>Ga0315294_10007203_pt1 | contig 12202 bp, 10 predicted proteins | sample YL17G13_40_MG_FD_203626 | JGI IMG/M metagenome (GOLD analysis project Ga0315294, IMG submission 203626) | Sediment microbial communities from Yellowstone Lake, YNP, Wyoming, USA - YL17G13_40 | ecosystem: Environmental > Aquatic > Freshwater > Lake > Sediment | place: USA: Wyoming | collected...
CCGCCACTACCAGATAAGCCGGGTTTTCTCGTTCTACCACTTGTTGCCCAATCTGATACAAACCTTGATACAGACTTTCCGTCTGCACACGCTGATTGCACATAAAACGATAAATCCGCTTTGCAATCGGCCAACTCTCTCCATCTGCCTTCGAATTCGTCCGAGCCATGCCGGTGATCACCGGCGTCTGGCCTCCCAGAATGCCGAGGAGGATGAACTGGATCACTACGCCTAAACGCTTATCGGGTAACAGACGAGTTAGGGGTAGAACATGCGCTTCGATGGTTTCGCTCAGTTTGCCAATCGGCAACTTGGCAAGGATCGTTTCCAGTGTTAGAGTCATTGTGGCTCTGCTCCTTGTGATAATGGTGGTTGTGGCAAACTCACTTTACCACATCTGAGCAGAGCTTTCCCTATTCCCACACTTGTGGGTAATCACCACAAATTGCATCTTGATATAAATAATAATATCTGCTATAATAGTAATTTGCCACTTACCAGCCGATATATTAATTTCCCTGGTGGTAAAGTTTAAATTGGACGATGTAAAGCATAACTGATAACCTTGCGTGGCGGAAATCTTAACCGCTCACGCTTTACGTCGTTTTAACTTGGACAACTCAACTCTTAAGTTGTTTATCAGGAGATACCTTATGGCCTTAAATCTACCCAGCAAGTCATACGCACGTATCCAGGTCCAATTAAAGCTGCCTGACTTGATCGAAGTGCAATTGGAATCTTTTAAACGCTTAAAGAAAGAGGGACTTGCTGATCTTTTTCACGAAATCTCACCCATCGAATCATATAACAAGGGGATGAAGTTATACTTCCCCAGCCACACACCCGAGTCCGAACAATGGGGGTTGACCTATTGGTTTAGTGAACCAAAGCATAGCCTGGATGAATGTGTGGAGCGTGACCTGACTTATGCCAGTCCGCTTTACGTCTCTGTGCTGTTGGCTGGCCCAGATGTTCCTGAACCTATCAAACAGGATATCTTCCTAGGCGATTTTCCGGAGATGACGGAAAAGGGCACTTTCATTGTGAATGGCACCGAACGAGTGGTCGTCTCGCAGTTGATCCGGTCACCGGGCGTTTACTTTGAAGCACCGATCGACCGTTCAACAGGTCGCCCGTTGGCAATTGCCAAATTGATCCCTGATCGTGGGGCATGGATGGAATTCGAGACGCGTAAAAGTGATTACCTGACTCTACGGTTTAACCGTAAACGCACTGTACCAGTTACAATTTTCCTGCGCGCTCTGGCAGCCGTGGAAGATGGTATGCCAGACTCACCCTTGAAGAAAGGGACAGATGAAGAGCTGCTTGAGCTCTTCGGGGATGTAGATAATAATCCTGACCGGATGTTCATTGCATCTACCTTATATCAGGAACCTGAATGGGACTTGAGCGGCAGATTGACAATAGCGGAAGCTGCTCTGCTTGAATTCTTTAAACGCATGCGGCCAGGTGATCCAGCGACTTTAGAAAATGCACGTGAATTCCTTGAAGAACAGCTATTTGATCAACGGCATTATGACCTTGAGCGCGTGGGTCGTTATAAACTTAACCAGAAATTAGACCTGCACAACCATGTGCCAATCAACCACCGTATGGTGACCAAGTGGGATATCGCGGGGCTCGTACGGCGCATGGTTATGATCAATAACAGCACCCAGGCCCCAGACGACATTGATCACCTGGGTAACCGCCGGGCAAAGACGGTCGGCGAATTGATCCAGAATAAGCTACGTATCGGCTTACGTCGTATGGAAAGAGTAATTAAGGAACGCATGTCCATCCGGGATCAAGACCAGCTCTCCCCGATTACGTTGATCAACATACGCCCGGTTGTAGCGGCCATACGCGAATTTTTCGGCTCAAGCCAGCTATCCCAATTCATGGATCAGACAAACCCTCTTGCAGAGCTACGTCACAAGCGCACGCTGTCAGCATTGGGACCGGGCGGTCTGCGTCGTGAACGAGCAGGATTTGACGTGCGCGATGTCCACCATTCGCACTATGGACGGATTTGTCCTATCGAGACACCCGAAGGTCCAAACATCGGGTTAATTGGCCGGCTTGCTTCTTTTGCCCGTGTCAACGAATATGGCTTTATCGAAACCCCTTATCGGCGTGTGTATAAAAGCTTACCACCGAAGGACCCTCGCTTGTTGGGTCGTGCTTTACGCGAAACCTTAACAGGTCCAAAGACGGTGGAGGTCATTGGGAAAGAGGGTGACCGCATTACCCCCGCGATGGCCAAGGCTATTTCTGAGTTGATAGTTCCAGAGGTTTTGGTCTTGCCCTTTGCCTCCGATGAGACAGAGTATCTCTCCGCAGATGTCGAAGACCGATTTGTAATTGCTCAGGCGAACACACTCCTAAACGAACACAATGAGTTTCTGCTCCGTAGAATATCGTCCCGTTACCATTCTGGCTTTATCTTCGCTACAGCAGATAATGTCGACTATATGGATGTAGCCCCTCATCAGATCGTTGGGATCAGTGCCGCTTTGATCCCGTTCCTGGAGCATGACGATGCTAACCGGGCACTGATGGGGTCAAACATGCAGGCTCAAGCAGTTCCATTACTTAAGCCGGATATCCCCCAGGTTTCGACAGGAATGGAATATCGCGCCGCCATGGACTCGGGCCAGGTTGTCATCGCTAAAGAAGATGGTGAAGTGGTCTCTGTAACGGGTAACCACATCACGTTAATGACAACTGATGGTGAAAAATCATACACTCTGCGTAAATATCAAAGGTCAAATCAGAGCACCTGCATAGACCAGCGACCAGCAGTGGTCAAGGGTCAGCGAGTGAAGCAGAACGACGTCATTGCAGACTCATCGTCAACCGAGAGTGGTGAACTGGCTTTGGGGCAAAATGTTGTCGTAGCCTTCCTATCCTGGGAGGGAGCTAACTTCGAAGATGCAATCGTCATCTCGGAACGTTTAGTACAAGATGACCTCTTCACCTCCGTCCACATCGAGAAATATGAGGTAGAGTCACGCGACACCCGCCTTGGACCTGAGGAGATCACCCGCGATATCCCGAACGTCGGCGAGGAAGCCATCAAAGACCTGGACGAGCGAGGTATTATCCGGATCGGCGCCGAGGTCGGTCCTAATGACATCCTGGTTGGAAAAATATCACCCAAGGGTGAAAAGGAGCTGACCCCTGAAGAACGCCTCCTGCGAGCGATCTTTGGCGAGAAATCTCGTGACGTCAAGGATACCTCCCTACGCATGCCCCACGGTGAACGGGGAACAGTCGTTGATGTCAAAGTCTTTACCCGCGAGGACAACTCTGATCTATCAGCAGGAGTAGATGTGATGGTCCGTGTCGCAGTCGCCCAACGACGGAAAATCACTGCTGGTGATAAGATGGCTGGACGCCATGGAAATAAGGGTGTCGTATCCTGTGTGGTTCCTGTGGAAGATATGCCTCTATTGGAGGATGGTTCGCCAGTTGATATCATCCTCAACCCAATAGGCGTCCCCGGCCGTATGAATTTGGGACAGATTTTGGAGACCCATTTAGGATGGGCAGCCAGCCGTCTGGGTTTCCGCGCCATTACCCCAGTCTTCGACGGCGCAACCGAGACTGAGATTGAAGCTGAATTGGCACGCGCCTGGATGATAGACCGTGCCTGGATGGAAACTGTCGATCAGGCATGGGCATTTTTGAAGGCGCAGGAATATGATCCTCTGAGTATCCAGGACGATGATGAAGTACGTCGGCTGTATTTGGAAGTCTGGTTGGGCGACCGCGGTTATGATGTTTATCGGCTCATATCAGACATGAATTTTGCCCGTAAATCCGTCTTGCGGGAATGGCTGCGTGATCATGGTCATGATCCGGACCAACTCCTAGATTTTGGGGAAGGAGAAAACCTGGTCAACGAACGCCAGAAGAAAGACCAAGTGGCAATTAATACTTGCCTGCGTATGTGGCTGCATAATTTGGATATAGATGTAGAAAAAGTACCTGATGAGGAACTGCGGGGTAAAGCTGATCAGGTTTCGCTTGAGAAAGGCATCCCCATCCCAACCTTGGGAATGCAGATCCTCAGAGATGGTAAGACGGGCGAACCTTATGATCGACCGGTCACTGTCGGTGTTATGACCATGCTCAAACTACATCACCTTGTGGAAGATAAAGTGCATGCAAGGTCAACTGGCCCGTACAGCCTAGTCTCCCAGCAACCGTTAGGCGGGAAGGCCCAATTTGGAGGCCAGCGTTTTGGTGAGATGGAAGTCTGGGCGTTGGAAGCCTATGGTGCAGCCTACACACTACAAGAAATGCTTACCATAAAATCGGATGATGTCCAAGGACGGGTGAAGACCTACGAGGCGATCGTTAAAGGAGAGCCGATTGAGGAACCCAGCATCCCGGCTTCTTTCCGTGTCCTGGTTAAAGAATTGCAAAGTTTAGGGTTGGCTGTAGAAGCGGTTACGGACTCTGGTGAAGTAATCAAGTTTGGAAAGGATGAAGAGAGAACCCGACCGCCTAGACTTGGCACAGGTCTCTTAGGATTGGGAGAAGAATTTTAACTGTTACCAGCTGTGCATGCCTTGACGCTCCTATGAGCGCATGGTAAAATCGCAATTCGTTACCCTTTTAATAATTGGACGGATGCATATCGTCCATCAACCCGGTACATAAAGGCGAGGCCATCATGTACACCGATGGCCTCCCTTATTGGAAAGGGAAGTTTTATTCATTGTTGATTTTTTATTTGGAGGCGAAAGTGCCCACGATCAGTCAACTGGTCCGCAAAGGACGCAAATCCAAAAGGGTGAAGAGCAAGTCCCCAGCGCTATTATATACCCTGAATTCCATGAAGCAGCGCCGGATACGCCAACCGAAGGGTGCTCCACAAAAACGGGGTGTTTGCACTGTAGTGCGCACCATGACCCCGAAAAAGCCTAACTCCGCTTTGCGTAAGATTGCCCGCGTTCGTCTAACCAACGGCATCGAGGTGACTGCCTATATACCAGGCGAAGGACACACGCTTCAAGAGCACTCGGTGGTCCTGGTGCGCGGTGGTCGTGTAAAAGACCTTCCGGGTGTGCGTTACCATATTGTGCGCGGCGTCCTGGATACCGGAGGCGTCAATGCGCGGCGCCAGGGACGATCGAAATACGGGTCTAAGCGTCCTAAGGAATAAACAGTAGCTTTTTTCGTAAACTTGTGTCCCTGTGTACTTGTAAACAGGATATCGAGTACACAGGGACACAAGCTTCAAATAATATGTATGGAGTAATCGTATGTCGCGTCGGAGTAAACCTGAAAAGCGTGAGATTATACCGGATGCTCGCTACAACAGCGTGCATATCCAATCTTTTATAAATCGGGTGTTTAGAAATGGTAAGAGAAGCATAGCAACTCACCTGGTCTATAATGCGCTGGATATGATTGAAGAGCGTACCAAGCGCAATCCCACAGAAGTCTTTGACCAGGCACTTAAAAATGTATCACCGCTCATGGAAGTAAGGCCACGTCGTGTGGGTGGTGCAACATACCAGGTGCCTATGGAAGTCCCACCCGTTAGACGTTTCGCACTGGCGACGCGTTGGATCATTACCTCTGCTAAGGCCCGTTCTGGCAAATCTTTCTCGGAAAAATTAGCTGGTGAGTTAATTGATGCTGCTAATAATACTGGAGCAGCAATTCGAAAGCGTGAGGAAGTACATAAGATGGCAGAAGCCAACCGTGCTTTCTCTCACTACAGGATGTAATCATAAGATAGGTTAATTTGATGGCCCGCCAATATCCTATTCATCGTTATCGAAATATTGGCATCATTGCCCACATTGATGCGGGTAAGACCACGACGACCGAACGCATCCTATTCTATACAGGAAAGACGCATCGTATCGGTTCTGTTGACGATGGTACGACCGTTACCGACTGGATGGTGCAGGAACGTGAGCGGGGCATTACGATTGTCTCGGCGGCGGTTTCCGCGGAATGGAAAGGCTATCAAATTAATATCATCGACACACCCGGTCATATCGATTTTACGGCTGAAGTTCAGCGCTCATTACGGGTTCTGGATGGTGGTATTGTTATCTTCGACGCTGTGCAAGGTGTTGAACCCCAGAGTGAGACGGTCTGGAGGCAGGCTGATCGTTATAATGTACCGCGCATCTGCTTTGTAAATAAAATGGATCGTCTCGGCGCTTCTTATGACCGGACAGTTGATATGGTACGTCAGCGACTTGGGGCAAATCCAATTGCTGTTCAAATACCCCTCGGAGTAGAAGCATCCTATAAAGGTGTAGTCGATCTTATCAACCAGCGCGCTATCTTATGGGAGGATGACCTGGGCAAAGAACCGCGTCAGGCAGATATTCCTGCTGATCTTATGGATCTGGTTAAAGAACGCTATGCTCGCATGCTTGAGCAGATCGTCGAAACTGATGAACACCTGACGATGAAATACCTGGATGGCGAGGCAATAACGGCTGAAGAGCTTAAATCAGCCCTGCGGAAGGCGGTTATTACCGGTAAAGCTACTCCCGTCTTCTGTGGTAGTGCTCTGAGGAATAAAGGTGTCCACCTGATTCTCGATGCGGTTATCGAATACTTACCTTCCCCAGCAGATATCCCACCTGTTATCGGTAATCATCCTCATACAGGGGCTGAGCTGGAGCGCCCGGCACATGACGACGCACCAATGAGCGCACTGGTCTTTAAAATTGTGACTGATCCCTATGTAGGTCGCCTGGCCTATATTCGCGTGTATTCCGGCAAGTTGACTCAGGCTGCAATGGTTTACAACTCTACGAAGGAACGGCGTGAGCGGGTTGGTCGTTTGCTACGGATGTATGCGGATCGCCGCGAAGACCTGACTGAAATTTTAGCGGGCGATATCGGTGCTGTCCTCGGATTGAAAGATTCCTTCACGGGCGATACCTTGTGCGATGCGTCCAATCCTGTTTTGTTAGAAAATATCACCTTCCCGGAGCCTGTCATCTCGGTGGCGATTGAACCCAAGACAGCCGTTGATCAGGACAAAATGTCTACTGCCCTTCACAAGCTATCCGAAGAGGACCCAACATTCCGTGTCCATACGGATGTAGATACCGGTCAGACTATCATTTCTGGTATGGGTGAACTCCACTTGGAAATATTGGTCGATCGTATGTTGAGGGAGTTTCGAGTACAAGCTAGGGTAGGTAGACCACAAGTAGCCTATCGTGAGTCTATTACCCGTCCTGTAGAAAAGGCAGAATGTCGTTATGTAAAACAAACCGGAGGGCATGGTCAGTATGGGCATGTTGTAATGGAATTAAAACCAGGTGAACCAGGTTGCGGCATCATTTTTGAAGATGATATCGTTGGAGGGATCATCCCCAAAGAATTTATCTCAGCGGTTGGAAAAGGCATCCGCGAAGCTGCTGAAGGTGGTGTCATCGCAGGATACCCCGTCACTGATATAATGGTACGCCTTTACGATGGTTCCTTCCATGAAGTTGATTCAAGTGATATGGCATTCAAAATGGCCGCCTCGATTGCTTTCAAGGAAGGGGTTCAGAAGGGCGCCCCGGTACTACAGGAGCCTATCATGAAAGTAGAGGTTGTTGCTTCTGAGGAGTTCCTGGGTGACATCATGGGACAGTTAAGCGCTCGTCGGGGAGAGATCCTGGGAATGGAGATGCGCCCGGGCACCGCTCAGGCTGTTCGGGCAATGGTACCTCTGGCAGAGATGTTCGGATATGCTACCGATCTTCGCTCGGCAACACAAGGGCGGGGTGTATTTACCATGGAATTTGACCACTATGCTCAAGTTTCGGAGAGCGTGGCAAAAATAATTTTGGCATAAAAGGGATTTCAACCGATTCAACACCGTTGACTTATCTGCATTTGTTGTAAGGAGAACAATCATGGCCAAGCAAAGGTTTGAGCGGACGAAGCCGCACATGAACGTCGGGACGATGGGGCACATCGATCATGGGAAGACGACCCTGACAGCCGCGATCACGAAGTACTGTGCGATGCGCGGGCAAGGGGAGTTTCGTCCGTTTGACTCGATCGACAATGCGCCGGAGGAGAAGGAGCGTGGGATCACGATCAACATAGCGCACGTGGAGTACGAGACGGACAAGCGGCACTACGCCCACGTAGACATGCCAGGGCACCGGGACTATATCAAGAACATGATCACAGGGGCGGCGCAGGTAGACGGGGCGATCCTGGTGGTAGCGGCTCCGGACGGGCCGATGCCGCAGACGCGGGAGCATGTGCTGTTGGCGCGGCAGGTGGAAGTGCCGGCGATCGTGGTGTACCTGAACAAGGTGGACATGATGGACGATCCGGAGCTGTTGGAGCTGGTGGAGTTAGAGCTGCGGGAGCTGTTGAACGAGGAGAGATTTCCTGGGGACTCGACGCCGATCGTGCGCGGGAGTGCGTTGCAGGCGTTGGAGAGCACGAGCAAGGACCCGAATGCGCCGGAGTACGCCAGCATCAAGGAGTTGTTGCGGGTGGTGGACGAGTACATACCGCAGCCGGTGCGGGAGACGGAGAGGCCGTTCATGATGCCGGTGGAGGATGTGTTCTCGATCAAGGGACGCGGGACGGTGGTGACCGGGCGAGTGGAGCGGGGGAAGATCAAGGTGGGGGAGGCGGTGGAGATCGTAGGGTTGAGGGAGAAGAGCATGAACTCGGTGGTGACCGGGGTGGAGATGTTCCACAAGTCGCTGGACGAGGGGATGGCCGGGGACAACTGTGGGCTGTTGCTGAGGGGGATCGACCGGGAGGAAGTGGAGCGGGGGATGGTGGTGGCCAAGCCCGGGAGCATCACGCCGCACACGCGCTTTCTGAGTGAGGTGTACGTGTTGAAGAAGGAAGAGGGGGGCCGGCACAAGGCGTTCTTCAGCGGGTATCGGCCGCAGTTTTATATACGGACGATGGACGTGACGGGGACGATCAAGCTGCCGGAAGGGGTAGAGATGGTGATGCCCGGTGACAACGTGAACCTGGAAGTGGAGCTGATCGTGCCGGTGGCGTTGGAACAGGGATCCAAGTTTGCGATCCGCGAAGGTGGTCTGACCGTCGGCGCCGGCGTGATCACTAAGATACTGGAGTAGGAGCTATCATGGCTAAGCAAAAGATCCGCATCTGCCTCAAGGCATATGATCACCGTGTATTGGACCAGTCAGCTAAACGGATTGTTGAAACTGCCGAACGAACTGGTACAAGAGTTATTGGCCCTGTACCCTTGCCAACTAAGATAGAAAGGTTTACAATTCGACGCTCGACTTTTATCGATAAGGATTCTCACGAGCACTTTGAAATTCGCACTCATAAACGATTAATTGATGTATTGGATCCGGATTCAAAGACCATCGATATGTTGATGCGTTTGAACCTTCCGGCTGGTGTGGATATTGAAATCAAGATATAAGTGCCTAGTGCTTAAGTGTCTGGTTTCAAGAAATATATGAAAACGTGACACTTGATATGTAGCACTTATTGTGAGCAGTGTAAGAGCGGTACTGTTCGCGAACCCCCAATATCCTGCTTCGCGACAAACTGATTGACTGCACTGCCATCCGGGATGATGCAGCCGTGCCCAGGCTGACAGTCCCGTAGAAAATTTGAATGTAGGAGAAAAACAGAGATGTTAAAAGGGCTAATCGGCAAGAAAGTCGGCATGACCCAGATTTTCGATACAGCCGGATCGGCGATACCGGTAACACTTATCGAAGCTGGGCCATGCTATGTAACCCAGATACGCAAGCCCGAGAATGATGGTTATTCAGCCGTTCAATTGGGATTTGGCGAAGCTAAGCCAAAGCGTCTTACTGGCGGTCAATTAGGGCACCTCAAGCGCAACAATTTACCTCCGTTGCGCTTTCTGCGTGAATTTCGGGCGAAAGACCTTCAGGTGCAGGAAGGTGACCGGGTGACTGTGGATATGTTGTTTAAAGTCGGCGAGCACGTGGATGTCATTGGCACCAGCAAAGGCAAGGGTTTTGCAGGAGCCGTTAAACGGTATCACTTCCATGGTGGTCCGAAAACTCACGGTCAATCAGACCGACATCGGGCTCCAGGCTCACGCGGTTCAACCACGACCCCCGGACGGGTATACAAGGGGGCGCGTGGCCCCGGACACATGGGCAGTGATCAGGTTACAGCACAGAATCTGAAAGTAGTCTTAGTCGATGCAGAGCGTAATTTATTAGGTGTCAACGGCGCTGTACCGGGTCCTAAAAATGGCCTGGTTTTAGTCAAGGAAACGCGGAAACAATAATCGGGACGATCTATTGATTTGAGCTCTGGTGGATAACCAGAACCATCGATGGATGATATAACCCGAACGGAGTGATGTTATTATGGAAGTAGATGTCTTGAATATGGATGGGCAAAAAGTTCGGACGGTTGAATTACCGTCGCAGATCTTTGAAGTCCCGTTAAATGTAGACTTGATCCACCAGGCCTATATACGCCAGATGGCAAATGCTCGTCTGGGTACTCACGATACTAAAACCCGGGGCGATGTCTCAGGCGGAGGGCGTAAGCCGTGGCGCCAGAAAGGGACCGGAAGAGCACGCCAGGGTTCTACCCGGGCTCCTCAGTGGGTGGGGGGTGGGCGGGTCCATACACCTCACCCGCGTGATTATACGCAAAAAATGCCGCTCAAAATGCGCCGCGCTGCACTACGGTCAGCACTTTCGGTAAAAGCAGCAGAACAAGGCATTGTCATCTTGGATGAGTTGGTCCTGTCCGAACCCAAGACGCGCCTGATGGCAGAGGCTCTGACCCGCCTGGTGGGTGATTCCAGTGCCTTGATCCTTATCCCTCATAAAGACGCTGCTTACGACATTGTTGTACGTTCGACAAATAACCTGCCAGAAACAAAGACCCTCCTGGCTAATTACCTGAACATCCGAGACTTACTAGGTTATGACAAGCTTGTCGTACCACTCGCTTCCCTGGATGTGCTGACAACTAATTTGGGATAATTGTGAGGTAATCATGACGACCATTTATGATGTAATCCGCCGTCCATTTGTTACCGAAAAGACGAACTACCAAAACAGTCGGCTGCATCAATACGTTTTTGAAGTAGCTCCGGACGCGACAAAAACCCTGGTCAAGGATGCGGTGGAAACCCTGTTTGACGTAGATGTTGTGCGGGTGAACGTGATTAACGCTCCTGCTAAACGGACTCGACGCTGGCGCAGTCGGCGGATTATGGTACGCAGCAGCAGCTATAAAAAGGCCATTGTCACCCTGGCTGAGGGTGATAAGATCGGCGTATTTGAAGGGGTGAAATAATGGCAGTGAAAAAATATAAACCGGTTACTCCAAGCATGCGGGGCATGACCGGTTACACCTTTGAAGAAGTTACCAAGACAAAGCCGGAAAGCAGCCTGCTTTTACCGCGTCAAAAGCACGGGGGTCGAAACGTTTATGGTCGTATAACAGTCCGTCATCAGGGTGGTGGCAACCGTCAGCAAATCCGCATTGTGGATTACAAGCGCGAGAAACGCAATATCCCGGCACGCGTCGCAGCTATCGAATATGACCCAAATCGTACGGCGCGCCTGGCCCTCCTGTATTATGTGGATGGCGAAAAGCGCTATATTGTCGCACCGCTGGATCTGAAGGTCGGTGATACGGTAGTCAGTGGACCGTTAGCAGAAATTCGCCCTGGTAACAATTTACCGATAGCAAATATCCCGGTCGGTACCCTGGTACATAACATTGAGTTGAAAATGGGACGCGGGGGTCAATTGGTGCGTGCGGCTGGTGGAGCTGCGCAACTCCTGGCTAAAGAAGGTGACTATGCCCAGATCCGCCTGCCTTCGGGTGAGGTGCGCCTGGTCCGCCAGACCTGTTATGCCACAATTGGGCAGGTTGGAAACCTGGATCACAGTAATATTAAACTCGGTAAAGCAGGCCGGAAACGCCATTTGGGTGTGCGTCCTACGGTACGCGGCACGGCGATGTCACCGCGTGACCATCCTCATGGTGGTGGCGAAGGTCGCCAGCCGATCGGCATGCCTGGGCCAAAAAGCCCCTGGGGTAAGCCGACACGGGGTTATAAGACCCGTCGAAATAAGATGACAGAACAGTTTATCGTCCGTCATCGCGGGAAGAAACACCGCTAGGAGCCAGGGAGTCGGTTAGATCTATAGTCAGGTCGTTATTATTGCACTATTCGACCAGGAGACTAGGAGAC
>Ga0315294_10007204_pt1 | contig 12201 bp, 12 predicted proteins | sample YL17G13_40_MG_FD_203626 | JGI IMG/M metagenome (GOLD analysis project Ga0315294, IMG submission 203626) | Sediment microbial communities from Yellowstone Lake, YNP, Wyoming, USA - YL17G13_40 | ecosystem: Environmental > Aquatic > Freshwater > Lake > Sediment | place: USA: Wyoming | collected...
CTTCCAGGAGAGATCCACAGAAATCCCATGGATAGTACCCGTGACCGTCTGGTGGAAACCACCACGATTACCCCCTGGGCACCACTGCTGGTGATTCCTCCTGCCAGGGCACCCCTGTATCGCATCCTCTGCGATATGACCATTTCACGAGGGGGAACCGGGTTCTGATCCTCACGTGGAATTCACCTGAATCAGGTGAGGTGATGGATTCCTTCGCACCATCATTGTGCTGTATATATCCCCGTGAGAAAAATGCAGGAGGGGAATATCGTCCCGGGGGAGGGTGACGGGCGGGGGCGTGCCCCCCCTCCCGAACCCACCTCTCATACGGAGATGTGACTCTTCCTGAGAGTCCCTCACGGCCCGAGGGGGCCAGCCGCGGTCTGGCTGATGACCATCCGGAGGCCGGTGCCGGTGAGCAGGGCCCGGACCTCCCGCATCTCCTGCACCGCAGGCCTGGCCAGGTCCCTCCGCCGGAATGCAGGCCGGTAATCCAGTACCGTGACCTGGATGCCGGGATCGATCCTGCAGAGGGCATCCCCCATCCGGGTGATCTCCTCACGGGGGATCAGCAGGGGGTGGTACGGAATCCCCACACCCATGAAGATCCTGCCGCTGTACCGGTCCGAGAGGTACCGGACCGCATCCCAGGAGGTCCGGAGGTATCGCGTTGCGAGTCCGGTATCCGAGATACCCGTGATGGCTATGAAGGTCTCTGTCCGGAGCCCCTTCAGGTCCGGGCCGATGTCGGTCATCCCCGCCTCCACCAGGCTGTCCAGGTAGTCCCGTGAGAGAATCGTGGCGTTGGTATCCACGTGGAACCGGGCACCGGGGTCAGGGTTCAGCCTTAAGAGTTCCTCCAGGTAGCGGAGCAGCCAGGGGCGGTTCAGGGTGGCTTCCCCGCCGGAGATCGCCATGCGGCTGACCCCCAGCCGTCTTCGCTCCACGGTCATCCGGACTGCCGCCTCCCGGGGCGTAAGGGGCGGTTCCACGCCGCGGTACGTGACCGTCCAGTTCTGGCACTGGGGGCAGCGCAGGTTGCACCCGCAGGCAAAGACGGCCGCTTCGATGAGGGGGCGGCTCCCCTGCAGCTGCCAGGGGGTCCCCACACCCCCGACCCCGTGGCCGGTCCAGCCCGTCACCGCCCGCAGCGGGAAAGTGCCAGCCGGAAGCTCCGTCCGGATCTCCATTCCGTCCCGTACAGGTGTGATGCAGGACTGCCGGAGGGCCCCGTCGATCGCGAGGGCGCAGGCCCCGCAGCCCCCGGTGCGGCAGGGGGCGAAGTGGTCCCCCTCCCCCGGGAACCTGCCGAAGGTGTGCCCCAGGTACTCAAGGGCCTGCTGCACGGTGACCCCTGCCGGTACCGCCACCCCTTCCCCGTCGACGGTGACCGTCACCATCCCGGCACCCTCGCCCTCCTCCATCCTGATGGCCTCCTGCGGGCAGGCAGCAGCGCAGGCCCCGCATCCGGTGCAGTCCTCCACCCGCCGGCTCTCTGCACGGGCGCAGGGGACCAGTGTCTCGCAGATCTCGCAGAACTCGCACCGGTCAGGGTCCCTCACCGCGATGCGCCTGATGTGGTGTATCGGCTGTCGCAGTGATCCGGGGTACTTCCGGTCCATCAGGGTGCTCCGGGATGGCATGCGGGAAAGAGGGGGAGACCGTCCTCCGGTTCTGTGCCGGGCATCTCTGACTCCCTGCTCCTGGCCAGGGGTATCCGGGGATTCATGCCTGAGGAACGATTCCCTGAACGGATGGATCTCCTGCTCGAACCGGTCCAACCGCGAGATCACGGTGTACTCCCTGAGGGGATGGGAGGAGATCTGCCCCTTCACCGACGGTTCCCTGCACAGCACCTGGATATTTTTCACGAACCGGTCCAGGATCCGCTGGTGATGCGGCTCCAGCGGCTTCCCGTAATCGGGGGCATCAACCCCGTACCTCTCCCGTATCTCCCCACACTCCTTCTCCATCTGGTCACAGTACCGCTCAACCCTTATGAGAGGAATGGCGGAGTAGTATTCCAGCTCCCGGATCATCGCTCTCTGGAACAGGATACCTCCAGCGGGTATAAGAGGATACCCCACCCGGAGAGTCCATCCCCGATGGGAAATGGGGAACCCGCGGGGGGGTCGTTCGCCACCAGATCCCCGGCCAGGCACAATCCTCACGTTCCCCGGAGGTGAGGGGAGAGTATCCATGCACCCCTGGCTCTCCCGGCTGAAATGGCGATACCGGTCTCCCCCGCACCCGCTTCTCCCTCTCGGGGATCCCCGTCTCAGGACACCTGCAGCACAGGTCCCCGGCAACGCTCGCCCCTGTACAGCCAAAACGATCCGGTCCCTGGCCGATACCCTCCACTGGTTCCAGGCCCGCCACGGTGCCGCGCGCGGCATCGCAGCACCCCAGATAGGGATTCCTTTCCGCATCATCCTCGTGGAACGGGATGGGAAAGAGGTTCCCCTGATCAACCCGGTGATCACCTGGACCAGCCCGGAATCCCGCTTCGGGTGGGAGCGGTGCATGTCCTTCCCCCACCTGGCTGTCTGCGTCCCCCGGCCGGTAAGCCTGTCCGTCAGGTTCCTGACCGCAGAGAGCACGCGGGATACGTGGGAGCATGTGGGCCCGGATCTGGCCTCTATGGTCCGCCACGAGGTGGACCACCTGGACGGGGTCCTGACCCTGGACCGGGCTGAGGCTTGGGAGATGGTGGTGCCCTGGACCCGGTTGGTGGCAGAACCGAACCGGTTCCATCCACATCCCCGCGAGGCATCCGCAGGTTCTCCCCAGGAACCCGAGACACACTCCGGACGTTCATGAGAATCCGCGGCTGGGGCATCATTTTCATGGTTCACGGGAGAATATGGTGAGGATGCAACCAGGGGTGCCAGGCCGTTGACATTCAGGTGCCGGATCTGCGGGGAGTGCTGCAGCCACCTGGGGCTTGTGCATACGATCCGGGAAGAGTACGGGAACCATGAGTACCTGCTGGAGAACCGGTACACCGGGGACGTAACCCGCGTGCGCATCGACCCGGACAAGACCCACCTCATCAAAGACCGGAGCATCTTCCGGAAGGAACCCGAGGCATGCCCGTTTCTGCGGGATGACCCCGGCAACCACCGGGTCTGTTGCATCGTGCATTCCACACGCCCTGACATCTGCAGGGAATTCCAGTGCTGGCGGCTCCTGATCCTGGACGGGCAGGGAAACCCGGCCGGGCGGGTGATGGGGACCAGGCACCTCAGTTCCGATGATCCGGTCCTCTCCGGGATATGGGAGGAGCGCATCGGGGAGATCGCTGAACCGGACGACGCTTCCTGGGACCACAGGGTGGAACAGGTGCTCGCAGAGGCCGGTTACACGGTGGTGAGGGGAGATTCCTGAGATACGGGTGGAAGCAGGGAAGTGCTCCACCAGCCACTCCGGAGATCTCAAATCCCGGGGGAAAGGGAGATGGGGATGGCCATCCAACCAGAAAGGACGCAATGGAACCGAACAAGGATCCGCGGAACCGTTCTGCCATCCGGCAGGCTGCCCTCGTTGATATCGTGACCAAGGGGAACCAGCGGAGCGGCAGGACGGTGCGGGGCACCGTGCGGGAGATCCTGACGGGAACCGGTTACCACCCCCACGGGATCAAGGTCAGGCTCACGGATGGCCAGGTGGGGCGGGTGAAGGGGATCGTGGACCCGGAGAAAGAGGGAGAGGAGTGATGCTCCTTTCAGGGATTGGACTTTCAGGAGCGGGGCTTCTCTTCCGGTATCTCGTTCCCGACAGAGAGCACACCGGTAACGTACCCTTCCCGGTCGTACATGGCCCGGTTGGTCCACAGGATCCAGACCCTTCTTCCCGTTGCAGTGACGTTCTCGTTCCGGTTCTTCACGAACCGGCCGGGGGATGCAAGGAGGTCCTGCATCAGCTGGTCCAGGTCCCTTCCCGAGCTCTCGGTTGCAGGGACTATGGTCCCGATCACATTGCTCCCGAGGATCTGCCTGCGGGAGAACCCGAGGAGCTCCTCGGCATAGCGGTTGAAGAAAGTGATGGTTCCCTTCCGGTCCATGGTGAGGATGATGCTCCCCGCATTCTCGACGAGTGTGCGGTACCTCTCCTCGGATTCCATGAGCCTGCCGGTGTAGTGCCGGAGAAGGACGTACAGGAGCGCGGTCCCGCCGGCCACCAGGCCCCATTCTCTCACCGCGGAGAGATCCCGGGAGACAGCCGGGTCTCCGGTCACCGCGGGAAGTATGATTCCCGTGGAGAGAATCCACAGGATACCGAACACAAGAAAGGTCAGGCAGATGGTGAGGGGACTCGGGTCCCTCATCCTTTTCCCGTTCTCCTCCCCCTGGATGCCCACAACAGCCATAGGAGGAACATGGGATTCCCCGGTGATAAAAGGGTGTGATGGCTGGATTCAGGCCGCCCCCCATGGATTCCACCGGGATCTGCATCTGAATGAAACATCATCAACGATGACGTACTCCTGGACCGGACTATCCTCACGGGGGGTGGGATCGGGAGGAGGCAGGGACCCTCCCGTCGCCCTCCCCCGGGGCGATACTCCCCTTATTCCTTTTTACCCGGGGGAAGCGGTGCAACCGGAAGTTGTGCGAAGGGAGCCACCATCATAGGAAAAATAACAGGCTGGATGACCCATCTCCGTCGTCCAGCCCAACATGCGAGGGAAGGGATTTGAACCCCCGAACTCCTTCGAGACCGGCCCCTGAAGCCGGCGCCTTTGACCGGGCTTGGCAACCCTCGCGCAGCTCAGTACTACTGCAACTGAAGGCATAAAAGTAGTGCTCTTCTCCCGGGGCGTGGCACCGGGGAGGCGGGAACCTGCGATCCGGGGATGCTCCTCCCCCATGTACCGGTCATCCGCATCGGCCCGTGGGGATGCCATCATCCTTTCAGGAGGATCAGGACCTGCCCCACCAGGAGGTACACCGCCCCGCAGGCAAGCATCCAGCCGGCGGCGAGGACCGTGAAGGACCGGAGCCGGTCCCATCGGAGGACCCATGCCACCACCACTCCCCCGTAGAGGCCGATGCCGGGCATCCACATCAGGGGGAGGAGGAGCAACATCCCGAAGCGGGGGAGGAACCGGATCTCCGCCGACCGCCGGCTCACCCCCGAAATCCAGGCGGAGATTCGGGAAGAACGGTAGGCGAGGCGGTCCAGCACCTCGAACTCTGCCGCGATGTACCCCAGGCCGAAGCTGGTCACCACCAGGAGATCTGCCACCCCGTTGCTTCCCACCGCCCCGCTGCCGGCTGCCCCTGCCTGAAGGAGAAAGGTGGAGAGGGCAAGGGCAGGGAGCATGGCAGGCGGCATGCCGGTCAGCAGGGCAAGCCCTCCAGGGATCACCAGCAGGAAGAGGAGGATCAGCCCGGCCCACAGAATCAACGGGGTAGGGCGAGGGAGTGAATGGTTACCCCCTTCGCGATCCTCTCCGGAATACGACTCCTGCACCTCTTCTCCCACCCACTTCCCGCCTTCCCCTCTCCCACCTGCCAGGAAAAGCCCCGCGGGGGAGCACGATGTACTGCAAGGGCGGTCGGTGGGAAGGCTGATAAAGCTGGGGGTTGCTCGGGAGACTGACGTCGATAACAAAAGGCCCGGACCACAATCCTTAAGAGCTGCCTCATGGACACTCCGGACTGAGAGCGGGTCCGGATGGCGCAGGGACGGCATATCTATCAGGGGAACGGCCTCCTCCTCCGCGGAGGCATCGGCATTGTCTTCGGCCTTGGGGCGGTGGTCACGCCGGAACTGCTCCTCTCTCCAGGCACACCTGCCATCGGGCTGGTGCTCATCCTGCTCTCCATGCTGACCGCAGTGATCGCGCTCTCCACCGAACCCTCGGACCGGGGCCGTAGGGGCACCCTGATCCTGTTTCTCCTCGCCCTCATGGCAGGAGGTGCCATGATGGTCTCCACCGGCCTCCAGGACCCCATGTTTTTCGCGGGCCTCGCCGGCTGGCTTTTCCTGGCCGGGATATCCGAATTCTGGCTGGCATTCTCCGGGGATCTGGATGAGTATCAGGGGATCATCGGCGTTGCGAGCATCCTGAACGTGGCCTTCGGCATGATCCTGATCGTGATGGACATCAGGGCTCCCGCAGCCCTGCTGCTGGCCCTGGGGCTCTTTGTGTTCATCTTCGGGATCTTCTCCATGCTCTCGGGGATCCTGGTAAGGCTGGGCTCCGGTGTGACCTTTGACTGACCTGGACCGGGAAGTGGGGCTGCCATCAGAGGGGGTACCTGTCGTAACAGCCCCCACACCCTCCACCGGGAAATAAAGGGAGGGCTGCTGGGTTTGAGGGACACTTCTTTCCTACTTTAAATTCTGGGGGAATCCGGGAAAACCTCGGAACTGAATATCCTCGGGGGGGGTGGGACCGGGAGGGGGCTCTGCCCTCTCCCGTCGCCCTCCCCCGATGAGGATAATCCCCACAACCATTTTCCTGGCCGCTCAACTGCCTGGTCCGCGCCCGGAAACATACGGTCGGGGAACCAGTCAGCTCTCCGGTATCTTCCCTCGTGGCCGGCTCTGTATCGACGTGAACCCTACTGCCAGAACCGGTGGGTCCGGACGTAGTTCCTCTCGGCCTTCAGGATCTCCCGGTAAAAGGCGTCCCCTTCTGTCATGGTGCCCAGGATCCGGGATGCAGTCTCGGGCCCCACCCCTTTCGCCGCAAGCGCGATCACCGCCTTCTTCCCGCTGGAGAGCACGATGTTGGCGTTCTTCAGGAGCCGGGCGGCGATGGCCTTCTCCTCCTCCGTCTTCGGCTTTTTCCTGGCGGTGGCACAGAGCTCCACCTCCCAGGGCTTGAGAGCAGCCACGAGGCGGGCGCTGCACTTCGGGCACTGGGGCCTGTCCTGCACACGGGCCACGGGAACGCGGGACTTCCACTGGTGGCAGTGCAGGCAGCAGAGGATCACCTCCTCCTTCTCCAGCCGGTGCCGCAGCATGCCCAGCACCGCCTGGTCAGGGACCGGGGGCGGGATCAGGTCCCGGGAGGAGAAGATCCCCTCGCTCCCCAGCAGGGAGAGGCGTGCGGTCACCACCTCGACGGCCCCGCTGCGCAGCTCCTGCAGCACGGCTGCCGCTCCGTCCACGTCCATGTATTCGGTGAAGAGCTCCCGGTAGGCCTCCCGGGCAATGACGGTGCCCTCAAAGAGGCCGATGAGCCGGTGGAGCGAGAACCGCTCGTAGTCCGCATCCGGGTCGATGGCCCCGAACTTCTTGGCCACCTGCACGAGCTTCCACTTGAAGAGGGCGGTCCGTTTCAGCGCCAGGGAGAGGATGCCTTCCAGGTGGCCGGGGTCCACGGAGAGGAGAAGGTCCTTCACCTCCCGCACCCCGATGGTGCCCGGGAGCCGGAGCAGGAACCGGTAGGCCCCCACCTCGATTCCCACCGTCGTGCCGTGGCGGGCCGAGAGGAGGATCGAGAGAGCCCGGGCGATGGCCTCGTTGGCCTTGTGGCCGGCGCAGAGGTTCACCACCACTCCCTCGTCGGACCCCTCCACTGTCACCCGCCGGTCGTGGGGCACCGGTGCCTCCATCCGGTCCATGCGGGAGAGGAACTGCTCTGCAAAGGCAATCCCCTCAGGGTCTGCCGGGTAGTCGCCGAGCCTCCGGGTGCGCCGGAGCGCCCCCACCTCCCGGGCCACTGCCAGGGGCACGGGGATCTGCTCGCCCTCCCACGAGGGGATCTCCCCTTCGACGCGTTTTGCCGGCTCCACCACCAGCCTCTCGGCGCTGATCTCCAGGACCCGCCAGAGCTGCCCCTTCGCAATGAAGACGGCGCCCGTGTGCACCCACCCCACCACAAAGGACTCGTCAAGGGTCGCCACGTAGCGCCGGGAGACGATGTCAAAGACCCCGATCTTGCGCTCGTCGTGGATCATGGAGAGGTTGCCGGCCAGGTACTTCCGGGCCCGGAGGGTGCGGATGATCCAGTCCCCGTCCAGCCGGATCAGCCGGTGGGACGCCACCTGGGCGATCACGTCGTCCAGGAGCGATCCTACCCCCGCAAAGCAGGAGGTGCGCTCCAGGATCTCCCGCACCTGTGCCCGGGTGATCTCCCCGTACTCGACGGCGAGGGCTGCCACCTGGTTGGCCAGCACGTCCGCCGCGTTCCGGTGGGGCACCACCTCCTCCACCTGGTTGGCCTTCGCCATGCGGGTGATGACGAGCGACTCCAGCAGGTCGTCAAACCCGGTGGCAACGATGGTGCCGCGGGAGACGGTATGGAGCCGGTGACCGGCCCTCCCCACCCGCTGTACCAGGCGTGCCACCTCCCGGGGCGACCCGAACTGGATCACGTGCTCCACGTGCCCGATGTCAATTCCCAGCTCCATGGATGAGGTGGCGATGAGGGCCCGGATCTCCCCCCGCTTGAACCGCTCCTCGGCATCGATCCGCACCTCCTTGGAGAGCGAACCGTGGTGCACCTCCACGTCCCCCCTCTCGTAGAGCTGGTGCCCCAGCGCCTCGGCCGTGACCCGGGTGTTGACAAAAACGAGCGTGGAGGGGAACCGGTCCAGGCATTCCCCCACCGCACGTGCCTGCCCGCGGAACTCTTCCCCTGCATACCGCACGCCGATCTCCAGGTACGGGGCTACCGGGATCTCCACGACGCGGCAGGGCCGGGTGCTGCAGAGGAACCGGGCAATCTCTTCCGGGTTCCCCACCGTGGCCGAGAGGCCCACCCGCTGGAACTCGCCGGCATGGAGGGCGAGGCGCTCCAGCGCCACCGAGAGCTGGGCCCCCCGCTTGGACCCTGCCAGCTCGTGGATCTCGTCCACGATCACGTGCCGTACGCCGGCCAGGTGCTTCCGGAGCCGCTTCCCCATGAAGAGGGCCTGCAGCGTCTCGGGGGTTGTGATCAGCAGGTCGGGGGGATGGAGCACCTGCTTCCTCCGCTCCGACTGGGGAGTATCCCCGTGCCGGACGCCCGCCCTGAGCCCAAGCACCCCGCACCACCACTCCATCCTGGCCAGGATGTCCCGGTTCAGGGATCGCAGCGGGGTGATGTAAAGCGCCCGGAAGCCCTTCCCCTCCTCCCGGAGAAGCTCGTGGAAGACCGGGAGCATGGCTGACTCGGTCTTCCCGGTGCCGGTGGGGGCGATCAGGATCAGGTGCTTCCCTTCCAGGAGGAGCGGGATGGCCTGCTCCTGGGCATCGGAGAGGACCGTCCAGCCCCGCTGGTCCACCGAACCCCGGATCCGGGGGTCCAGGAGCCGGAGGATGTTATTCGGGCCGGAGGGAACCGGCGGTCCCGAGGTAGGTCCCATCGGTCAGGTACACCTCCGCTGCGTCAAGATCCATGCACCGGGACAGGGGCCCCAGGTTCTTCCCCCGGAGCTGCTGGATGTCGATCCCCGAGAGCTCGTTGAAGGCAGGCATGACGAGCACCCGGGTGGCAGGCGAGTCGTCACCGTTCTTCTGCCGGAGGCACCCGGTGCCCGCCGGGGCCAGGAGCAGGGCACCCGCCCGCAGCGCGCACCCCACCTCGTCCCGCAGGGCCACCATGGGGTGGTGGTGGCCGATGACCAGCGGGTGCCCCGGGAGATCCGGCGCCGGGTAGGTATGGCCGTGGAGGTAGCCCACGCCGTCAATGAGGGCCCCCCGGACCGGGAGGATCTCACCCTCCCGGAGGAACCGGTCGATCCCCCCGTCATGGTTCCCGGGCGCCACCCGGAGGTCCACCATCTCCCGGATCTCGTGCAGGATATGGGGGATCTCCCGGAACTCCTGGCGGCTGGTGCCCGGCACCTGGTGCTTCACGTCGCCGAGGAGGACCAGCAGGTCCGCGCCCGCTGCCCCGATGCAGTCTTTCACCCGCTCCAGGCGCGCGCGGCTCTGGCTCGGGATATGGACGCCGTGGGCAGCCAGGTCCGACTCGATGCCAAAGTGGAGATCCGCGATGACCAGCACCCGCCGGGATCCCTCCACCACCACCGCGGGCCACCGGTCCAGGAACCTGAGGTGCACCCCTCACACCAGCCTGTAGAATCCTTTCCGGGGCATGTAGCAGTCCCCCTCCTCCAGGAGCGTACCCAGGGCTGCGAGCACCGCGTCAGGGTCAAGGCCGCGGGCGACACCATCGGCTACGATCTCCTCCAGCGGCACCTGGGCCTTCGGGCCGCGGGCTGCCATCACCTCCCGCACCATGTCCACCGGATCCACCTGCACGGCTGCCGGGGGAGGCGAGGGCCGGATGCTCTCCAGCGCCGCCCGGACCGCGAGGCCCATCTCTGCCAGGTCTGCTGTCCCCGTCCGGTACTCCCTGAGCGCGGCCATCACCGGGTCGGGAGCATCGCTGCCTGAAAGCGCAGCGGCGAGCGTCTCCAGCCTCTCAACCGTTGCAGACGCTGTCCGGATCACCCACGCGTCCCGCACCTGCCGGGTGACGATGCGGATCGCCCCGGGCACCACCAGGCACCGCGCGGACCGGGAATGCACGGTGAGGATTGGGGTCCCCGAGACGGCCACAAAGGCCGGGGGGGTGATCTCCGCAAGGCTTGCGGTGGCACCGGCCTCGCTTCTCCCGGCCTGGAGGGTGAAGGCCCCGGTGGGATCCGCCACCCGGGCCTGCATCATCTCACCGGGCTTCCCCTCCACCTCCAGGAGAGCCCCCACGATGAAGAGCCTGCGGCAGCAGAGGCCGGTGGGGGTGAGGACGGCCGGCGGCTGGCCCGGGCCCTCCCCCTCCGCGCACCGGTGGCGGGTCCGGTGGAGCTCGCCGGCAAAGACCCGGGCGTGGCTTCCGCTCAAAAAACCACCCCTCCACTTCCTTCAGCACTTGCACACCCCGTGGTGATACTATAATCTGGGATCACACCGATATCCTTTGAAATGTCCCTGCCCTCCCCCCGCCCCGCCGTGTGCCCGGCGCGACGGCGGGAGGACGCTTCCACACCCATTATATCTCTTCCCGGCGCCGTTTATAGCTGACCACCGCGGCCGCGCCTCCCGGGAAGGATCAGGAGGGGATGATGGAGGAGAACCACAGCATCTGGATCGAGAAGTACCGGCCCCACCGGCTGGAGGAGATGGTGGGCCAGAAGGAGATCGTGGACCGGCTCCGCTCCTATGTGAGGAGCGGTTCCCTGCCGCACCTCCTCTTCACCGGCCCTGCCGGCGTGGGGAAGACCACCGCAGCCGTGGCCCTGGCACGGGAGTTCTTCGGGGACTCCTGGCAGCTGAACTTCCGGGAACTGAACGCCTCCGATGAACGGGGGATCGACGTGGTGCGCACCCAGATCAAGCAGTTCGCCCGGACCATGCCGCTCGAAGGAGCCACCTTCAAGATCCTCTTCCTGGACGAGGCAGACGCCCTTACCTCCGACGCGCAGGCCGCGCTGCGGCGCACCATGGAGAACTATGCCCAGACCTGCCGGTTCATCCTCTCCTGCAACTACTCCTCCAAGATCATTGATCCGATCCAGAGCCGGTGCGCCATCTACCGGTTCAGGCCCCTGGATGACGCATCCGTATCTGAAGAGGTCCACCGGATCGCGAAGCGGGAGGGCCTCACCGTGGAGAAGGAAGGCCTCCAGGCAATCCTGTACATCGCCCAGGGCGACATGCGGAAGGCCATCAATGCCCTGCAGGGAGCGGCGATCCTGACCACGCACATCACCGACAAGAAGCTGTACGAGATCACCGCCCATGCACGCCCCAAGGAGATTGAAGGACTGCTGAAGGAGGCACTCGCGGGCGACTTCGAGAGGGCTGAGGCAGCCCTCACCGAATTGCTGGATGAACGGGGGATCGCCCCCCTGGAGCTGCTCCACCAGATCTACCGGGCGATCCTGGACCGGCAGATGGACCGGGCCCTCAAAGTGCGGCTGATCAGCCGGATGGGCGAGGTTGACTTCCGGATCAGCGAGGGTGCGGACAGCGAGATCCAGATGGAGGCGCTGATGGCAGAGTTCGTACTGGCTGCTCTCTCATCCGGGACGGAGGGGTGAGAGGGGATGGCGCAGCAGGTACAGCAGCCCCAGGTGACCGATATCGCCGCGGAATGGCGGAAGTTCCTGACCCGGCACTACAAGCGTCAGATGGAGGAGCTCCGCCGCGAGTTCCCCCACCGCCGGTCCCTGACCATCGATTACCGGGATATCCTCTCCAACACCCTGGCCTACGCGGTGCTGGATACGCCCGGGAAGGTGATCGAGGATATCC
>Ga0315294_10007206_pt1 | contig 12201 bp, 9 predicted proteins | sample YL17G13_40_MG_FD_203626 | JGI IMG/M metagenome (GOLD analysis project Ga0315294, IMG submission 203626) | Sediment microbial communities from Yellowstone Lake, YNP, Wyoming, USA - YL17G13_40 | ecosystem: Environmental > Aquatic > Freshwater > Lake > Sediment | place: USA: Wyoming | collected...
CTCTGAATACGGCTCAAACGCCGGTTAACGTGGCGATCCTTGCCGAGTCAGGACTTTCCGGTTTGGCTAAAGACCCTATGTCCTACGTTAAGGCATTTAAGACGGTCGGTTCAGGATCGAGCGATTTCTATGCTGACCTTAGCAAGACCGATTTAAAACCTGGAGATAGAATCACCGCCTTCGCCTTTAATCAGCCAGCGGGCAGCAGTGCTCCGGCAAATCAACTGACAGAGGGAGCACAGGTTGGCATCTTGTTTGATAGCAGTAATCAAGACACTGCGATCAGTTTGGTTCCCGGCGAAAATGCGCTCGATGCATCAGGTTATACCATGCAAATTAATCGAATATTTTACGAGCACGATGGCAGTGTCGTCGTCAAGCTTGATGGTGGCAGTGCTTTATCTATTGGGGATCCCCTGCTCGTTGCGGCCTATCATGTGGATACTTCGAGTAATAACTTACTAGCAATAGCGAGTCAGTTATCAAGTATAGATTTTAGTCAGGTGGTTGGTTTTTCCCGTATCGCCTACAAAGGCAACGCCACAATCACGATTCCAATTCTGCCAGCGCTTACGCCCGGATTGGTTGATCCCTCAACCCGAAAAATTCGCGATGTCTTAATCGCGGCATTTCGTGATTCTAATAACAATGGCAAGTTAGACAACGGAGAAGCGTCGGCTATTTATTCGGACAATAGTCTTTTTGGGCCGTCTCTAAAAGTCTTAGCGCTCGCTCAAAACTCGCTAACTGGTAGCCTTACCTTTACCGGATCCTCTACAAATCTAGGCGGTGTTTTACTGCCGACACAATTAATTCCAGGCAATTAATTTGCGGGCTCCTTTGCGCGGCGACGCATCCTAAGTCACTGATCTATTGATATAAAAATATTTTTTTTTAATATCCCTTTATATTTTTTTGAAAAAAACTAAAGAAACGCTTTTTCTGTCCGATAATCCCTCAGTCATTCACGATTGATGAAGGAGACGACGGCAATGGCTTTACCAGTGACACGCATCAACGAGAATAATGAAAAAGACGCGCTCTTAGTTACAGCCACTGCGGATTCGATCGTTGTGCTAAGCAGCCTAGTTAAAAGTTATCGCTTGGGTCAGACCATAGTTCCTGCACTCCGCGGGGTCAGTTTGGAGCTGAATCGGGGTGAGTTTACCGCAGTGATAGGTGCATCGGGCTCCGGAAAAAGCACTCTGCTCAACATGATCGGCTGTATCGACGAACCTGAGTCAGGGTCGATTGTTATCGATGGTGTGGACGTGCTCTCACTTGACGATAATGCACGCAGTCGGTTGCGAAACCAGAAAATTGGCTTCATTTTCCAGTCTTTTAACTTGGTGCCCGTATTGACTGTCGCAGAAAACGTGGAGTTGCCCCTCCTGATCAATCCGACAGTGTCTCCTTCGGAGCGTAAGGACCGAGTGGCGCAGGCTTTGGAAGATGTTGGTTGTAGCAAATTTATGCGTAATTTGCCTGACCAGCTATCTGGTGGTCAGAGGCAGAGAGTGGCGATTGCTCGCGCGCTTGCCGGTAATCCAGATCTTGTTTTAGCAGATGAACCTACCGCAAACTTAGACTCAGAAAATTCGCACAGAATCATCGACCTTATGTTGGATCTGAATGCACGTCGTAAGGTGACTTTTCTTTTCTCGACTCATGACGAGAAATTAATGGGTCGCGTTTCCCGGATGGTCCACATCCAGGATGGAGTGATCAAGTCATGAATTTTCAACTCTTCAAGATGGGTGCTCGCAACTTATCGCGAAATGTCCGGCGTAACATTGCGACTGGTTCTGCTTTAGGGTTAGGTTTTGCTGGTCTATTGGCGATACTTGGTTTTCAAAACCAAGTCGAACATAGCCTGCGCGCCTATACAGTGTACGGCAATCGGACCGGGCATCTTGTGGTGTATAAGCACGACGGTCTGGACATGTTCGAGACGAGGCCATTTGAGTTCGGTCTTGATACCCACGATCTGAGTGCCCTACGTCGCATTACGGCCACGATGAACTCGGTTGAGTTCGAGGGTGAGCAGCTCATCGGGCCAGGGCTTGTAAGCAACGGGTGTCAGTCGTTGCCATTTTACGCCATGGGCATCGATCCCCAACTGGACTGGAAGGTGCAGCAGCATCCATACAATCTTAAGTGGAATGCTGGCCTTACCAGTTTAGATAAGGGGCGTGAACTTTGGGAGTATCCAAGTGACTCGCCGGCAATCTCTTTGAGTAGCGGGCTTGCTGGATTTTTGAAGAAGGAAAATCCGCGAGATTTGGGTGAAGACACTGGTAGCTCGGATCCGATCGATTGTCAGGCGCCAGACGCATCTATGAAGCTGGCGGCAGATCCTGTGGTTCAATTGGCATCCTACAGCTGGAACGGTCTAATGACCGGTGGTGATGCGCAGGTGACAGGTATCTTTCACACCGCAAATGCCTACTATGACAGTTCTGCTGTTCGGATGCCGATATCACAGCTGCGCAAACTATACGGCACGGATGGGGCGGCTTACTATTCGGTCTGGCTCAACGATCCAAGTAAAGTTGACTCTGCTCTTGCGGAGATGAAGTCGCGCGTGAAGGCCAATGGACTTAACGTGGATGTATATGCTTGGAACGATGCCGCTCTATCACCGCAATATACCGGCATGTCCGGTTTTTTGATGACTTTGGTGACGTTTATAGCATCAATTATTGCAGTCGTGGTCGTCCTCTCAGTGTCTAACTCTGCAAGTATGACGATTATCGAACGTTCCAAAGAAATAGGCATGATGCGCTCACTTGGGTTCACACGCCGTTGGATTCGGATCCTGTTTTTGATTGAAGTGGCCTGTGTCGCAGCCGTCTCGTTAGTTTCAGGTGGTGTGTTTGGATCTGGTTTAATTTGGCTGCTTAATCGAGCCGGATTTCCATTGGATTTGCCGATGGTGCTCAGTGGTTTAACGGTCAAAATGTCCGTTAGCCCCGCTATAGTCATGAATTGCGCAGGATCTATTTTTGTACTTGCGATAGGTAGTGCACTTTTCTCAGTCTGGCGTGTTGCTAAGACTAACGTGGCTACGCTTCTGACGGGATCCAATCACTAAACTTATAAGTTACATTATTTTGATTGCTTGAATTATTTGGGAGTTAAGATGGTGAACTTCAAAAAAATAAAATTATCTAGCACCGTAGTTGGGTTGGCTTGGAGCGCAACGATTTTTGCCGCGAATGAATCCGCACCTACCACTGAGGTCCTTCTGAAGGACGCTGATCGGGCTCGGGGGGCGGTTGAGAGTGGTATTTCATGGAATACTGCCGTTGATACCGTCGACGGCAAGACAGTTAGTAAGGTTGAGTATGTGATTAAGTCAAAAGGAGATAAGGCTGTCGCGGAGACCACAGCTCCTGAGGCAGCAAAGGGTGAGTACCTTATCTTTAAAGAACGCAATCTATGGTATTTGAAGCCTGGAATGAAGAGAGCTGTCGTGATTTCTGCCAGACAGAAGCTCACCGGTCCTGCTTCTAATGCGGATATCGCCTCGACTAATTACTTCCGTGATTATGATGGCACGATTGTTGGAGAGGATAAGGTTGACGGGGTCGATTGCTGGAAGCTTGAGCTAAAAGCAAAAGCTAAAAATGTCAGCTATAGCGGGATCCGCTATTGGATCACTAAAACAGATCATCTCGGAATCAAGGCCGACTTCCTGTCGGTTAAAGGTGAGGTTTTTAAAACTGCTCGTTTTAAATACGATAACAAGTTGAAGTTGGACAAAAAGGATCAGCATTTTGTGAGCGATATGCTGATCGTTGATTCGCAAAGGCCGGACAGCACCACAAACATTAAAGTAAAAATGCCCAAGATTATAGATATCCCAGACGGTTCTTTGGATCTGAGTAACTTTAAGAAGTGAGGAACTTATGTCTGAGTCACCTCTGATTTATAAGCAAATTGCACGGATTGCGCGGCGCAACGTGCTGCGTAACTGGCGTCACAGTGTGGCGACGCTGCTGGCCATATCGGCCGGTTTCATGGCCATCGCACTTCTGGACGGTTTTACTACCTCACTGGACGAACTCGCATCTGATAGCGCGAGGAAGCGGGGGATGTTCGGCGACGTAGTTATTGCTCAGAAGGGCGCTAATGCAGCCGGATTTCAAGATCAATGGAATCATGCTCTAAACGTGAATGAGCAAAACTTCCTAAAAGATTTTCTTAAAAACGATGGCGACGTTGAGGTTTATGTCCGCTCGCTGAATGTCTTTGGGGTTGCTGCTGCCGGTGACCAAAGTGCAGTTTTTGTGGGAACCGGCATAGATTTGAAAGAAGGCGCACAGATGCGAGGCGAAAAGTATGCCTGGTCCGCGGTAGCCGGCGTGCCTCTGGAAAGTTTATCCGAACCGTCACTAGCTCTTGGTATGGGGTTAGCGCATATTCTGGGCTGTGATAGCACATACAAGGGAAAAGACTTTATCCTGCCCGAGGGTGGTCTAAAAGCAGAGGAGCGCCCTTTCAAGTGCAAATTTCCAAGTGTTACTTTGAGCGTGTCGACTGAAAGTGGTCAAGCGAACGTGGCAAATTATCCTCCTGTGGCAATCACTGATAATTTGGTTCGAGAATTAAACCGCAGAGCTGTCGCTATGGACTTGGTTTCAGTTCAACAGCTGCTAGATACAGATAAGATTTCAGCAGTAAATGTAGAGCTGAAAGAAAAAGTAGACGCTAACGCATTCATTCAGAAGTTGCGGGAGGCCTCTGCAGCTAAGGGTTATCAGTTCGAAATTTTGCACTGGTACGAGCATCCAGCGACTACTCAGGTATTAAAAAGTATTCAGCTACAACATACCGTTCGGAACATATTTTTGAGCGTAGTTGTATTCATTGTGATCATGTCGGTAACCAATACTATGATGAAATCGGTCAATGAGAGGATTCGTGAGATCGGTACGTTGCGGAGTATTGGCTTCTTTCGTCGACACCTAATCGTTATGTTTTCGATCGAAGGGATGTACCTAAGCCTAATCGCCTGTTTTGTTGGTCTACTGCTCGTAATCTTTTCCTCCCAGATGATCAGTCTGGCCGATATTCGCTTTAGCGCTGGCCTTTTGACTACTCCAATCAGTATGCGAATTGCCTGGGTGCCTCAATCTTGGTTGATTAGCGCGCTTATCCTGACCGGGTTGGCGACTTTAACAGCGACTTTGGCCTCAAGGCGGGCGGCTAATATGGTCGTAGCCGATGCCATGCGTCACTTGTAAGACTAGTTTGGATTGGGAAGACTCGATTGGTGATGAAATATTATTTTTGGAGCCGTTATGAAGATCCTAAATTCATCTGCCGCAGCTTTGCTTTTGTTTTCCTCGATCACTTCTATGGCCGACGGTGCTAAGCCAAACGCTGATGAGATTATGAAGAAGGTCAGAGATCGGAAGGCACCCGAGAGTGCCTACGCTCATGTACAGTTGTTGATCAAAAAGGGTGATGCTACTGTGGAAAAGGTTTTTAAGACCTGGAGTCTTAAGATAAGCGACGACGAATCTCATAGTCTGATCGAATTCGAGAAGCCAAACACTACTAGGATTTTGGCGCATAGTCGGAAGAGCGGTACCGATGATCGGTGGATCAAGACCAGCAGCGGGGCTGCAAAAAGGATTTCCGGTGGCGGTGGCGACCAATCATTTGTTCAATCGCACTTTAATTACTCGGACCTAGATTTTGCTCGATCAGCAAATTTCAAATACGAAATGATCTGTGACGCGGGTAAGTGTGAATCCGATTACAAGGGTGCGCCGCACTATAAGGTGAAAGCGACCCCGGATAAGGCTGAAGGGGAGATAGCTTACTTGGTGAATTTGGTCGGTATTTCAGATTACTCTCCAGACAAAGTGGAATATTATTCGAAGGACAATAAATTGCTGAAAGAGCTAACAATAGACGAGGTGAAAGAGGTTAACGGCTTCAAAACTCCAACGCAAGTCACCATTAAAGTAAGTGACTCTGGGGATTCCTCGATACTTAAGATGACTGAGGTTGATCTGAATACTAAGAAAGTAACAAAACAAATGTTCGATAAAAATCTGCTATAATTCCTACACTTAGTAACTTATCTGTTTGGGGGCAAGTCAGATGGCTTTTCACCGGTTGGTATCCGTTTTTTATATTTTACTCGGGCTGACTTCTACGGCGGCCTCAGCTTTGCCAATTGACAGTACGTGGATCGAGTCAGGCAATGTAGACGGCCTCAAGCTTTATAGACGTCCATATGGTGACACTGGTCTAACTGAATTTCGCAGTAAAATGTTGATTAGTTCCGATATCAGCCGTGTGGCTGCAGTAGCTATTGAAGGCAAAAATTTTGCCTTTTGGCTCGATGGCTGCAAACATAGTGAGGAATTCGAACGACAAATTTCTTTCGATCCAAAGCAACCGCTGGCTGGGCAGTTTACTAAGGTCTACGGAGTGAATTCTGCGCCTTGGCCCCTAAGTGATCGCGATTACGTCGTGAAGTCCCACATGGAAATAATTCCCGTTAAGGCAGGTGAGCCGCAGGGTTATTTACTTTATTCTGAACTAGCAAGTGATGCGAAGTATCCCGAGCGTAAAGACAGGGTCCGAATGCTCGCAATGAAGGTTACTATAGCCTTAACGACTCTGCCTAAAGACGCTGACGCAACTGAAGTGGATATGGCTATTGTAGTCGATACTGCTGCGGATGGTCCAAAGGCACTCAGTGAGGCAGTCCTTAAAAATTTCCCCGCTAATTCGTTGCTGAAACTAAGTGCTCTGGTGAAAACAGATGGATTTGATGCAAAGTTGGCTAACGCCCTGCGTCAGCGTTTGAACCTTGCGAATGGTAAGGCAGCTGAATGAGAGGAGGTGCTCCTCTTACGCGGCCTTATTTATTGCGGTCTTGCGCTCGACCCAAATCAAAAGTTGGTCGTCGTCTACGTTGGCTCGGTCCAGAGCTTGGTCGCCTCTTTGGTCGAGGTCGTATAGTAGGTCCTGAATCGTACGGCGTTTGATCCGGCCACCTTGATTAAAAATGCCGTCAGTACCAAGCAGCAAAGATTCAACAGGATTCTCTGAGAAGGAAATCTTGACTGGCTTCAAATCAAGTTCGTCAAAGAGGCCAACTAGATTTCCACGACTTACCAACGAGTCAAATACAACATGTTCATCAGATGTATTGAGATGATCGCGCGCAAAGCCATTAGCAACAAACACCGGCAAGTGGCCGCAGGAATAATACCCGGCGCTGGTGGCATCAACGATGAGCACGCCGAGAGTTGCTGTATGCGGTGCGGAATGCCCTAGCATGATCAGCGTTGAGTTTACTCGATTGATCCACTGCATTGGTTCAAACTTCTCCTCGGTAAGAGCTAAGGCCCAAAGAGAATTGATAGTTTGTGCCACCATCGCTGCCGGAATGCCCTTACCGGTAACATCGGCAATAGCCAAAATCAATTGACCGGATTTGTCCAGTCTGACTCCAACCCAGTCACCGCCGAGAATGTCGAAGCGGCGTTGATAGACTCTCACTGTCGCGTGACTGCAGTCCAATGATGTAATCGCCGGTGACAGCGAATCCTGGACTTGCCTGGCAACAGTAAGTTCGCGCTCAATTGCGTTCATGCGAAGTCGCTCGTTCTGTTGCTGCAAAACCCTTTGAGTCCATTCAATTTTTGCGTGTAGTCGAAGTCGGCGAAAGGCAATGATGTGATACGCAGTGGCAACGCTGGCAAAACTGAACAGCACAAGTAACCACGCCACTGTTCGCTCTAAGGGGTGCTCTACTCCCCAACTAAACATTCCCATTGCTATAAATTCTGAAGCTAGAAAGAAGAGAAAGCCATGATGAAACGGGCTAATTATGATCGTTAAAATTCCCAGACAACAATAGATACCTGAACTCATCACCGCATAATCGAGCCGATCGCCTGTCGCAAGGTCAATTTTGAAAACGAATGACATCCCGATTAAAGCGGTCTGACCAGCCAAAAAGGTCACTAAGGAGTTTACTTTCTGAACTTTGGTCGGCCATATTCTACTTACTAGCGGTAGTAACGCAGCCAGCAGAAAAATTAATGAAAAAATTGTAATTAAAGGCACTCTGGTGATCTGGGACGCGAAGAAGTAATTCGCCACAACTGCAAAAAGAGCTCCTACTGTTACCGGCAGGTAAAACGCGGGAGTCATGGTCGCCTCTTGGCTGCGCTGCCAAGCCAGGAGATGTGACCTCTCAGCGTCACTCTCGGCACCGTTTAGTCCAGAAATAAGATTAGTCAGTTTGGTGATCACGGCACCCCCAAGGCACATACCATCCTAGATTGACTATCGACACAATTGAGGAATGTTTAAAAACTATCAATTTAGTTGTCTACAAATCTGGGCAACATTCCCTTTTTTTAGCGGGCGTTATCCCGATACAAAAAAGTGCTGAGCATTCCTGTATACAGCGGCACTCGGAATTTTAAATAAATCCAAATACTTGGAAATAGCGCTCAAGTTTTGGCTGGTTTATGCCGAATACGCTTATAGAGATAAACGGAAGGGTCAAGTTCCAATGTCTAAGGCACCGTCAAAACCAAATGCAAAGCCAGGCGCTAAGCCTGGTGTAAAAGTAAAGGGCGATCGGGAGCCTGCTGTGTTATCGATCTTTGGCTATACCGACTTTCGAATGTATCTTCGCGACTTCTACGAATTTCGTAAGTCTAGTCAGCGGGGGTACAGCTACAGAGCCTTCTCTAAAGCGGCTGGATTTACAGCGCCGAATACCTTGCACTTAGTGATCACTGGAGAGCGCAATATCGGCGCAAACGCGATTGATCAGTTTGCACAAGGGTTAAATTTGAAGGGCACCATGGCGGCCTACTTTGCGGCTCTTGTGCAGATGAATCAGGCTAAGTCAGACGTAGAAAAAGAAGCCTGTTTTAAAATCCTGCAACAGTTGACTCCGCAAGCAAAGCGTCGTGATCTGCACGGCGATGAGCTGACCTACCTCAGTCACTGGCTCTATCCGGTATTGCGAGAAATGGTGGCGCTTCCTGATTTTAGGGAGGATCCATACTGGATCTCTCGCCGCTTGGTCGGGGCTGCTTCAGTAACAGAAGTAACTCAAGCAGTTCGCTTTCTCATTGAGGCTGGCTTTTTGGTTCGCGAGGGTGACAGGCTCGTCACCTGCGAAAACATGGTGTTTTCGAGTGATGAAATGCGCAGCTTGGCTATTCGAAACTATCATCGGCAGATGCTCGATTTGGCGAAGCATGCCATTGAGGCTCTCGATGTCAGTGAGCGCGAATATGGAGCAGTTACCGTGATGCTCCCTGAGGCTGCGGTTCCGGCGCTAAAGGAGAGGATCAAGCAATTTCGCCGTGATCTACACGCTTGGGCGGTTCACGCAGTGACAGAAACTAGTCCTGAGTCGGTTATTCAGGTGAATGTTCAGATGTATCCTGTGACGAGAAAGGTAAGCGGATGATCCGAGGTTGCAAAAACTCCAGCTTAAAATCTGGCCTGACTGTCTTATCTTTTTTGTTAACTACAGCATGTAGTTTGGGCACTGAGGTTGGCAACGGCCTTAAGCCGGGTAATCCAGGCTCTGCTGGTTCAGGGGCGTCCCCGGATTCTAGCGCCAGCTCTGACGATAAAGCTCCGAAAAGTGCTTACACGCCATTTGCTTCGGCCTCAGACGATAGTCTATTCACTCCGTTCAACAATGGTGAATCATTCGGGCAAGTAGCAGCTATTGGCACTGGTGGTCAAATTGACCCGTTTATGGCTCGCTCGCTAGCATCGGGCGTGCTGTCTGGTGGAGTGGCGGCCAGCTCTGGTATTGGTTCTGGAACCGGCGCAGCTTCTGGAGCTAGTGTCTTCAGCGGAAGCGAATTAGCAAAGATTAAGTCTGATTTGTCTGCTGTGCCAGTCGCTATCAGTGACAGCCAACTTACGGAAGCTAATTTTCCGTTGCTCCTGGTCGATCTCGCATTTACAGGTTGTGGATCTCCGTTAGCCGATTTATCCGCAGTGGGTGCAGCTGCATTTAAATTAAGTATCAGTGGCGAGCAGCGCGGAAACTTTGCGATGAAACCTGCGCCCGATTTCAAAACTTGGGAGATCCGAGGCAGTGACGGAGGTCTAGTTCGCACCGTAACGCCTATTACTATCAGCAATTCAGGGACAACCATCCAGACGGTAAGTTCCAGTGACGCATCAGGTGCAGCGCTACGCCCGATCAGTGTTTGCTCCGACTTCAAATCGACAGCAGGTGAGACGTTGGCCGGAAGACCCGGCAAGTTCACGAAGAGAACTGTGAAACTTGCCACCTCCAAAGGCTATAGTCAGCTAGTTTGGTACAGTTCGGGCTCGGATAAAATTGTGCAGGTGTCATTGACTGCCAATGCTGATGCAATAGTCCCTTTTGCGGTCTTTGATACTCCGTGAAGTTTATGACGGGCAGGATTTGTTGGAGCAGCCAAAGCCAATGATCAATGTCTAAAGACACGTGATTTACACAAAAAAATTAGCCGAGAAGTCTCGGCTAATTAATTACCATATTGCTCTAGAGAATGATCAGCTTAGGTAGTTGGCTTTTTGTCAAGGGCACCGCGGCGGCTGAGTTTAATCTTACCCTGACGGTCAATGTCCAACACCTTAACCATGACTTCTTCGCCTTCTTTAAGGACATCGGTCACTTTATTGACCCGGCCTTCTTCCAGCTCGGAAATGTGGCATAGACCTTCTTGGCCTGGACGAATTTCGATGAATGCACCGAAGTCCATGATGCGCTTAACTGTACCGAGGAAGATCCCGCCGATCTCAGGGTCAGTCGTAACCATCCGAATCATTGCTTTGGCTGCTTCAGCCGAGAGCACGTCTGGAGATACGATGTTGACCATGCCGTCGTCATTGATATCAATTTTGACGCCGGTTTCAGCGACGATCTTTTTGACCATCTTACCACCCGGGCCGATAAGGTCACGGATCCGGTCGGTAGCTACTTTAATCTGGAAGATTCGCGGAGCAAATTCACTCAGCTCTTTCGGATCAGTGATGCACGCGCGCATCTTGCTCAGGATGTGACGACGTCCTTCCTTCGCTTGTTCCAGGGCAGAGCTCATGATCTCATTGGATAGGCCACCAATTTTGATGTCCATCTGGAGAGCTGTAATCCCATTCTCGCCGCCGCAGACTTTGAAGTCCATGTCGCCGAGGTGGTCTTCGTCACCAAGGATATCAGAAAGGATGGCGTACTTGTCGCCTTCCTTAATCAGGCCCATAGCGATACCGGCGACAGGCTCGACGATCGGCACGCCTGCGTCAAGAAGTGCCATGGTACCGGCGCAAACCGTCGCCATAGAAGAGCTGCCGTTAGATTCCAAAACTTCGGATACCAGACGAACTGTGTAACCAAACTTCGCCTTGCTTGGCATGATCTGAGCGATCGCGCGCTCAGCCAGGGCACCATGTCCCATCTCCCGGCGGCTCAGGCCACGAAGTGGTCTTGCTTCACCGACGGAGAAAGGTGGGAAGTTGTAGTGGAGCATGAAGCTCTTCCACTCATCTGCGCCATGGATCGAATCAAGACGCTGCTCATCATCGCCAGCGCCCAGTGTGATTGTGGCAAGTGCTTGCGTTTCACCGCGAGTAAACAAGGCCGAACCATGTGGGCGGCCAAGAACTCGTGTTTCGCAGGCGATGTCACGAATGTCGCGGAAGCCGCGGCCACCGATCCGACGTTTTTCGTCGAGGATCTGGCTGCGCATCATATTGTATTTGAGGTCTTCGATGATTGCTTTGACTGCGCCTTTAACTTCGGGACCGTCTTCAGCGCTGACAACTGCAGCAACGATTTGCTTGCCAGCTAGTTTGAGTGCTTTGTTGCGTTCCATCTTGTCATTGACGCCGAAGGCAGCCGCGATCGGGCCCTTTGCGGCAGCGTAGACTTTTGCCTTCAAAGCTTCGTCGACTACTTTTTTAACTAGCTCACGTTTTGGCTTGCCAATTAGGCGTTGCGCTTCAAGCTGGACGTCGAAGAGCGGCTTCATCCATTGCTGTGCCGTGGTGATGGCGTTCAGCATTTGCTCTTCACTAAGGAAGTTGGCGCCCGCTTCGACCATTAGGACCGCATCTGGGCGACAAGCTACATTGAGATCTAAGTCTGAAGGCTGATTTGCCAGTGGGTCAAGGATCAGATTTCCTTCGTGGAGGCCG
>Ga0315294_10007208_pt1 | contig 12196 bp, 9 predicted proteins | sample YL17G13_40_MG_FD_203626 | JGI IMG/M metagenome (GOLD analysis project Ga0315294, IMG submission 203626) | Sediment microbial communities from Yellowstone Lake, YNP, Wyoming, USA - YL17G13_40 | ecosystem: Environmental > Aquatic > Freshwater > Lake > Sediment | place: USA: Wyoming | collected...
TTTCGACTTGGCCGAAGTCCATCTTCCTTCCGCCAACGCACTTCGCGCAAGTTCTTGATTCAGCGAAAGTTACCCCTGCTCCCTGCGCTCTGTCCTACGAAAATAGGTGACTGTCCCTATTTGTGTCTGTCCTATTTGTGTCCCCTATTTGTCGGAAAGTTCCTCGAACCCGGCGCGCCGCGCCAGATCACGCGCGGCGGCCGAACGAAACCCCTCGTCCCCCCCGCCGTCGATGCCGTCGCCCGGTTGTACACCTAAGCGGCTTTAGATAAGTCTTGTCATGTTGCCGCGCGGCTGGTTCGCCGCCCCGCTTGCCTGCCACGCCGAAGCCTATGGCGAAGGCGGGCGGGGCGCTGGCTGTTCGCAGCGCGGGGCAAGCCCCGCGGCGAACCCACCGCGCAAAACTTATGCTCCATCGACCGAAGCGGCGGCGCGGATGACGCGGACGGCGCTTTCGTGCGCCCCAACGTCCCGGTCGCCGGTAAGTTCCTGAACCTTCCTGTAGAGTTCGAGCGCCGCCTGCAACTCGCCGCCGCACTCGGAGACCGCCGCCAGATCGAACAGAAGGTCCACGTTCTTTGGGTTGGCCTTGAGGGCTTCTTCAAAGTGGGCGATGGCGCCCGCATAGTCGCCCCGGCGAGCGGCCTCCAGACCCTTCGCACCGCTCGGACCCGGCGCCGGGCGAAGCGGAATGCGAGCGGCAACCTCCCCCGGCGCCAGCATGCCGACGAATTCCTTCACACACGCATCGAGGAGTTCACGGACGATCATTTCAGCCGCCGGCACGTTGGCCGGATCGTCCGGACGCTCCAGCCCCAGCGGCCCCCGCGTCCGCGGGTCGTCGGTCGAACGGTAAGACCGGCGCGTCTCGACGCTGAGCGTCCGGCCGGTCCGCACGACCTGGACGTCGAACGCCGCAACCACCTCGACGGTGCGCACGAGGCCCGGCACGTCGAAGATTTCCATTTGCCGCGTGTCGGGATTCAACCGGCGAATGGTTCGCGGCTGCTCGACGTCCTTCGTCTCCATGCGCAAACTGGCGCCGACGACAAGGTCGGCCGGGCCTGTCGCCTCGCGCGTTGCGACGCTGTAGGCGCCCGACGCGTCGAGGCACTCGGTGAGCCTCTCGGCGACGAACGCCGCGTAGCCGTCCGCAGGCCCGTCGGCGACGGTGATCTCGCCGAGCCGCACGCGCGCCGCGCCTGCCGGAATCGGCAAGTCCGGCGCCAACCGGTGGCGGATCGCGAGGACAGGCGGCCCGCAGCCGACCGCCGCGAGGATGAGAACAAGAGCCATGCCGAGAACCGGCCTGACACGCAGCACGCTCTTTCCCTCCACCTGACAGGCCCGCCATCGCAAGGGACGAATCTTCCCTGCCATGATACCTTGCGAGGCCGGCGGGCGTCGAGCGTTGATTTTCGGCCGGCCACGCCGTACGCTGGAGTTCAAGGAGGTGAGCCATGAGACGATCGGTGGCGGCACTTCTGCTGGCGACGGTCCTGGTGTCGGCGTGCGGATGCGGGGCGCAGAACGTCCTTTTCGGCGGCCGACAAGGATACCTCTTCACGGCCTCGGACGCGGTCGCGCTGCCGGGCGAGGAAGTCCTCCTGCGGGCGCACCTCCAAGGCGGCGACCTCCTGCGGGCCCAGCCGGGCCATGTCGTGCGTTTCTCTCGCGGCGGGGAATTCTACAAGGCGGCCGAAACAGACCGCAACGGCGTCGCGGCCGTTTCTTTCACGCCGCCCGCGGCGGGCGATTATGTCTTCCGCGTCGAACTTTCGCCGAACGGGTTCCCCGACCAGCCGCCCGAACCGGTCGAGGCCTTCGTCCTCTGCCGCCGGGCCGACACGCCGATCCTCGTCGTCGACCTCGACAAGACGGTCGTGGCGTCGGGATTCCAGCAGGTGCTGGTGGGCAAGCCCGAACCGATGGCCGACTCGGTCGAGGTGATGAAACGCCTGGCGAAGGAATACACGCCGATTTACCTCACGCATCGGCCGGACCTCTTCGGACCGAAGTCGCGGGCCTGGCTCCGCGAGCACGACTACCCCAGCGGGCCGCTCCTGCTGTCGGACATAGGTGGATTCCTCAAAGGCAGCGGGGCGTTCAAGTCCGCCATGCTGGGCGACATCCGCCGACGGTTCAAAGGCAACGCCGTCGGCATCGGCGACAAAGTCTCGGACGCCGTCGCGTATCACGACAACGGCCTGCGGGCGTTTCTCATCGTCCAGCCGGACGAGACCGCGGGAGCCGCCGGCCTCAGGCAACTCGCCGACTCGCTCGACCCCCTGCCCGACGCCGTCCAGGTGGTCACCGGCTGGCGCGAGATCGAGCGGGCCGTGTTCGAGGCCGCAACATTCCCGAAAACCGCGCTCCAGGACCGCCTGAGAAAGCGGGCCGACGAACTTGACGCGGCCGCGAAGCCCGCGACTCCTTAAAAGGCTGTTTTGCTTCGTCGAAAACATCCGCTCCTATTCCCTCTCCCTCGATGGGAGAGGGGCAGGGGTGAGGGTGAATCTGCACCGCAACCTTATTCCCCCTCACCCTACCCTCTCCCACAAGGGGAGAGGGGGACAAAAAAACCGCCCGGGGAGAACCGCAGCGAAGGGAGGCGACTCGTGCGAACGGCATGGCCGACAGCGGCGATAGTAATGCTCCTCGGGGCGGCGGGGTGCATGACCCGCCATCCCCTCGCCGAGAGCGAACTCGACCAGTACTGGAGCCTCCACCCCGTCCGCTGGCAGGAAGCGGAGCCTGCGACCATCGAGGTCGGAGGCCGGACGATTCCGACGCACTGGCTCATCCGCCAGGACCCGAGTTTCCTCCGGTCCACCATCAGCCTCGTCCGCGCGGCGGACCGCTTGAAGGCGGGGACGACGGAGGTGGCGTTCAGCCTGAGCCCGGAACACGCGGCGATGGCGGCGAAAATGCTGGCCGACGCTCGCCGCACAATCGTGGATTTCCGCGAGGCGATGGAAAGCGACTCGCACCCCTCGATGGAGCAATGGGCGTCGGCGACCGCCTCGACCATCGCCGATGCCGAGCGCATCGTCCGCCTCTCGACGGCCGAGGACCCCGACCGCCCCGCCAAGGAAGGCGAGGAACCGGCGGGGCTGTCCGCCGAGCCGCTCTTGAATCTCGCCATGGCCTATCTGAATGAGCGCGCCGGGGGCCTCCTCCTCGCCGGCATGGACCCCCAGGACGTGGGCCGGCTGCGCGAGGCCCTCGCCCAGATGGTGCTGCGCCTGGCGTTCGCGGCGGCGGGAAAGCAGGACCCGCCGGACTTGCACGACGCGGTGGCGAGCGCGATGCGCGAGGCGCCCGACCCTGACAGTTTGCGAAAGGCGCTTCCCGAGACCTTGCTCGCCCGCCTTCGCGAGGCGCCGCCGGCGCCGCCGGGCGCCGGGCTCCCGGTCCTCGCGCACAGGGTGTTCGCCTGGGCGCCGCGGATGCTGCGGGTCCTGGAGATGGTCGTCCTGCAATGGGACCGGATGGAATCACTGGCGGTCGAGTTCCGCCGCGCCGGCGAGGAGCCGCTCATCCAGTTGACGCTGAACGTGGCCCCCGGCCGCGAGGTGCGGATCGCCGGCCAGTTTATCATGCAGCCGGCGCTGGTGTTCCGCGGCTCAAGCCGCATCCTCATCGTGCCGGAGCCGGGCGGCGGGGACGAAGTGGCCGTCCTCTTCGAGCCGGGAAAGGACGCCGCGGGCCAGGCGGCCGACGGGGCGACGGAGGTCCGCTTCGAGGGCCTCGGGTGGGCGATGGTGCGGGCGCTCGCGCTGCCGCTGGCGAGCGCGACCCTGCGCGAAATCCGCGTCAGCGCAGGAACTCAGGAGGACCAGAGCCTCCTCAGCGTGCTGCTCCTCATGGAAGCGACGGGCGATAAGAACGATCCGCGTCGGCTGATCGCGTTCCAGGACGTGCGCGAGAAACGCCTCGTGCGCGAGCCGTTCGACGTCCGAAGCGAAACCGAGCGCCTCCGGCAGGTCTTCAACTACGTCACGCCGGACGGGCGATACACCTATCGCCGCGTCAAAACACCCGACGCGCCGTGAGGGGCGTTGCCGTTCGCCGCATGCCCTGCCTGCCCTGAGCCTGGTCGAAGGGAGCGAGCGGCTTTTTTGCCGCAAAGGACGCAAAGAGCGCTAAGGACGGCGCAATTGGGGGAAAGACCATCGCCGGGTGGCCCCATCCCCCTCTGCGTCCTTTCGATGGTTTGGCCTTGCGCCCTTTGCCGTCCTCCATTTCTCCCTTTGCGTCCTTGGCGCACTTTGCGGTTAAAAGCCCCGCCTTCCGGGTCCAGCGGCCGAGGGGGCAAAACCGGGGCGACCACGAAAAAATCTTTTCTCCAGAGGTCTTTCGTAAGTTCTTTGCTTGTAAGGACTTACACTAACCCCCTTGCTTCTGAAAAATTTTTCCCTTGCTTTTTCCGAAATCTGGGGTATATTACTCCTGGAGTTTGGGGCCGGGCCTCTCGGCGTCGCGGCGGGGCCCTTGATGAGGAAGCAAGTCGAGGGCGGGGAAAAAAGAAGGCTTTGGAAAGGGGGTAAGGCTATGTCTAAGCACACAATTCTTGTTGCAGCGGTGGCAGGATTGGTTCTCGCCTTGGAGGCCTCGGCTGGCGCCGCGCCGGTCGCAATCGTCAACCCGGGCTTCGAGACGCGGGATCTTGCTGATGGCGCTTGGGGTTACTCGTTGGATGGAGAGGGTTGGGGCTATGTTGACAACGACCAATACGTGGGCCCGTGGGATCTTGATGCCGTAACTTACGGAGGTATCGCACCAGAGGGCGAGCAGATAGGGTGGGCGAATTCCGGCGATGGAGTGCCTGGCGGCTTCGGGCAAATCCTGACCGAGACGCTGGCGGCCGGCATGACATACACGCTGACCGTCAAGGTGGGCAATCCCCCTGATTATCCGTGGTTCGGCTATTGCGTTCAACTCCTCGCCGGAGGGACCATGGGAGACAGTGGAGACCAATTAGCCGACCCGATAACCGGCGGATTCCTCCTGGCCCAAGACTACAACACCTTGACGATCGCGGAAGACACTTTTGCGACGTCGACCGTCACGTATGTCTATAATTCTGCCCACTCGGGGCATCTGGGAGAACCCTTGCAGATTCGGCTGCTCTGTCTCCCAAATCCCGCCGAGTGGGATGACACAGAGGCCGACTTTGACGATGTCAAACTTGACGCCATTCCCGAGCCGGCGACGCTGGCCCTCCTGGGCCTCGGCGGCCTCGGCCTCCTCCTCGGCCGAAAACGCAAGTAATGGAAAGCAGGCGTGAGGCTTGAGGCGTGAGGCTTGAGAGGTGAGGCTTTGATCGCGGCGACTTTCGGATCGCCGCTTCTTTTTTATCCCCGCCATCCCTTGAGGAGCAAAACAAAGCGCGGTGGCCATTCTTGGCCACCGCGCGGCGGGCAAGAATGCCCGCCGCGCCCCCTCTCATTCCAGCCCTTCTCTGCGTCCCTTCAAGTCCCGGCGCGCCGGGACCGGTGCGTGAGCATGCGTCCGCTCTCCATGCCCACCCGGACGGGGTGGGCATGCCAACCACCGTTCCCCGATTCCCGCTTTTCTCTGCGCCCTCTGCGTCCCCTCGACTGCGCTCGGGGCAGGCCTCTGCGTTGAAAACCCCGCTCACCTTCCGGCGTGGCACGTGCCGGGGTAGGGAGAGTCGCCGGCGGCTCCCGCCGCCGGCTCACACGACACCGCGCGCCTTGGTCATTGTTGTTTGTCGTTTGCTGTTTGCCTTTCCCCAGTCTCCGCCTTTCTCTGCGTTCTCTGCGTTGAACCCCCCCTCGCCCTGTCAGAGCCGCCACGGCTCGCGCCAGGCGCGGGACAAACGACGTGAGGCCGCTTCGTCGCCGATGATTTCCTCTTTTTCAGGGTCCCAGACGATTTTTCGCCCTTCGCGGATCGCGATGTCGGAGACTTGGCTGAAAATATCCGACCGCACCGCGTCTTCGATGTGGCTGACCGGATCCTTGCGGGTTTTGACCGACTCGAGGAAATTTCCGCCGTGATTGCGGCTCTCGACGAGGTGCACGTCGTCGGGTTTGAGAACGATTTTCAACAGCGACGGCGGGTCGGACTTGATGCCGCCGCGAGAGATGCCGATCCAACCTTCGGTGCCCTTGAACTCGGTGTAGTCGCCGCCCGGCCTGAACTTCATCTTCACGCCGTTGGCCATACGGATGTCGACGTCCCACTTCATCACGACGTTGTTGCGGCCGGTGGTGGGAATGTGGGCCGTGCCTTCAACCTCCCAGGGGCCGGTCTTGTGGGTGTCGTAGCCCCAGACGAGGATGTCCAGCGGATGGGCGCCCCAACCGGCGATGAATCCCAGGGCGTAGTCATAATCGTGCCACCAGGCATTCCCTCCGGTGGCCTGCCCGCAGTAGGATTTCCAGGGCGCCGGACCGAGCCACATGTCGTAGTCCAGTCCCTCGGGCACCGGTAGCGGTGTGTTCGACCCACCTTCGGCGCTGTCGGGGGCGACGACCGTGATCTCCCGGACTTCCCCGACGTAGCCGCTGCGAACCAACTCGCAGCCGTAGCGGCAATGAGCACTGGAGCGCTGCTGCGTGCCGTACTGGAACATACGGCCGTAATGGCGAACCGCCTCGCGGCAAATCTGGTCCTCGCGGATCGACACGCCCAGCGGCTTCTCGGTGTACATGTCCTTTCCGGCCTTGGCGGCGGCCACGGTGTGGTGAACGTGCCAGCAATCGGTGGTGGCGATACAGACGGCATCGAGATCGTCCCGTTTAAGGAGTTCGCGGAAATCGGCGTAGGCTGTGCCGCCGGTCTGCTGGGCCCACTTTTCGCGGCGATCCGCCCAGGGATCGGCGAAGGCGATGGGCTGGCCGCCGGCCCCGATCAGCCCGCGAAACACATCGCTGCCTCGCCCGCCGCAGCCGATCAGGCCGATGGTAACCCGTTCACTCGCCGCCGGCCGGCCGGCGGCGCCCAGCGCGGTGGACGTGAGAACGTACGGAGCGGCAACCGCCGCCGCGGCGCCTTTCAGGAACCGCCGCCTCGTGAAGCCCTTCCAGTGCGCGTTCATGATCTGCTCTCTCCTATTTGTCCGGTACGGTCGGCTATTATATCCCGCTGCCCGGGGCGGTCAACCGCCCTTTGGGGTTCCTTCGAGCGCTCGGCGAGCCTCGGCGCCGGGCGTTCGCCGGCTCCCCGTCCGCACCGTCAGGCGGACCGTGTCGAAATAGTCGAGCAAGGGGACGGCGAACTTTCGGCTGACGCCGAGCGCGTCGCGAAACTCCGTCGTCTCGAAACCGGCCTTCCGGGCGAAAAGCGCGAGCACCGCCCGCCGGGCGGCCTCGACCGCCTCGCGGTGCATCACGACCTTCTCGTTGAGCGGCACGACGTGCCCTTCATCGGCCAGCAGGAGAATCATCGCCGCGACGCGCTCCGGCGGCGCCCCCAGCGCCTCGGCGATCTCCGCCGGACCGGGAGGCGCTAGGCCCCCCTCCCGAAGAACCAATTCGACGCGGCCGGAAAGGGCCTCGTCCTGGGACGAAAGGCGCGGGCCGCGCCCGGCCAGCGCCACCACCTCGCCCGAGCGAACCGCCACTCCTTCCGCGACCAGCCGCTCGAGCGCCAACTCGAAAACCGCCGGCGCGACGCCGACCTCTTGCACAAGGTCGGCCGGGGCAACGCCCGCCCGGCGCGGATTGGCCGAGTGGAACGCCTCGAGCGCCTCCCGCAACCGGCCGGCGGCCGCGTTCACAACGTCGCGATGAACGAACCGCTCGCCGCTCGCGGCGACGACGATTCCCTCCTCACGGAGGCGATCGACCGTCCGCCGGACCTCCTCCAGGGGCGCGAGCGCCCGGCGCGCCAGCGCGGACAGGTCGAGCGCGTCGCCGGACTCCTTCAGGCAAACGGCACACCACGCGGCAGGGTCGTCCAGGGCGTCGCGCCGGTCGGCGAGGGCCTGGAGGACGTCGGGGCGGTTTCGGCGGGTCCGGCGGTTGCTCGTGCCGAGGATGCGTCCGCCGCCGAGGGTCGTGATGCGCCCGTCGGCCAGGCCCGCCATGCCGGCCCGGACGACGAAGCGGTCGCCGGGAGCAACGGCCAGCGGCCGGTCGAGGCGCAACTGAACCATTCGCCCGCCTCGACGGCCGGCGAGGCCGACGGGCCGCTCGCCCGGCGGGACGGTCTTATCGTCGAGGATGGCGATGCGGGCCGTCGCGCGGGCGGTCCCGATGTGCAGATGCACCTCCAGGTAATCCTTCAGCGGGTGGGGGACATGGGGGAGGACGCCGAGGTCGGCCTCGACGACGGTGACGGGCTCGAAGGCGTCGCCCGCGCAGGCCACCATGCCGGTCTCGATGATCTCGCTTTCGACGCCGGCGAGATTGATGGCGACGCACTCGCCCGCGCGGGCCGTCTCAGTTTCCTCGCCGTACACCTCGAGGCGACGGACCCTGGCCTCGAGGCCGCCGGGGAGGATCGTCAGGCGGTCCTCCAGATGGACCTCTCCGCTCGTCGGCACGCCCGAAAGGACGGTGCCGAAGCCGCGAATGGCGAACGCGCGCTCGATCCAGAGGCGAAAGAGGCCCGCGCTGGGGTGCGGCTCGCACGCGGCGACCGCCGCGTCGAGGGCGGCGAAGAAACCCTCGAACCCCTCGCCCGTGACGTTCGAGATGCCGCAAACGGGCGACCCGTCGAGGAACGTGCCGCGGACGAACGTGCGGACGTCCTCCTCGGCGATCCGCCGCAGGTCCGCGTCCACGAGGTCGATCTTCGTCAGCGCGACGATCCCACGCCGGATGCCCATCAGGGTCAGAATGTCTAGGTGCTCGCGCGTCTGCGGCATGACGCCGTCGTCCGCCGCCACGACCAGAATCACGACGTCGATGCCGTGCGCCCCGGCGACCATGTTGCGGATGAAGTCCACGTGGCCGGGAACGTCCACGATGCCGACGATCCGCTCGTCGCGCATCCGGCAGGGGGCGAACCCGAGTTCAATCGTCAGGCCGCGCTCTTTCTCGGCTGCCAGGCGGTCCGTGTCGCAACCCGTCAGGAGTTTCACGAGCGCCGTCTTGCCGTGGTCCACGTGCCCGGCCGTGCCGAGCATGATGTTCTTTCGCGCGGAAGTCATTGGGCGGCACGTCCTACGGCGTCGGCGACGGCGGGCAATTCATTCTCCCGAATCGTCCGCACGTCCAGGACGACGCGGTCGTTCTCGATCCGCGCAAAGACGGCGGCGTCGTCCGTGCGCAGACGCCGCGCGAGTTCCTCGGCCGCGAGGCCCTCGACCGCGACGGCGACGAGGCGCGTCGGCAGTTGCTCCGTCGGGAGCGACCCGCTCCCCAGGTACCCGACGCCCTCCAGCACCTCCGTCCGCGCGGCAAGAGCCGACCGCGCCACCGCGCCGGCCAGCGCGCGGGCACGCGCCTCGAGCGCCTCCGCCGGCGCCGCCAGCATCCGGTACAGAGGATGCTCGCGCGCAAGAAGGTCCGGGTCGCGGAAAAGGTGTAGCGTCCGCTCCAGGACCATGAGGCACGTCTTGTCGATGCGGAACGCGCGGGCGAGCGGGTGCTGGCGGATGCGCTCGATGAGGCTCTTGCGCCCCAGAATGATGCCGCCCTGTCCCGCGCCGATGAGTTTATCGGCGCTCGAGATGACGACGTCGGCGCCGGCAGCGATGGATTCCTGGATCGTCGGCTCGTGCGGCAGGCCGAACCTCGCAAGGTCCACGAGCGCCCCCGCCCCGAGATCGTCGAACAATACGAGGCCGCGCGCGTGCGCCAACGCCGCCAGTTCCTCGAGCGGCACCTCGCTGGTGAACCCGACGACGCGGAAGTTCGAGGGGTGGACCCGCATGATGACGGCCGTGCGCTCGCCGATCGCCGCCTCGTAATCCCGCAGGTGCGTGCGGTTGGTGGTTCCGACCTCGACGAGGCGCGACCCGCTCTGGGCCATCACATCGGGCAGGCGGAACGCGCCGCCGATCTCAATCAGTTGCCCGCGCGAGACGATCGTTTCCCTGCCGGCCGCCAGGGCCGACAGGACCAGCATCGTGGCGGCGGCGTTGTTGTTGACGACGGTGGCGGCCTCGGCGCCCGTGAGTTCCGTGAGGATATACTCGACGCGCCGGTCGCGGTCGCTCCGCTTCCCGGTCTCGCGGTCGACGGCCAGGGTGACGTAGCCCTTGAGTTCCTCGACCATCGAATCGACGACGCTCTCGGGCCAGACGCTCCGGCCGAGGCCCGTGTGCAGGAGGATGCCGGTGGCGTTGATCGCGCCTCGCAGGTGCGGCCGGGTGCGCGCCTCCAGGTGCCGAAGCGCTTCCGAGAGGACATATTCCTCAGTGACGTGCCCCGCGCCGCACCGGCCGCCCGTGTCGTTCGCGATGTGCCGGCGCAGGTCCTCCAGCGCGTCGCGGAGGCACTGAACGACGAGCGTGCGCGGATGTCGCTGGAGCCAGTCGGCGACGGCGGCGGAGGCGAGGAGTTTATCCACGGAGGGCAGTTTTCGCAGGAGGTCCTGTTTGGCCGGCGACGTCATGGGCGACTCCTTAAATCTGGTTCGCACGCGCCCCGCACGGCGGATGGCGCGCGGCAGGTCAGAGTTTACCCGCCGAGGCGGGCACCCGCCGCGAAATCCGGCCTCGAAGCGCGGTGGTTGCGGAGAACCACCGCGCAAAACTTACCTGATAGCGATCCATTCTATTCGGCCGGGGCCGGGTCGGCGCGCTCGGACCGGCTGAACGCCGTCTTCACCTCAATCGCCTCGCACCGCGTGCATTCCATGCAGCGGATGCAGAGCAGGTCGTTGAGTTGCTTTTCGGGGGCGAGGTTCATGGGGCACATTTTCCGGCACGCGCCGCACTGGACGCATTTCTTCGGGCTCACGCGGAGGAACACCGCCGAGAAGCGGTTGAACACGCCGAAGATCGCGCCCAGCGGGCAGAAGAGCGAGCACCAGGGCCGGAACTTGACGAACATCGCCAAGGCGAACAGAACCAGGATCGTCCACTTCAGCGCGCTCATGCCGGCGGCCGACCCGCCCGCCGCCGCCTCGCGCACCAGGTTCGGGACGCCCGCCTCGACCGCCCCGGCGGGACAGACCCGGCAAATGAAGAGCGGATGCGCCTCGCCGAAAAAGTACGGAACCACAATCACCAGCCCCCCGAGGACGGCGTACCGGAAGTAGCCGGTCCAGGAGGGCAGCCGGACCTTCGGGACGGGAACTTTCGCGACCAAGTCCTGGAGGAAACCGAACGGGCACGCCCAGCCGCACACGAACCCGCCGACCACGCCGCCGACAACAAGCAGCGTCCCGATGGCGATGAAGGGAACAACGTGAAGGGCGCTGAAGTTCGCCAGGACGCCGACCGGGCACGCGAAGAGCGCCAGCGGACACGCGTAGCAGTGGTACACGGAACCGCAGATATTGTGCAGGCGAAGCGCGAGCGGGTCGAGCCAGACGAGGAGGAAGGCCGCCTGGATCCACAGCCGGCCGCGGACGAAGCGCGACGGTTTGGGTCGGATTCTGGGTTCGGCCATGGCCGCCATGGCCCGCCTTCACTTGATTCAGGTAGGGCACAGAGAAGGCGTTTCGCCTTCGCCGTAGGTTCGTTCGAGTTCGCCCGAAAGGCTGCGCCGGAGGCCGCCGACCGTGACTTCGCGGATGAGGGCGGGTTCGGATTCCTGGAGCGTCTTCTCAGCCACGGCGGCGGCGGGCGGTTTGGCCTGCTTGAGAAGAACGGTCCGGCTGTGCACCGCGACGCCGTAGAGGACGAGCGCCGCGCCTGCGGCGACGAGCATCGCCGCCAGGACGATCCTCGCCGCGCGGCCTCGGAAACATTGCCGGACTCGCGCCTCGCCGGGCTGTGCCATTCGCGCCTCGCCCCGGTTCTCGGAGAAGCCTGTTGCCGCCGCGGGCCTCCGCGGGAAAAACTGGCGGAGGCGAATGGGAGTCGAACCCACCCAGGGCTCTTTCGAACCCCACGCTGGTTTTGAAGACCAGGAGCGCCACCGGGCGCCTGTCACCTCCGCTGCAAGCATAACTGCTTTACTCAACGCCTGTTACGGCGACGCGCCAGATCTTCACGCTGGCCGCGAAGTTCGTCCGCCAACTGTACCGGCAGATGGCGTTGCGGTCAAGCAGGTTGTCAACAACCCTCTCCGGCGGAAAGGTTAGACGGTGTGGCACGGTCGCCGCG
>Ga0315294_10007209_pt1 | contig 12196 bp, 18 predicted proteins | sample YL17G13_40_MG_FD_203626 | JGI IMG/M metagenome (GOLD analysis project Ga0315294, IMG submission 203626) | Sediment microbial communities from Yellowstone Lake, YNP, Wyoming, USA - YL17G13_40 | ecosystem: Environmental > Aquatic > Freshwater > Lake > Sediment | place: USA: Wyoming | collected...
CCGTCCAAAACTTCGGGTCGCTCTTAAAAGACATCGCTCTTCGATATCCCGCCCCCCATATCCCCCAGGTCTGGTTCAAACAAAACTGGTCGGATTGGCGCACGATCGTCTCTCTGGGTTTGATCGTTCTGGCCATTGTCGTGGGCGGAATCCTGGTCCAGGCCATCGGGAAAAGGGCCCGCGCCGCCTCGGCCGCTGTTTTCAGCCTGTTCTATGTCATCGTAGCCATTCTCATCCAGTTTATCATCCTGAAATTCAGTATCCAGAGTTTGCCGGGGGTTTATCCAGCTCTTGGTCAGAGCCTTGCGGCCTGGCCCAACTTTGCTTTGGCCGTCGGCCTGTTTTTCGCTGTTGTCCTGGTTCTCAGCTTCATCGGAACTCTTTTTGCCAAAAAAAATAAACGGTTCTTTTAGGGTTCTTTTAGCGGCGGCCCATAATATCTAGTTGATAATTCATTAGATAGATGCGGTCTTAGTGATGTTGTGGCTCTTATAGAGCCTTTTTTTAGGCTGAAATGTTGTTTTAGCGGCTGCCCTGTTTTATATTTTCCTTCGACCGTGCGCCCGTAGCTCAGTGGATAGAGCGGTGGACTTCGAATCATGCTCCCGGATGAGCCTCAGCCATACATAACACGTTTTAAATCAATCACCTAAAGGCCGAAGGTAGAGCTTCGGAGACATCCGTATTTTGCGTATTTTTGCGGCGTTTTGCGGGCTTTGGGGCACCAGGAGGGCACCAAATTTTAAATTATCTATAGATTTACTCGTGAAAGTTTGAACGGAGGAATCATTGTTCCTCATGAGATTCGGTTATCATCATCTCGCTTACTTCTGCTAGGAGGCTTTCTATTTTTACCCCCAGGCTCTTTTTTAAGTCATCATATTCCTGACATGTATTTTTCGCATCTTCGAGATGAGTTGAAATAGTTATAAACACGCCCTGCCTCAAAGAATCAATCATGGTTTTCTCCTTATTCAAATTACGGTTCCCATATTGACATCATATTATGATTTAGCACTTTTTGTTCCCCTTAAAAATAAAAAATAAACCCATTATAATGATAGATATTATCCCAACCTGAAGCCAAACCCGAGAGACCAAAACATATGAATGGTAAAACATATTTGAATTAGCGTTACCCAGTGAATCTATTTTATTGCGAACATCCCAGGACTGAGGTGGAGAAAAAATGAAATAATATCCTAAATAAGCCTTCATGTTTTCAATTCTCGGATGCCTGTACTCTCCTTCATATGGCAGAAAGGTACCGCAAAATATAAGAAGAAGAATTCCACTGAGAATTACTATTCGTTGCATAATATTCATTTTTTTCCCCCTTGGCCGGCTGTTCGACCGGCTCTTTTAATATTTTCGTTTCAAAATAAGGATTTGTCAATGGCGGACCTTGGGGCACCAGCGGAACACCAGGCTGAAAAGGTCCTATTGAATCACTCGACATTTCAAATTCATCAAAAATGGACGAATTAAAAAAACTCGTCAAGTAAAAATACCTTCAACTTTTAGGTGCTTTCCTTTAACTTTCCCGATTTTCCTTTAACTTTAGGCCATTTTCCTTCAACTTTGGATTTTTTAAAAAATTGCTTAGATATAATTGAGGCATGGAAGAAAAAATGTTTACCAAAGAAAAAGCTTGACAAATAAAAATCCCGTAGTATAAATAATCCGGAAGCCGACGGTCCCGCGAAAGATGTTAAGGCGGGGCCGGGCGGAAGGTTAGCAGACGGAACCGCCGAGGATGTTAGGCGGGACCTAAGCACACCGTAGCCGGACGCAGACATCAAATCTCACTGCGCCTCGGAAAACGGAAAGATGAAAGTCTTTCCGAAACTGAGATTGGAGCTACGATGTGTTATCTACAAAAAATCTTCGAAAATCAACTCTCCCCCCTCCTTTGCGCAAGGCTAAACTTTGCGCTGAGGACCTTCACCTCCTGACAGCGATCCCGTCCGGAGCTCTAGAAAACTTCATCGCGGGCCAATTCAAGCCTGCGCAAAGAGACCGAAAAATCTTAACCTACCTAGGCCGGGAGATCGACGGCAGAACAGTATCTTATATCCGGTCGTTCATTCAGCGAGCAAAATACCGGCTCCTGACCCCATTCATTTCAGTAGAAGAAAAGGCCGAACTCTTTTCTCATGGAACGAATGGCTATGAAAAATCGCTTGATTTGCTGATTCAGAAATACCAACCGGCCATTGAGAAGGTTTTAGCCGAACGCTACGAAGCCAAATCCGCCTGATTCGAGAGAACTTCGATGAAGGCGGAACCTTTACAATCTTCTGTTCTACTCAGCCCGGCTCAGCTCGCCCGGAATCTCGGACTTTCGGTTTTCACCGTTTATCGGTTGGCCGAATCGCGTAAAATTCCTCATTTTCGCTTAGGGTCGGGTCATGGTCGTATCCGTTTCGACCCGGCGGAGCTCGACCGCTGGCTTCAAGGACAGCACGTGGCGGCCAGGGATGAAAGCCGAAGGCTGAGGAGGCGGCCATGAGAACCCTGGCCGGGGAACTGTTGGGCTGTATCTTATTCTGGCCTGAGATTTATTTGGACCATGCAGAGACTGGCGATTTTAAGGACGGCGGCAAGGACAGGGATTTAAAAATATTCGCGGCCGGGAAGTCATCCTTTCAGGAATTTGGATATATCCAACTTGATGACGTTTTCCGAAAAATGCAGGCCCAGGGAAACGACTTTGAGGGATTAGGTCCATATTTGAATGAGCTCACGGATGGCCTTTATAAAATGCCGGTTGCGGCCTTCCGGCGCAAAATCGCGGACCTTCGCGGGGCTCGGAAATTTCCGGCCTTTTGGCGTGCGACGGATGAACAGCGCAAGGCCATAGAGCAAGGCGGCGGCCTGGAACTTGATAAAATTCGAGAGCAATTCCAGGGGCTTGAGAAAATCTGCACTCATCCCGAAGACAACGCCGGGAGCTTTTTTGGGACAGCGGAAGACTTCATGGCCGCCGATATCCCCCCCGAAGAAGTGTTTTGCGATTCCATTATATTCAGGGGAGCGCTTGCCGAAGTCGGCGGAATGAAAGGAACGCATAAAAGCTTTTTCATGAACAGCCTTGCCCTTCACCTAGCAAGCGGCCGAAGTCCCTTCCTTAATTTCATGGTCCCGAAGCCTTATCGCGTCCTTCTCATTCAACAGGAAATCAGCCTTGGACAGCATCGGGCAAGAATGGAGCGGATGATAAGAGTAGGACAATTTGAAACCGGCGGACGCCTTTTCACATTCACGACGACGGGCAGGCAAAGAAAACTAGAAAAAGCGGAAGACCTGGCCGAACTTAAAAAATGGATAAGTGATTGTAAGCCCGATATTCTCTGTCTGGACCCGCTATCATCCTTTGAACAGGGCGAAGAAAACAACAGCCGGGACCGGAAGCGCACGGTTTCAATTTTGAATGAGTTAAAGGCCGTCTTCGGACTTGCGCTTGTCGTGAGTCATCATTTTTCAAGCAAAGTCAGCCCGGACGATCCGCTTGCGCCGAAAGAGGCCGGGGGATGGTTCAGGGGCCACTCCGCTTTCCCCGACGCGGCCGATACCTTGATCTGTCTTCACCGGCTGCCAGGGCAACGGGAAAACCCGAACCTTCCCAAGAGCTATGAAGACTATAACTTGATTGAAATTCAAACCCGGAACGGCCGATGGCCCGCAAGGTTCGCCGTTGAATTTGATGAGCACTCCTTTTTGCTCAACCCTTCTTCGATATGGGGAGACATCGGAAAGAAAATCATCCCCGGCGAAATCAAGGACTACGTGGACGAACGCGGCGGGGAAGCCCTACTCAAAGACATCGTTCTCCATTTCCGAAGCAAGGCCGAGAGCGCCACTATAAGGCGAGCAATCCAGATTGAGGTTAAGGCTGGAACCCTGGAACAAGACCGCCTGCCCGGAAAAGGACGGCCGCTTATCATCAGGCGGCTCAATTTTCAGGGCCCAGACTCCCCGGCATACCCTGAAGGATGAAAATAAAAATGAATCTACTACAGAGACAACGAATCTTAATTTTCAGGGGGGGTGAAAACAAAGAGCCTAAAAGTACTTCTATTTTCACCCCTATTGAAAATTATCATGCCTACTTAGAGAACAACTTTCATCCTTATATATTACCTATAGGGGTGTGCCAAAGAATCCCTCCGGCCGAGAATGAGCAAAGGGACCATAACCCCCTTCCAGACAGGCGTGGTCTGGCCTTGGCTATGCCTCAGGCAATCACCCGGCTAGGGGTAGAGACTTACGGCCTGTTATCTAAGAGTGACCCCATAGAGAAACGCTATATTGAACGTCGGATAAGTATTCTTCTGTCAACTAAGATAATGCTGTTAATAAACAAGATACGCCACTTTTTGAATTATGGGATAGATTATTTGGGGCAGGGGCATTTTATGTCCCATTTAGCCGCGATATTTAGGCCAAAACTACAGCCCCTATCCCATTATGCCCCCTTAAATCTATCCCTAATCCCATTGAGATATATGCCTAATGAGCCATAAAAAGAACGCTTTGACTATTTCATTGCCTCCCGGCAAGGCTAAAACGCATGGTGGATTTTCGTTCCTTGCTACGGGAAAACTTCCTGAGCATCGAAAGGCGGTCCGGGCCTACCTGAGCGCGGCCAGGGCGGGGCTCATTAAGGACTTGGGGCCTACTGAGCAGGACTTGACGGCGGCTCAGATCATCCTGATTGATCGAACAGTGACCGCCCTTGGGGTTGTGAGATGCATGGAGGAGCATGTCCGGGAGAACTCTGTCATGAAGGGAAGTGACTTAGCTCCTGCCTTACAACAGAGCTATCTTGCCTATGTGAATCATATCCGGTTGAACCTGATGGCCCTGGGGCTCAAGACAAGGGCGGGTGAGGGTGTCCTGGACTTAGGGGCTTATATCCAGGCCAAGGACGCGGAGAAGTCTCAGGCGAAGGCTAGAAAATGCCTTCCTGAAGCTGTAGGGGGCAAGGCTGAGGAGATAGGGAGCCGTGACCATATATCCGAAAACGAAAAGATCGTCGATCCTAGGGCTTCTAGTGGCGATATTTCCGGGGAGGATCGGGCTGATATTGATTGCAGATCGGAAACCGGCCAGGACCAGGCCCCGGAAGCTGAGGGGATCGGGCAGCCTGAGCCTTTAGGTGAGGACGGCCAGGGTAAGGGACAATGAGGGTCATCGTAATTGAGGGTGATAGCCCGGCTGAGATTGAAGCGAAGATCAAAGAGCAGAGCTTGGATGGCCCGGATGTTCTGATAGTGGGGAAGGTACTAACGAAGCATGGGCCTCAGCCGGTCCCGGTTGATGACCAGGGCGAGGGCAAGCCGTCATGAACATCATCCTTGAATTTGAACCGATTTATAAGGAGGAAGCGAAGGGACGAGAAAAGATGGGCGGAAGGGGACATAAAAAGGTAAGTATCAAGGATACTGACCTTTTAACCGGTCAATCCCGTTCCTTCATGGCCCGTGATGCGGCGGTTATAGCATGACAATTATCGAAAGCATTTTGGATCCAAGGCTTCTAGGTGGTGCCTTCAAGGACCTGGCCTCATGGCGGAGCTGGCTTGTCTATCTCCGAGCTCTGTTCGGCTTGCCGATTGAGGATGCCGAGGACTTGCGCCTATTCAGAGAATGCACGGGCTTGAATGAGCCCCCACGGGAACGGGTCCGGGAGTCTTTCGTTGTGGCGGGTCGTAGAAGTGGCAAGTCATTTACAAGTGCCCTGATCAGCGTCTTCCTGGCCTGCTTCCATGACTGGCAGCCGTACCTTGCTCCGGGTGAGCGCGGGCATATTTTTATAATTGCCGTGGACAAGGCTCAGGCCGGAATCATCCGGCGATATGTGGGCGGCCTGCTTCATGGGAGCACAATCTTGAAGCGGATGATTGAGAAAGAAACGATAGAATCCATTGACCTGAAAAATGGCGTTTCAATCAGCGTCAAGACGTGCTCTTTTCGTTCGCTGAGGGGATACACGGTCCTATGCGCGATCATGGAGGAGATGGCGTTTTGGAGGAGTGAGGAGTCGGCGAACCCGGACCGGGAAGTCCTGGCCGCTGTCCGCCCGGCTCTTTCTACGATCCCGGAAAGTCGTTTAATCGGATTGAGTACACCTTACGGGCGCACTGGAATTTTATTTCAGCAATTCAGGGAGAACTTCGGGCAGGCGGGCCGGTCGCTTATATGGCGGGCTCCTACCAAGGTTATGAATCCTACGATTGACCAGGGACTTATCGACAAGGCTATCGCGGACGATCCCGAGATGGCGAAGGCGGAATGGCTGGCCGAATGGCGGAGTGACCTGGCCGCTTTTCTCTCGAGCGAAGCGATTGAGGCTTGTGTTATTCCCGGCCGGTTCGAGCTCCCCAAAATTTCCGGGGCTCATTATCATGCCTTCCTGGACCCGAGCGGCGGGCGGGCTGATTCATTTACCTTGGGGATTGCCCACTTGGAAAAAAGCGGTAAGGTCATCCTGGACGTTCTCAGGGAGCATAAGCCTCCCTTCCAGCCTCAAACCGTAGTGGCTGAGCTTGCCGATGTTCTCAAGTCCTATCAGCTCATGGAGGCCACTTCGGACAGGTATGCCGGCGAGTGGGTGACTGAGGCTTTCGTCCAGCATGGCATCACAATCAAGGCGGCGGAGCAGACAGCCTCCGAGCTTTATTTGGAACTGCTTCCTCTAATTGCGGGCGGATTGACCGAGCTTATTGATTCAAAGAGATTGATCTCTCAGCTTGCCGGGCTTGAACGAAGGACGCGGGCCGGGGGGAAGGATATGATTTCTCACTATCCAGGCGGGCATGACGATTGCGCTAATGCGGCCGCAGGAGTTTGTGCCCTGGCAGTTCAATCAAAATCTCATGGAGCAGCCCTGGCAACCTTAGATTATGACGTGAGGCCCGAAGGGTCCGAGCCCGGTTGGGAACATGGGGGCGGCGGTCCGGATGTTTTTGACCGGCGTGCGCCGTGGTGGGGGAGGAAACGATGAATTTATTTCGCCGTATCTTTGGCAAGTTGGGGCATAGGGTAAAGCAGCCGGAGACACATATTGCCGGGCGGCAAGGGCCAACGGTTGATGAGCAGGGTTTTATCGCCTCTGTGATGGGCCTGTCCAAGTGGGCGGATGTCGAATACTACGGACCGGGAGCTGAGGAAGCGGAGAAGCGACGGCGTAGGACCTTGGGCCTTGAACCGGAGGAAGAAGTGTCTATGGGCACATTGCCCCACGATGTGCGGCCGGATTAAATTTCATGAGCAGAAACAGAATCGCGGCCAGGGTCAACCGGCTTTGCCGGGCGGCCGAGGTTTTGGATAAGGACCAGGGTCCAGGTTATCCTCCAAACTGGATACCTGGTCCTACTTTAATTTGGAGGTTAAACGAATGAACAAAAAAGTTTTGATGACACAAGGGCGGGCCAGGGAGCAAGTCCCCGGCTCAGGAAAGGGCGGCGGTTTTATAAGCCTTCACCAATTGGAGGCCGGGAAGTTGAAGTTGGACGATCAAGCTTATTGTATCCGCTTCGGCAATCCGGCCCACTTCGCCGGGCTGAGAAAGTTGATTGAAGCAGACCGGGACAAACTTCCGGGCTTCTCTTATTGGGCGTGCCTCAATCCTCATTGTCTTTGGAAGGCCAAGATGGGCGGAGAGACTAAAGAGCCCGTGCGCTGCTTGCGCTGTAACATGGCGGGCTATAAGGACGGCTCATGGATGAAAAAGATGAGCGCGAAGGAAGCAGAGGAGTTTGAGCAGGCTGAGGCTGAGCGAGCCATCCGGGAGACAGAGCAGCTAATAATGATTGAATTCAATGGGCGGAATGAAGTCAGGACGAAAAGTGGACTTCCGGTTCTGACAAGGGCCGAGTTTGACGCGGAGGAGGCGGCGAGCGCGCGGCTTGAGCATGAACGCAGAGTCCAACTCATGAAGGCGCGGCCGGAGACAAAGGCATGACCAAAGACTATTTGGATCCGAAACAAAACCCTTTCATCAAAATTCAACAGGACGATATTCCCTGGCCCAAGGATGATGGCGAAACTCTCAGCGAAGTTCTAGAGCCCCCGATTGACCTTCCTGACAAAAATGGAAAATGGCCGGGTGAGGAAGGATACGGCGGAGAAAAGAAGGCGGCGTCCAGCTCAGCCCCGGACCCGGCCGGGGGGGATGGCCGAATGGAAGCAGACAATCTCGAAAGAGATATTTTGAATGTGATGGCGGACATGACCGGCGGCTCATACGAAATCGTCGTTGAAGATGGCGCACCCACTCCGCTTTTCAATATCATCCGAACAGTGAACGGAAAGCTCGAAATCAAAACACCCGAAGGGGAGATAAAAGATTTCAGCGAGTTAACAACGTTGGAGAGAAAACTAATTCAGCATGACCTCAAGACAAGAGGGGAATTTTGGGGCAAGCGGATAGGATGAAAACGCGGCTTCTGAAATGAAGAATAAATTATGTCCCTATGCCTTCGCCAACCGTCAATTGAGTCCTTCCCTTCAAGGTGGAGAGATCAGACAGCCCCCGCCCGGCCTTTGCAAAATAAAGAGGCTGAGCGGGCATTGTAATTTCTGGGGCTGTCCCTGGAAGCAGAAAAATAAAAGAAAGCCCCGGAGCCCCCGGACTAATCTCCGGCCGACGGCCAGGTGAAGGGATGAACACGTGATGCTCCAGGAGACGGAACGGGCAAAACGCCGATGTGTTGAAATTGCGCTCCGGGAATTCCCGAAACTGTCCAGCCGGGCAATAGCTGAGATGGCCGGGGTGTCGGATCACTTTGTCGGGAGCCTGAGACCGGAACCAACTGCGATTGAATCGCAGTTGAAACGAACCGGGAAGGATGGAAAAGAACGCCCGGCGACCCGGACTTTAGGCGGCCCCACGTGCGCGGGGGAGTGATGCTTTGAGGTTGCCTACGATAGGCACCTCATTTAGCTGGCCCCATGCGCGCGGGGGAAGGTGATGTCCATGGATGGAGTAGGCGGCGAAGGCCCGGCCCTTTGGTCAAGGCGGCTTGAGATAATGCAGCCTAAGGGAAATTTGAGGCCATGTTTTTTAAGGAAAAGTCGAAATCGCCAGGAAGGGCCAGGATGAACGCGGAAAGCGGCCGGGGGATAGGCTGAAGAAAGTCCTTGACAAATAGATATAAAGCGAATACAATTTAATACGGGCAAAAAGAATGAAGGCAATAAAAATTATCAAATCCATCGGGAAAATTGTGGCCTATCCTTTTGAGGAGGATCGTTTCGTCGTGATAGTTATAGTGGCGATGGTAATAGGTATTATTACAAATTTCGAGTTCCTGATATTTAAGATCCCGTTTAGATTTTTTATTAAGATCTGCCTGGGCAATATTGTTTTTGCGGTCGTGGCCTATCTATATGGGACAAAATCAAAAGACAAGGGGAAAGACGACCTTAATATATAGATAAAACGTAAATACAATTTAATACCAGGAGGAATAGAGAATGAAGATCAAGAAGCCAAAAATGATTATGACGGTTGTTCGTTTGCCGGAGGACTATGTAAATCTGGCCCGGAAGATTGCAAAAGCTGAACTTCGGTCTTATAGCTCCGTTCTCCGTCGGGCGGTTATCGAATGGCTTAATAATTATAAATAATTGGACGGAAGAAACTATGATAATAAAAAATAAAGTAAATAGATTAATTTATATTGGTTTCATAGTTGCATTATTAATCGTTACCTATTTTCTTGTAAAATTCAAAGGAGAAAGCAAGGTAAATAATTGGATTCTCGCATATTTGACAGTTTTGCTAGCCTTCGCAACGATTTACTACGCTTTTCAAAGTTATCAACTTTATGCAGAAGCGCAGAAGAAACGATATGTTGATTTTTGGGAAAAAAGACTTTCGAATTTCTATCTGCCTTTTATTGAAACCTTGAACAAAATATCTGAATGTCTTTCTCAAAGGAATATAACTGAACTCTATAATTTAAACAACGAACTTGTAAACCTAATTTGGGGAAAAGGATATATGGTTCCCCATAACACAATTAAAAAGATAAAAAAAATGTTTCCATATATCTTGATGGCTGGCAATATCAGCTATCAAAATAGAACATTGAGGGAATATCGAACAAAAGAAGAAATAGTAAGAAACTTGATAATTTCTGAATGGGATGAAATTGAGTGTGGAATAAGAAAACTTTATGGTAGCTATGGAGTTGAGGAAATGAAAAGTAAAAATCCCAAAAAGCAGAAAAAAGGAAAATCATGAGAGGCCGAATATTTAAAAGACACGACGCCTGGCATATCGACTACAGCGTTGACGGCGAGCGCGTCCGGCGAAAGATAGGGACCAAGGCCCAGGCCCAAGACGCCCTGGCCGCTGTCAAGGCCGACGTTCTCCGGGGGGAGTACCGGTTGACTTCCGATTGTCGGACCCGGCTCCGGGATTTTACCGATGAATATTTGGAGTATGTAAGGGCCAGAGGCCGGGTGTGGAAGCGGCATGAGGCAAGCCTAAAAAGCATCGTCCCTTTTTTCGGGGACTATCTGCTATCGCGAATCACCCTTGATGACATTATCGGCTATAAGCTCAAACGTGAAAAGACGGTATGCGGCGCGACGATCAACCGGGAGCTTGCCTGTCTCCGCCACTTGCTGAATGTGGCGAAGAAAAAGGGGCTCTTGGCCGGGCCGAATCCCGTCATTAAAGAGGATGTTTTTTCTCCCGAGCCCCGGAAGGTTCATCATATTTTGACGGACGATGAAATCAAGGCACTCTTAGCCGCTATCGACAAAAAGGCTCCGCACTTGCGCCTTGCCGTTGTCATGGCGCTGCATACGGGCTTGCGCAAGGGGGAAATCCTGGGCTTGAGGTGGGCGGACGTGGACTTCACTAACCGGCAGCTTATCATCGAAAAGACGAAGGGCAAGCGGCCGCACGTTGCGCCGATGGATGAAACGCTTATCAAGTTATTGACCAGGGCCAGACAGGAGAATAAGACGGAGTTTATTTTCCCGAGCTTCACCCGAGCAGACAAGGGGACGCCGACACTCAAGGCCATGACCGACATCAAGCGGGCCTTCGCAACGGCCAGGGCCAAGGCCGCGAAGGAATATCCGGCCTTAAAGGGCATGACGTTTCACAATCTCCGCCGGGCCTGTGCGACGATGCTATACAACAGCGGTGCTCAATTCTCGGCGATTCAAGCCCTGCTCAATCACCAGAGCCCGAAGACGACGATGATCTACCTTCAAGTTTTGCCCGAGAGTTTACGCGAAGCCTCAGACATTCTAGAGCGAAAATTCGGAGATTCAGCGGAAAAAAAGGGCACCAGGAGGGCACCAGCACATTTCCCCGGCCCTAGTACATCGAATTAAAAGTGTTGTATCATAAAGAAATGCGCCCGTAGCTCAGTGGATAGAGCGGTGGACTTCGAATCCAAAGGTCGGGGGTTCAAATCCCTCCGGGCGCGCTTCCTTTCCCTCATGGTATTTCTATTCTGCTAAAGGCGAATCTTTGCTGAGATGAAGCAGAATCATCACGGACTTTAGGCTAGTCTATCGTATCATCGATCCCCTCACTAAGATGGAACCCGGCGCTAAAGGATTGCGTATAATGTAGAGAGAAAGGAACGGATCTTCGCTATCCATGCTATTGAAACCCATTCCCCAAGATGATAAATTAACACTTCATGTTTTTCCGAAAACGATAAAAAATTTAGGAGGTGATATGCAAAAAAAGATTTTTGACCGTTTGGCCCTTGGGCTGCTTCTCCTCATCCTGGCCGTTTCGACGGTCTTGGCCGAACTGCCCGACCTGATTCCGCGCTCTGTGCTCTTCAGCAACCCGCAGAAAACAGGCCTGCAGATATCCCCCGACGGCCAGCGCCTGGCCTATCTGGCCCCCTCGCCCCAGGGCGTGCTCAACGTCTGGGTGCAAACCCTGGGAAAAGAGGATGCCGTGCAGGTGACCAACGACACGCACCGCGGCATTCGCAACTACGGCTGGATCGCCGACGGACGCCGGCTGGTTTACATCCAGGACAGTGGCGGAGACGAGAATTTTCATCTCTACCTGGTCGAGCTGCAGACCAAGGTTGTGCGCGACCTCACCCCCTTCCAGGGCATCCGCGCCGAGAATTTTATCCTCAATAAAAAATTCCCAGATCAGGCGCTGATAGGGCTCAACCTCCGCAACCGCCAGCTTTTCG
>Ga0315294_10007210_pt1 | contig 12195 bp, 8 predicted proteins | sample YL17G13_40_MG_FD_203626 | JGI IMG/M metagenome (GOLD analysis project Ga0315294, IMG submission 203626) | Sediment microbial communities from Yellowstone Lake, YNP, Wyoming, USA - YL17G13_40 | ecosystem: Environmental > Aquatic > Freshwater > Lake > Sediment | place: USA: Wyoming | collected...
GTCTCGGTCCAAAACCAGCATATCGACGTCTTCGGCGTGCTCATCACACCGGATATTTATCGATTGGGACAGTACCTGAACTCCGACGAGCTGAAAAGAATTGCAATCCTTATGTACCGCAGTTGCGGCCAGCTCATAGATCCGTACGGCAGTCAGGGCGAGCAGCCGCATCATACCAATTACGGGCAGCACGCAAAATACACGCAGCGACTCAAGTCAAACGACCTGACAGGCCTGCGCGGAAACTACGTGGAAGAATGGACGGTGTTCTGGATCACAGCGCATTTCCTCAACGCCGCCGCTCAATTCAAAGAGCTCGGCGTAGAAATTTCGGATTGAGAATTCTTTGGAAAAGACCGGTGTTCAGGAGTTTACCATCCCGCCGGATATGGATCTACCGGATATGAACGCAATTTGCCTGCATAACAAAAGTCGGATAGAAGCGTTTCTGCGAAAGAACGTGTATCTCCATATCTACAGCATCGGGGATCTGGACGATTTCTTCTGGCCGGATACGGTGTGGTACGGCTGGGAGAAAGAGGGCGAAATTCAGGCAGTCGCCTTGTTATACACAGCGTCTCAGGAGCCCACTTTGTTGGCGGTGTCCGAGCAGGAGGACGTTATGTAGGAACTGGTCCGGTCGATATTTCACATCCTGCCCGACCGATTCTATGCCCATTTAAGCCCCCGAGTCGCCGAGGCTGTCGAACAGCAATGTAAAGTCAAGTCCTATGGCAAACATTACAAGATGGGAATGAAAAACGCATTACACCTGCATAATATCGACTGTTCGCGGGTCATTCGTCTGACGGAAAACGACCTGGACGACATGCTCGGCCTTTACAAAGAAGGTTATCCTAAAAACTGGTTCGACGCAAGGATGCTCCAGACGAAGCAGTACTTTGGTCTGCGGCTAAAGAATCGACTGGTCAGTGTAGCGGGTATTCATGTATATTCCGAAAAATACAAGGTCGCGGCGTTGGGGAACATCGCCACACACCCGGACTATCGGGGCAATAGTTTCGGCAAAGCTGTCACGGCGAGATTATGCCTATCGCTCGCCGAGAATGTGGATAACATCGGCTTGAATGTAAAAGCGGACAATGTCGCTGCTGTCGCAATGTACCGGAAATTAGGTTTCGAAATCGTAGGCACGTACTTCGAGCTTATGGTCTTAAGCCATCCTTGATTTACAGGGTATTGTAAAATCTGAGAATTTTGCTACCATATTGCTGTAAGGCCGGATTTCGGATTATGTTCAGTTTTTATCCAGGGTCCCGGCGAATATTATTCAGGAGAGTATTATGAAAAATCAGAGACAAATCACTCGAAGGAGCTTTTTGAACCGAATCAGTGCTGCGGCGGGAGCGGCTTTCGTTATTCCGACAATTGTTCCGGCATCTGTTTTCGGTGCAAACGCGCCGAGCAATCGGATTGTCATGGGAGCGATCGGAGTCGGCTCGCAGGGAACAGGCGATTTGCAGGGATTTTTAAGCAAATCGGAAGTGCAAATGGCGGCCGTCTGCGATGTCGATAAGGGGCATCGCGACAATGCCAAAAAGATCGTGGACGACAGGTACGGCAATAAAGACTGCGCAGCTTATCATGACTTTCGCGAGCTGATCGGCCGGGGCGATCTCGATGCCGTTCAGTTGGCGATGCCCGACCACTGGCATGCGATTCCCGCTATCGCCGCGGCCAGGGCGGGCCTCGATATCCACGGGCAAAAACCGCTGGCCCGCTCCATTCGCGAGGGACGCGCTATGTGCGACGCGGTACATCGCTATGGCCGGGTGTGGCAGACGGGAAGTCAGCAGCGCTCCGATTATAATTTCCGCCGGGCATGCGAGCTCGTGCGTAACGGCAGGATCGGTAAAATACTCAAGATCGAGGTCGGCCTGCCCACCGGCGGCGGCACCGATGTCAAACCCGTGATACCGGTCCCCGAAGGGCTCGACTGGGATTTCTGGCTCGGGCCGGCACCTTATGTGCCGTACCGCGGCGTCTCGCACTGGGACTGGCGATGGATCATGGATTATTCGGGCGGCCAGCTCACGGACTGGGCCGGACATCATATCGACATCGCCCACTGGGGCATGGGCTGGGATTATACCGGGCCGGTGGAAATCGAGGGCAGAGGTAATTATCCTCAGGAGGGCCTTTACAACGTGGCCACCGAGTACAAGTTTGCCTGCACGTACGCCGATGGAACGGTCATGACCGTCGCCAACAACACGCAGATCACTCAGGGCGCCAAGTGGTATGGCGAGACCGGATGGATCCACGTCAACCGCGGCGGATTGAGCGCATCCGACGAAAAGATTCTGAGAGAAGAAATAGGGCCCAACGAAATCAGGCTGTATGAGAGCAGGGACCATAAGCAGAACTTCCTTGACTGCGTAAAGAGCCGGGAGCTTACGATTTGCCCCGTGGAGGTCGGTCTTCGCTCGATCAGCGTGGGCCTGCTCGGCGAAATCGCCATGCTCACAGGACGCAAAATCAAATGGGACCCCGAAAACGAGAAGATAACAGGCGACCCGGAAGCCAGTGCGCTTCTCGGCCGGTCCTATCGTGAACCGTGGATTCTGTAAATGATATTCAGTAAAAAATCCTAACTGGGTTTAATGTTCCAGGTTCACGGTTCAAAGTTTGTGGAATAGTCCTATTTTTAACCGTTGAACCGTTGAACCGTAAACTGTTGAACCGTAAACATCCTAATCTAAAAAGGAGCATAATAATGAAACGATACATCGTGATTTTACTTGCATTCGTCTTGACAAGTATTTCGCTGCCGGAGATATCCTTCGGTGCCGGCGAGGATTGGCAAAACCTCTTTGACGGCAAAACCCTTAACGGCTGGATCCAGCGCAACGGAAAGGCAAAGTACGCCGTCGAGGATGGCATGATCGTCGGAACCACGGTCCTGAACACGCCGAACAGCTTCCTGTGCACCGAGAAGAACTACACCGATTTTATCATGGAACTGGATTTTCTCGTCGAGCAAGGTATGAATTCCGGGATCCAGATTCGCAGCCACAGTTTCAAGAACTACAAGGACTACCGTGTTCACGGCTATCAGGTCGAGATCGACACCTCGGATCGGGCCTGGAGCGCCGGCATCTACGACGAGGCCCGCAGGGGCTGGCTCTTTGACCTTAAAGACAAGCCCGAAGCGCAGAAGGCTTTTAAGCAGGGGCAGTGGAATCATTACCGCATCGAAGCCATCGGCGACAGGATACGAACGTGGGTCAATGACGTACCCGCCGCCGACTTGAAGGATGACATGACCTCGACCGGTTTTATCGCCCTGCAGGTCCACGGCTCTAAAGAGGCCGATAAGAAAATTAAATGGCGCAACATCCGTATCCAGGATCTTACGCGCAAAGAAAATAAGGGCCCGCTGAAGGCTCTTATCGTTGACGGGCAGAACAACCACGGCTGGCAGGCTACCACGCCCGTTCTCAAAAGCCTGCTGGAGGAAACCGGCCTGTTCACGGTCGAGGTGGCGACCTCGCCGAATGCTGGTCAACCGATGGATTCTTTCAAGCCGAACTTCGCACAGTACGATGTCATCGTCTCGAACTATACCGGCGACGACTGGCCCAAAGAGACTCAGGATGCACTTGTAAAATACATGGAGAATGGCGGCGGCCTGGTCATTTTCCACGCGGCGGACAACGCTTTTCCGAACTGGAAAGAATGGAACGAGATGATTGCTATCGGTGGCTGGGGCGGCAGGAACGAAAAATCCGGGCCGATGGTCCGCTATCGTGACGGCAAAGTCGTCTTCGATAACTCACCCGGACCGGGCGGAACACACGGTCCTCAGCACGAATTCCAGGTTGTTATCAGAGACAGTAATCATGCTATTACCGCGGGCCTGCCCGAAAAGTGGATGCACGCCAGCGATGAACTTTACAGCAAGCTGCGGGGCCCGGCGAAGAATATGACGGTTCTGGCGACCGCCTACGCCGACCCGTCGAAACAGGGCACGGGCGAGCACGAGCCTATGCTGTTTACCGTCCGCTACGGCAAGGGACGCATTTTTCATACGGCTCTCGGTCACGCTCCGGAGCAGATGCGATGCATCGGATTCATTGTCACCCTTCAGCGCGGCACTGAGTGGGCCGCGACGGGCCGGGTCACGCAGGTGGATGTCCCCGATGATTTTCCCACCGCCGAGACGGTCGGCCTGCGTGCGGTTCTTTCGGCTCCTTATGAAGCCATCCAGGAGTATGACTTCGGCAAATCCCGCCGGGCGCTTGCGACTATCGAGGAAGAGATTCGCAATGTCCCGCCCTCATCGTTTCCGCAAATCGAGGCGAGACTTCTTGGAGCTCTGGAATCTCCCAGGATAACTTACGCCGGCAGGCAGTTTGTCTGCCGGATGCTGCGTCGTGTCGGCTCGGCTCAATCCGTGCCGGCCCTGGCGAAGATACTCGCCGACAATGAGTTGTCGCACATGGCGAGGTTTGCGCTGCAGTTTATGGCCGCTCCCGAGGCCGGCGCCGCATTGCGAGAGGCTCTGCCAAAACTCGATGGCAACCTTAAGATCGGCGTAATTGGTTCTCTCGGCCAGCGGGGCGACCGCGAGGCCGTGCCTGCGATCGCGGGGCTTATTGCCGGCGGCAATTCCGATATTGCCCGTACCGCGATCGAATCTCTCGGCAGAATCGGCGGCTCAGAAGCGGCCGGCGCGCTGGCTCGTGCTCAAGTGCCGGCGAATCTTAAGCCTGCGCGAGACAATGCCTACCTGATGTGTGCCGACAAGATGCTCGCCGAGGGGCAGAAAAGTGAAGCGGTGAAGATATATCGCGAGATGATTGCTCCGGCCAACACCACATGGATTCGTATCGCTGCTTATAAAGGTTTGGTCCTCGCCGAGAAGGACAAGGCCGTCCCTCTGATTCTGGCTCTGCTGAAGGACCAGGACCTCGACCTGCAGCGAGCGGCGGGAAAGTTCATAACCGAAATGCCCGGCACAGCCATCACTCAGGCCCTTGCCGAGCAGCTTGGGGGGCTTGGTTCAGACGCTCAGGTTGTGCTGCTCAGCGCGCTCGAAGGGCGAGGCGATAAGGCCGCCGCTCCTTATGTCGCGAAAGCGGTCGGCAGTGGTGGCGAGGCCGTTCGTCTTGCGGCTATCGATGCGCTTGCCGTTCTCGGCGATGCTTCCAACGTCGAGCTGCTTGCCGGGGTTTCCGCTGCCGGCGACAAAACCGGCAGGGCGGCGATGGACTCTCTGGACCGGTTATCGGGTCCTGGCGTTGCCCAGGCGTTGATTGCAGTCGCGCAAAGTCGTGCCGGCACGCCGGTTCGCACGAATGCGATTCAGGCCCTTATCAATCGCCGTGAAGCCGAAGCCAACGACGTTTTGTTCGTTCTGGCGAAAGACGATAATCGCGAGATTCGCCAGGCGGCATACAAGGCTCTGGGTGTATTATCGAATCAAAAAGATTTGCCCACCATGGTTTCAATGCTGCTTGCGGCTGCAAATGATGCGGATCGCGGCGACATAGAGCGGGCGATGATCGCCACTGTCGCCCGGCTCGAAACGCCGGATGCCGGGCCGGTCATCGATGGTCTTGCCAAAGCCGATCGTGCCGCCAGGCCTAATTTACTGGCTGTGCTTTCACGTATCGGAGGACCAAAAGCGATTGATGCCGTTCGCGGCCAGGTTCTCAGCGAAGATGATCAGGTCAAAACAGCCGCCATCCGCGCTCTGGCCGATTGGCCCGATGCGGAGCCGCTTTCGGATTTGATGAAGATAGCGAAGACCGATAGCGATTCGACCAGCCGGGTTCTGGCGCTTCGCGGATATATCAAACTTCTGGGAATCCCCGCTAATCGCGGAGCGGCCGAGACGGTTAAGTTGCTGGCCGAGGCGATGGATGTTGCACAGCGGCCCGAGGAGAAAAAAGCAGTGCTGTCTGCCCTGCCAAAATATCCGTGCGAAGATGCGCTGGTTCTGGCGGAAAACGCGAAGAAGGATAGCGCTCTTGCCGCAGAAGCCGATCTGGCGGCGAAGAAGATAAAAGAGGCCCTGCTGAACAAGAGTCTGAAAGCCACAGCCTCACTCAACAACGACGCTGCAAATCGTGCCCTGGACGGCGAGCTTTCAAGCCGCTGGGACACCGGCAGGCCGATGAAGCCCGGCGACTGGTTCGTGCTGGACCTCGGCATCGAGAGCACCATAAAAGGCCTGATTCTCGATACCAGAAATTCGTCCAATGACTACCCGCGTGAATATGAAGTCTATGTCTCTTTCGACGGCGGAAGCTGGGGCAAACCTGTCATTGTCGGCAAGGGCACCAATCCGATCACCGAAATCAAATTAGGCAAACCTGTGCGGACCAGATTCGTTAAGATCCTGCAGACCGGCTCATCCGACAGTTGGCACTGGTCGATCCACGAACTGAAGCTCGATCTTGAATAAAGAGTGGTTTGTTGTATTGTGTTCGTTGTTCGTCGATGAACAATGAACTTAACATGGTGTTAATCGCTTCGGTTTCTGAGCAGATCGACGAATTGCCTGGCCTGTAGTTGAGCCAGGCTGTCGACGATTATATCCGCTCTATGCAGATCCGCCCGCTTCCTGGTGGTCGTTACCGCCACGACCGGCATGCCCGCGGCTTTGCCGGCCTCTACGCCCTGGACCGCATCCTCGACGACTACGCAACGGTCGGCGCCGAGTGAGAGTTTTTCGGCGGCCTTGAGAAAAGTATCCGGCGCCGGCTTGCCGTTGGTTACATCCTGGCCGGTAACGTAGGCGTCGAAATAATCCTGCAAGTCCGTACGCTCTAAAACAAGGTCCAGGTTGGCCCGCGGCGCCGAAGAGCCGACCGCCAGCAGAAAACCTTCTCTCTTTAAGTCTATGAGCAGTGATTTTGCTCCTTCGGATGGTTCCAGTTTCTCCGCTATAAGCTCCCGATAACGCCGCTCTTTCCAATCGGACAGCCGGTCGACCTCACTGGAAGACGCATCCCGGCCGAGCAGCATTGGGATTATCTGGTAATTCTGCATGCCGAAGGTGATGTAAAAGAACTCATCCGTCATGGAAAAGTCTTCTTTTTCGGACAGGTCGTACCACGATTGCTTGTGTGCCCAGCCGGTATCGACCAGCACACCGTCAAGATCGAAAATTACGCCCATCCGGCTGTCAGATTCTGTCATTTGTTATAAAATCCTTCTTTTTTAGATTAATAAACATGATGTGGAATAAGGTGGTAAAGCAATTTGAAATTTCAGATTTTCGAATGACGATTTTAAGTGAGGAAATGGGGAATTGGCAATCATAAATCGACAATCCAGTAATAGGTTCTCGTATTTTCTTGAGCTTCTGGTAGATTTTATTGCTAAAAAACCGCTTTTATGGCCTTAAAAGGTCGATACGGATAAATTTTTAAATTTTCCCAATTTTGTTAACAACATTTGCTCTGCGAGAAACGCTGAGAAATATGAGTTGGTTAGTTTACGTGGAATGTTTGCGCAAAAACAGGAGTTTTTGTATTGTTTTAGGGGATTTTAGGTGCGGTGGCGCCGGGGGCGCGTGAGAGGCAACTTTCCGTGCCTTCGGCTGCCTATTATAAGGAGTAATCTCTGTGCATAGGGACCATAACGTTTTTATTCAGGGAATTGAGCAGGAAAAAAGACTCGAACTGACCTTTTTCAACAGGAAACTTCGCCGGGAAGTAGTAAGTCAATGTGCTCCGTTGCTTTACGGCGAGGGTCCGGCCGGCCCCGCTACAGGCGCGGAAGATGAGCTGGGATGTTATTATATATGGGATTATGGGGCCGAGAAGGGCAGTAATTTCCTGGCTTTGTCGCCATCTCAAATTGTCAGTATGGAGCCGACAGAGAATGATTTTTGCGTCCAGGATTTCTATAGCCTCAACAAACAGGCAGAAAACCTTAACACTTAAAGCCGGCCGGCCCCGCCACAGGTGAGGTAATTTCAGTTTGAAGTTTTAGATTATTCTGCGTAGATTTGTTTTAGGCCTTCCACGAGTCTTCCAATTCCTTCGGAAGCGGTTTCTTTCTGGAGGGCGCCGTATGCCACACGAAGGTAGCATTTATCTTGCATGCCGAAAGTCATGCCGGGAATGACGGCTACTTTGTGCTGTTCTATCAATTGCTTGACCAGACCCATCGGATTCGTATCTTTATGTACCCGCAGTAGAAAATAGAAAGCTCCATCGGCACGGGGGACGGTGACTAAATCGGTTATGCCGGCCAGCTCGTTCAACAGAATCCGGCGGATCTCTGCTATTGTCTGGAGTTTGTCTTCGAAGTATTCCCGGCCCGCCTGCATTGCTCCGACCGCGGCCCATTGTGAGATGACCGGGGCACAAATCAGGATTGTGTCCTGAATCTTGCGGACCGGCATGAAAAGATGCTGCGGGATGACCATCCAGCCGATTCGCCAGCTTGCGAAGCCATACGCTTTAGAGAGTGAAAACAGAGAGATAGTATGGCCGCCGGCACCTGCAATCGAACTGGGCGAGAAGTGCTCGGCTCCATCGTAAGTGAAATACTCATAGGCTTCGTCGCTGATGTGGTAGATGCCGTTGCTGCGGCAGATTTCATTGACCTTTCGCAAGTCCGATTCGCGATAGACCGCGCCGGTCGGATTATTGGGCGAGATCGTAACGACGGCCCGGGTCCGGTCCGTGATTGCGGCGGCGATTGCTTCCGGCTGAAGCTGGTAGTCGTCGTCGGTTGGTACGCAGACGGCTTTGCAGTCGGCAATCGCCACCGCCATCTCGTGATTGAAATAGTACGGCAGTTGCAGAATTATCTCGTCGCCCGGATCGGTGATTGCGAGTACCGCGTTGACAAATCCCATGTTCGCTCCGGCTGTTACGACGAGCCGGCTGCCGTCCAGGTATATTTTGTTCTCGATTTCCAGCTTATGTTCGATTGCTTCGAGCAGCTCGCCGATGCCCTGGACGAGTTTGTACTTATGGTTTTCCGGGTTGGCCAGAAACGTCTGGATGGCCTTGATCGCCTGGGGCGGCGGGCCGTAATAAGCGACGCCCTGGCCGAGCGAAATCGTGCCGGGATTGCTGCGAATCAACTCGCCGACCACCGGGATGATCGGCGACTGCACAGATTGCATCCGGAGACTGTCGTACATTGTTTGTGGTCCCTGCCGTCAGACCGTATAGGTCGAAGCTGCGGTATCTCCGCCCCGGCCGGTCCAGTTCGTATGGAAGAATTCGCCTCGCGGCTTATCTACACGCTCGTATGTATGGGCGCCGAAATAGTCCCGCTGTGCCTGCAAAAGATTGGCTGGCAGACGCTCGTGGCGATAACCGTCGTAAAATGCCAAAGCCGAGCTAATCGTCGGTAACGGAATACCCAGCTTTACCGCGGTGGTAACGACACGACGCCACGATCTTTGGGCCTGTCTGACGGCCTTTTTAAAGAACGGATCGAGCAGTAGGTTCTCCAGCTTGGGTTTCTTGACGAAGGCTTCCTTGATTTTGCCTAAAAATACCGAGCGGATGATACAGCCGCCGCGCCACATAAGGGCGATGCCGCCGTAATTCAAGTTCCATTTGTATTCCGCGGCGGCGGCACGCATTAGCTGGTAACCTTGGGCGTAACTGACGATTTTCGAAGCGTAAAGGGCCTGGCGCAGGTCGTCGAGGAATTTCTTTTTGTCGCCCCTGAACGAGCCTCTGGGGCCTTTGAGGGCCTTGGCTGCTTTTACACGTTCTTCCTTCAGCGCGGAAAGACAGCGTGCGAACACTGCTTCTCCGATAAGCGTCAAAGGCTGGCCCTGATTCAGCGCCTCGATAGCGGTCCATTTGCCGGTTCCCTTCTGGCCTGCGGTGTCGAGGATGAGGTCAATGACTTCGTTGCCGTCATCGTTCTTGTAGCCGAGGATGTCGCGTGTGATTTCTATCAGGTAGGAATCGAGTTCTCCCATGTTCCATTCGGCGAAGCACTCGTGCATTTGCTGGTTGGTCATGCCGAGGCCTTCTTTCATCATCTGGTAGGTCTCGCAGATCATCTGCATGTCGCCGTACTCGATGCCGTTGTGGACCATTTTGACGAAATGTCCGGCGCCGTTCTCGCCGACCCATTCGCAGCAGGGTTCGCCGTCTTCGGTCTTGGCGCAAATCGCCTGGAAAATAGGTCCGACGTGCTCCCATGCCGGCGGTGAGCCGCCTGGCATAATCGACGGGCCGAGCAGAGCGCCTTCTTCGCCGCCCGAGACGCCGGTGCCGATGTAGAGCTTGCCCTTGCTCTCAACGTACTTGGTGCGCCGCATTGTGTCGGGGAAGTGCGAGTTGCCGCCGTCGATGATGATGTCACCGTCTTCGATGTGGGGCAGCACTTTGTCGATGAAGGCATCGACCGCATCGCCGGCCTTGACCATCAGCATAATCTTGCGGGGTTTTTCAAGGTTCTCGGCCAGCTCTTCGATGCTGTGACAGCCGATGATGTTCTTGCCCTTGGCACGGCCTTCGATGAAGTCGTCCACTTTAGATACGGTACGATTGAAACAGGCTACCGTGAAGCCTTTGCTTTCCATGTTCAGGATGAGGTTTTCACCCATAACCGCCAGGCCTATGAGACCAATATCAGCTTTCGCCATTTTCTAATACTCCTTTCGCGTTTTGTTTCTCGTATCTTGTTATACGAGGTACGTGATTATTGCTTTGGTATTGTCGGAATATAGCCGTTAGACAAACGGTGCAGGACTTCGCCGGCGTGATGCACGACAAGGATTCCTTCGTCTTCTCTATTCTCGTAGTCGGCTATATTTATATCATTCGGGTTCAGATAGTCAAGGTTTACTTTTTCGCAGCGTTGTTTACTTATGCTCGTGGCGAGCACTAAGTTGGCCCGCGGTTTTTCTACGCCGTCGATGAAGGTGCCGATGCCCTTGACGTGGGTCGAGTGGGCCATGATTCCCCTTGGGACTCCAGCGAACTGCTCCATGCGCTTGAGGAAATAGTCGCGGGTATGATACCCGATTTTGTCGAGCCATTTGCCGTGAGTGTAGGAAATCTCGGTGATGTGCGGGGCATAAATGATCAGCGTTCCGCCGTCGGCGAGAATCGGCTCTAACTTGTACATTACCTTGCCCGCCGTCCAGATATCATCGTACATTTCCGGGGCAATACCGAGAATGGTATTGTACGGTTTGTCTTTATACGTGATATGAACCTGCTCGGACAAATCCGCGGCCTTTTCCCACGCCTGGACGGTGTCCCCAATAAAAATTCCTTTTAGCTCATTCTCCAGAGCCACAATAGCGAACAGATTGTGCGGAACCTTGACAAATGACGCAGCTTTTTCCACGACTTTTCGCGTCTGTGTCCATTTGTTGCCGTTAATCAGAGGATTGGTTATCACGGCGCCCAGCCAGTGGAAAAAATGGATAATCTCATCGCCGGCTATCCCGGGGAAGATATATTTATGCCCGCCGGAAATGCCAACGACCTCGTGCGGAAATACGGGACCTAAGATGAAAAATTCGTCGTACTCGAAGAGCAGCTTATTGATTGCCACGTCGACTTCTTCTCGAAACAAACCGTCGCTGAGCTGCTCGATTTCGTCGGCGGAGATTTTGCCGATGGAAGTGAACGTCTGCGGTTTTGCCCATTCGTGGTTGAAAAATTTTACTGATGCGTACTTACCCTTACGCTCGTCCGGCGTCATGCTGAGCCTGGCGCAAATCTGTTTTTCGCTCATTGGCTGATGGGTTCCCAGTGCTACCAGGCAATCGACCGCTTTTGCCTTTGACCCCAGGAACTTGTAAATGATTTTGAAAACTTCGCCGATAGGCCCCGACCGCGTATTGTCGGGGATTATCATCAGGATGCGTTTGCCGGCATAGTCGTTCCGGGCGAAGAACTCGCCAACCGCTTCACGAGCTTGTTCATTGCTAATGAAACCATCTTTATTTTGTTTTTCTATAATCATAATATGTTTTGTGTATATAATAGCCAGTCAAGCGTGCTAATTCACTAATCAACTGCCCACCCAGGGCGGCAGCTCCGGCAAATACGAATCGAATTCCGCAATGAGTTTTTGTTCGTACTTGCCGGCATATTCGCCGTTAATAAATTTATCGAACGCTTCATCGTGGAAGCGTTTCCACGATTCGATCTCGTCGCCGGGATTGATGGGATAGAACAAGGCGTCGTTGGTCCTGGCGGCCTTCATGTCACCCGGCGCATC
>Ga0315294_10007211_pt1 | contig 12194 bp, 14 predicted proteins | sample YL17G13_40_MG_FD_203626 | JGI IMG/M metagenome (GOLD analysis project Ga0315294, IMG submission 203626) | Sediment microbial communities from Yellowstone Lake, YNP, Wyoming, USA - YL17G13_40 | ecosystem: Environmental > Aquatic > Freshwater > Lake > Sediment | place: USA: Wyoming | collected...
ATGATGAAGATGAGGTTGTTGTTGGCGAAGAAGACGAGGATGAAAAGATAGTTGATGACAAGAGCGAAGATTCTGAAGAAGATTTGGATGATGAATCAGATGATGATTTGGATGAAGCTTCACCAGACGAGATAAAGACAGAATAATTCTAAATATTATTTAAGAACGCCCAGACGCCGGCGCTAGGATTTGAACCTAGGCGTCCTTGCGGACAGCGGTTTTCGAGACCGCCCCATTTACCGTTCTGGCACGCCGGCAAGTTTTGCTAATTTTTTCTGTTTAGCAGGATGATTAAAACCTATAAGCTCAGCATATCTTTTAATGTTTTCCTTTCTTGATATTATCATTATATAGTTTGTATTCCAATTTGGGTTGGGTCTTTTATATGTATAAACATTTGAGCAAATTCTAAGATCTTCTAGTAATTTTTTGAGTCCGTATATGCCGTTCTTGTTCACTGATTGAAATTGAATGTTATTTTTGCTAACAGATGCTTCGCAATCGAATATTGCCTTTAGAAATTCTACTTTTAGTTCATTGCTATCCAAGACAAAGTTTGGAATATCCCAATTGTGAGTATCAAAATTAGAAATTTTGAGAAGGTAATCGCATGCAACTTTAGAAGTAACAGCAACCTTGTAAAAGTTGTGGAGAGCAGTTATAGATGGTTCTTTTTCATAAATCTCTTTAAAAGTTTCCGTAAAAACATTGGCAATATCTAAACTATCCGGATAAAATCTTATTTCATGATGATGCCACCCTTTTTTGTCTATTCTTATCTTTATATGCCCGTCTCCTGATAAAAATCCACATAATTTTGCAATTAATAGATATGTTTTTTTGTCTTTTAGTTTTGTTAATAATTTATCCTCTATTATTTTGTTTCGTTTTTCTCTTATAATTTGTCTTGCTTCAACGCCTTTTTTCGATGCAGTTTTTATCCAATCCGAGCCTTTTCTTAATTTTCTACTTTCACTTATTCTTTTTCTAAATTGGGCATCTTCTCTAAGTCTCTGAGCAAATTTTTTACCTCCTTCAGATGAATGAACAGAAACATTATATCTCATTAATCTTCTAAATCTTGTTAGTATAAATATTTATTGGATATAGCGCAGTACCATTGTGCCATCTGGGCTTAATAAAGATATGAGAGTCAGGTTTATAAGTTTTAATTATTCAGCATCTATGACTTTAATGAGATGCCAGCCGAATTCGGTTTTTATTGGGCCGACAATATCTCCTTTTTTGGCTGAGAAAGCTGCGTTTTCAAATTCCTTCACCATCATGCCTCTTGAGAACCAGCCAAGAGAGCCGCCTTTCTTGCCCGATGGGCACAAGCTTCTTTCTTTAGCCAATTCCTCAAATGATTTTCCCTGCTTCATGTAAGTTAAAAGAGCCCAGGCTTCCTGCTCTGTTTTTACAAGAATGTGCGCTGCATTTACTTTGTTTGGCATTTTGTTATTTATTATCCCCGATGATATATTTTATTACTGCCCAAATCAGGGCTATCAAAAGGATGGTAAACACCAATGTAGCTATGAGGTAAAATGTGCCCATTCATATAAATGGTTTTTGAGATATTTATAATTTTGTGTGCTCACGTATATTCTTTAAAGAGCGGAAGAGGTGAATCGAACACCCGTCTTCGGCGCCACAGGCCGACATTCTACCATTAAACTACATCCGCCATAATATCATAGATTGCGGATAGTATAAAAAGGTTATTAACTTTGGATGGAAATGAAGATAAAATATTATGCCCTCTGGTTATCACTGATTTGCATAATTGCGTTTGTCTTGCAAAGTTTGATAAATGGATTTACAAATTTGTTTATTCTTGATTCTTCCAAGATGGCTGAGGTATGGAGATTTGTGACAGCAATATTTTTGCATGGCAGTACAGGGCATTTGATTGCTAATTTGTTTGCGCTTATGCTTTTTGGGACAATATTAGAGGGGCAGATTGGAAGCAAAAAATTTCTGATTTTATTTTTTGTGTCTGGAATATTTGCTAATTTCATTGCTATCTGGTTTTATCCTTCATCTCTTGGAGCATCAGGGGCAATTTATGGAATTTTGGGGGCTCTTGCTGTTATCAGGCCAATGATGACTGTTTGGGTTTATGGAATGCCAATGCCAATGATGATTGCTGGAATTGTCTGGGTTGCAGGAGGTGTTTTAGGATTATTTTATCCGAGCAATGTCGGGCATATTGCTCATTTGTCTGGAATTGGTATTGGCTTAATTCTTGGTTCTATCTGGAGAGACTGGAGCAGGAAAGTTGAGATGATTGAAAAGCTGAAGCTTAATGAGGGCTATATGCAAGAGTGGGAAGATTATTATGTTAAAAGATGAAAACGAAGTGATTAAGAAATAATATTGTCCCTAAATAATAGTAACAAATAGAAAGCTTTAAAAACTAATTGTTCTTCGCATAATCATGGGAGAATTAGCAAAATTATTCTTACGAGAATCAGAGCAGAGAAAGCCAGGAAACCATTTAGAGCTGTATTTGGAGACGATTCCTGTTGCAGTGGATGGGATATTCAAGGGGCAGGCTATTGACGGCATTCAAACCTATCTTGAACCTGGGTATAAATTCTCTGAATTAGCAGATGCGCAAAACTGTATCACTATTGGAAGATTTGATTCAAGAGGATTATATGAAGGAGATATTGACGCCCTGCATGAAGAAATTGAAAAGAAAGGAAAGTTGCACATACCAAGCCCGCAAAAAATTACAGGACTGGAAATGCTAATCAACCCTTCTGGCAAGACAGTCTCACTAGATTTTAATGAATTACATAAAGAATTTGACAGAATCTGCTACGAGAGATATTATTCTAATAGCATATCAAGAACACATGCCCAAATCGTAAAGAAAGGCTGCGAGTTCTGGCTCAAGAAAGCCAATGGCGGAGAAATAATGGCAGGAACACTTGATAGCACTGGCAATTTCGTTGGAAAATATGTTAAAGATGAGGTTCTATTGACAAATGGGTCGGTATTCCAGATTGGATATCTTGCAATGACAGGACCGATATATCCTGTAAGATTTTTAGTTAGAATCAAGAACCCTATGGAAGACACAAGAAAAGTGTTTGAGTCTTTTCCATTCAAGCACTAAATCAAAATCTTGTTTATAACATTACTCAGTCTTATTATTATAAATGCCCCTGCCGATGTAGATAGTTCGTGTAAAAGATACATATGCTCTATCACCATAATATTTATATATGTGTATTTCTTACAATAAGTATGTGTATAAAGAACACAAAGTATGCACAGACAAACAAAATGACACAAACAATAACTGAAACAGAAATGGCAACCCGAAACAGGGCGATGCTTACTGATATGTATCAGCTCACTATGGGTGCAGCATACCTTGATAGTGGCAAGAACGAAGAAGCAACATTTGACATGTTCGTAAGAAAGCTCCCTGAAGACTGGGGATTTTTCATAGCAAATGGCATAGAAGATGCAATAGATTACGCCACTTCTCTGGAATTTAGCGAGGAAGATATTGAATATTTGAGAGAACAGGGCTTGTTTAATGAATCTCATCTTGATTTCTTTAGAAACTTCAAGTTCAGCGGAGAGATAAGGGCTGTGAGGGAAGGCACTCCTGTTGCTCCAAATGTGCCAATTTTGAGTGTGACTGCTCCGAGAATTGAGGCCCAGTTGCTTGAAACTATGCTGTTGAATACAATTAATTTTCAAACAATGATTGCAACAAAGGCAAACAGAGTTGTTAGTGCTGCTGCTCCTGCAAAAGTTGTTGATTTTGGCTTGAGAAGGGCACAGGAAATGGATGCTGCTATGAAAGGCGCGAGGGCTGCTTTTCTTGGAGGTGCTGTTGCAACAAGCAATGTTATGGCTGGGAAAGAATATGACATTCCTGTAAGCGGGACTCAAGCTCACAGTTTTGTAATGAGCTTCCCAACAGAGCTTGAATCATTCAGAGCATATGCTAAAACATTTCCAAATAATCCCACATTATTAATAGATACTTATGACACTTTGCAGGGCGCGAGAAATGCTGCGCAAGTTGGAAAAGAATTAGAAGCAAAAGGCAAGAAGCTTGGCGCTGTCAGGCTTGACTCAGGTGATCTTGCAGAATTATCAAGAGGTGTAAGGGAAATTCTTGATAATGCTGGACTGGGCTATGTAAAAATTCTTGCAAGCAATGACTTGAATGAATATAAGATTGCTGAGCTGAAAGAGAAGGACGCGAGAATTGATGGCTTTGGAGTTGGAACAGAAATGATAACTGCCAAGCCAGTAGCTGCAATTCCTGGAGTTTACAAGCTTGTTGAAGATGGAGACGGCGGAAAAATAAAATTGTCTGCTGAAAAGAAAAGCTTTCCTGGAAGAAAACAAGTTTACAGGGTGAGAGACTTGGAAGGCAAATGTGTTTATGATACTCTTGCTCTTGCTGACGAGGAAATTAATGGTGCTCCTTTGCTTGAGAGGGTTGTAAGAAATGGAGAGAGAGTAAGAGCCAGAAGAGACTTGCAAGAAACAAGGGAATATTGCCTGGAGGAAGTAGCTAAAATGCCAGACTATGCCAAAGGGCTTCATGCAAGACCATATGAACTTAGAGTTTCAGATGGACTTGATGCACTTTTAAATAAATTAAAAGAGCAACACACTCAAGGAGATAAAAGATGAAAACAATATTTTGGAATGTCGATACCCAATATGATTTTATGACGGATGATGAAATCTTCAAAGGAGCGCTTGCTATTCCAGGAGCAAGAGAAATAGAGGGAAATCTTGCAAGATTGACTGAGTATGCTGCAAGAGAAAATATTCGGGTGGTTAACACAGCTGATTGGCACACTGATGATTCTGAAGAATTGTCAGACAATCCTGATTTTAAGACAACTTTTCCAAAGCACTGCATGCAAAACACGCTCGGAGCTGACTTTGTACCTGCAACAGCTCCGGAAAATCCATACAGGATAGACTGGAAAGCAAAATATGTAGATGCTGATGAAATAGAAAGAGCGAGAAACATTGTTTTGTACAAAGACAAGTTTGATGTCTTTACAGGAACACCTCATGCTGAGAAAGTTCTTGGCATAATGAAGCCTAAAAGAGCAATTGTTTATGGGGTTGCAACAAATGTCTGCGTTGATTGCGCTGTTCGCGGGTTATTGGAAAGAAAAGTGGAAGTTTATGTGCCTCTTGATGCCATAAAAGAACTTCCAGGACTTCCTTTGCCGTATGACAACTGGAAAGCTCTTGGAGCAAAGCTTGTAACAACTGAAGAAGTTGTTGGAGGAAGAGTGTGAAAAAATATTATACCTTGAAGTTTAAGCCTGATGTAACCGGAGATGTAATAAAAGTCGATAGTGAAGCTATAGAAGCTGAAAGAATTAGAGATTACATTGCATCTTATACAGATCGCAATATGAATTTGCAGTTTAGGTTCTTAAGGAAAATTGGAAATAATGAGATTTATGAAGTAAGAATCCCGTGTAATAAATTTTCTTTTGGTGGAGGAGCAACTGCAATTTCTCCTGCAGTAAGTGCTGGCTGGTATTCTGATGGGAAAGCAAGAAAAAGTAAACTCAGGCTTGACCGCAGAGGAAATCTTTCAGCATTGGAAAAGGGAGTTTATGTCGATGAAATAACAGAAAGAAAAGCCAGGGAGCTGAAACAACAAGAATTCCTTGATAGCATGCAGCTTTTATGGATTGCAGGGTTGTAAAATGATAGGGAGAAAAATCAAACTGGCAAGAATGAATCCCGTGCTGGTGGCAAGGCAAATTGGAGATTTTCTTGTCAAAGAGATAGTTGATGAGGGCAAAACAGGCGGAGTAATAGGACTAAGCGGAGGTGTTGACTCGACAACTGCTGCTGCTCTGGCAAAAAAAGCATTTGGTGGATATAATCTTGGAAATCCTAAGGTTTCTCTTGAGCTAGTTGGATATTTGCTTCCTTCAAAGCTAAATGACAAGGCAGATGAAGAGGATGGGAGAAAAGTGGCTGAGGGGCTTGGAATAAGATATGAATTGATAAATATCGAGCCTCTTGTTGAAGCAAAAGCAAGAGTTCAGCCAAGAGTGATGGCTTCCAAATTCCATAGAGGTAATCAGATATCTGAATTAAGGGCAGGAGTGCTTCATGGGCAGGCTGCGCTTGAGAACAAGATAGTAATTGGAACAGGAAACAGAGATGAAGACTTTGGAGTTGGATATTACACTCTTTTTGGAGATGGGGCTGTAAGAGTCTCTCCTTTGGGAATGCTCTCAAAAAGACTTGTTAGGGAGATGGCAGTTTATCTTAGATTTCCTGACTTGGCATACAGGGTTTCTTCTCCAGGGCTTGAGCCTGGACAAACTGCTTTCAAGGACTTGGGTTATAAGTATGAAACAGTTGTTGAACTATTTGCAAATGGATTAGAGCAAGGATTTGGTCCTGAGGAACTCATAAAGCATCCTCAATTGTTAGAAGAAGCTGAGAGAAATATTTTGGAGTACAATGAAACCTTTAAATGTGCTAAGTTCGGCTCTGCTGAAGAATTGCTCAGAAATATCTGGAAAAGAAATAATAGTGCTAAAGGAAAGGCAAGGGTTGTCTCACCGCCCATGGCAAAAATAAGCTTGGAGTATGATTAAAATGACTAGATACAAAAATCCGGCTGCAACTGCAACTTTGATAGTTAATCGAAAAGGGCATATTTTGCTAGTCAGAAGAAAGCACGAACCTTATCAAGGAATGCTTGCCTTGCCTGGAGGATTTCTCAATCATGAACAGGAGAGTTTGGAGAAAACTGCACAGAGAGAGCTCTATGAAGAAACAGGCTTGAGAATTAAACAAGAAGATCTGTATCTATTATGTGTTAATTCCTCGCCAAGAAGAGACCCAAGAGGACATGTAATAGATCATGTTTATATTGCATTGAACTTTGGGGGAATCACAAGGGCAGATGATGATGCTGAATGTTTGGAATGGAGAGCATTGGCAGATATGCCCAATAGGCTTGCGTTTGACCACTCAAAAGATATTGAGAGATATAAAGCATGGAGGAAAGGAAGATGAAAATAGGACTATTTGGAGGAAGTTTCAACCCAATACATAACTCTCACATTAAAGTCATAAAAGAGATTCTCAGGTGGGGAGCTGTGGATGAAGTTTGGATTATACCTTGCAGAAATCACGCTTTTAGTAAAGGTCTTCTAGACGCAGGAAAAAGAATTGAAATGATAGAATTAGCAATCAATGGATTGAAGAATGTTAGGATAGAAAAAATTGAATTAGATTCAAAAGAAATCAGCTATACTATCAATAGTGTTAGAACACTAAAGGAAAAATATCCTCAACACGAGTTTTTTTTAATTATTGGTTCAGATATTATTGACGAGATACCTAGGTGGCACAAATATGAAGAACTTTTAGAAGAAATTGATATTTTTGTCTTCAAGCGCTCGAAAGCAGATGTTTCTTCAACAAAAATCAGAAAACTTTTGGGAAATAAAAATAAAATTAGCAGGTTGGTGCCAAAAGTTATTGAAGATTATATAATAAAGAATGGGCTTTATAGCTAATTTTAAATAGCTTATTGTTCTATTAACACTATGAGTGCAGTGAAAGAGGTTTATGAGAAGCCGTCTGTAACAGTAGACATAGTAATTTTTACAATCAAAGATAATGAACTAAAAGTGCTCTTGGTAAAAAGAAATGTTGAACCTTTTAAGAATTCTTGGGCTATTCCAGGAGGATTTGTAAAAATGAGCGAGTCCCTTGAGGAAGCTGCAAAGAGAGAACTTGCAGAAGAGACAGGCATTAAAGATGTTTATCTTGAACAACTTTATACATTTGGGGAACCAAAAAGAGATCCAAGAGGAAGGGTGATTACAGTGTCTTATATTGCTCTTGTAAATTCTGACAAGATAAGCCTGCAAGCAGCAACAGATGTGTCAGATGTGAAGTGGTTTTCTGTTTCAAAACTGCCTGCTCTTGCATTTGACCATAAAAAAATTCTTGAATATGCATTGAAGAGGTTAAAATGGAAATTTGGATATACAACTGTTGCATTCTCGCTTCTTCCGAAGAAGTTTGCAATGAGCAGCCTGCAGAGAATTTATGAGATTGTATTCAACAAAAAGTTTGACAAGAGAAACTTTGCCAAAAAAATACGCTCGCTTAAAATCTTAAATGAAGAAGAAGTCAAGAAAAATGTCTCTTACAGGCCCCCTCAGCTTTATTCTTTGAAGAAGAAAATCGGGGAAATTGTTGAGATATTGTAATGCCCCTGCCGATGCCACAGAACAAGTTCCGTGGACAACTTCAACTCTTGCGAGATTGAAGTGATTTGAACTCTCCGAGTTCAGATTTAGGGAAGGGATTTTTCAATCCCTTGGATGCCCCTGCCGAGATTTGAACTCGGGTTTAGGCCGCGAAAGGGCCTCGTCCTTGACCACTAGACTACGGGGGCTAATCTGAGAAATCAAAAATTGCTTTTAAACTTTCGCTTTTTTATTGGTATAAATATGAAAGATGTCTTAACTCTTTAGCTGCTCTTCAGTCCATATTTCAAATCTTCTCGGTTCGAATGAGTATTCTTTTGGCCTATCTAGTAAGGCATCTCTGTAAGCTTGCATGAATTCTCCCGCTCTTTTTCCTTCTTGCAATCTCATAATCTGATATGCGAAAGATGCTATGTTGCCAAAGACTTCTGGGCTTATTTTAGCGGCTCCTTCTTCTCCGCCGAATAATTTCTCTGCTCCAGCTGCTTCTATTGCACGCAGAGTCTCAATTGCTGCAAAAAATGGAATTGCGGTAAACCCTCTGTAGCCTGTTAATCCTTGAGGGATAGATACGATATAATCAGCAGACATCTTTAGATCTTTTGTTGTGTCTGCAATCATTGTTTCCAAGACTGATTTTCTGGCAGATTTACCTTCTTTGCTTTCTGGATTAAACAATGTTTCATTGTCCACGTCAGCATATAGTTCTTTAGGAACATATACGACGCCTCTCTTTTTCCAATCTTCGTGTATATTTTTGATTATATTTATCTGCTGCAGCGATCTTCCAAATGTCTTTGCGCAATTATCATCTAATCTAACTTTGTCTACGCTGTCAACTAATCTATTAAGTGCGACTCCAACATCACCAGCAACATAACTGCAGTATTCAGCCATTTGTTCTTTTGTGTCTATTTTTCCATGTTCGAGAAAACGCTTCATTCCTGTTGCCATTGAGCCAACGCATAATAAGATGTGCTCTTTCGTGGTTTGAGTTGCATTTGCTCTAACATCCTCTAATACGCTGCCCTTGGCGAACTGCTCTAGAAAAACTTTTTCATCATCATCCATTGCACCAGGCAATAATGTTGTAGTCATAAGCTCCAAATCTGATATTAGGTCTGAAATAGGTTCAGAAGGACTTCTTTTAACGACATTGTTCATAATATAACCAAAATGATCAATCATTTTTATTTTGGCTTGGGCTGGAATAGCCGCTGGATTTGCATCTTCAATAGTATCTTGCTCTCTTAGAATATTATACAATGCAGTCACTATTATTCTTTTGTTGCATTCATCTCTGCCCCTTGTTAACTCAAGCATCCAGATTGGGAGATAGAAACTTCTTGATTTTAGAGCAAGCAACTCATTTGAAGATAATGTTCTTTCGCTAGCTATCCTTTTAAGTTCATCTGGTTTAGGCCATTCAAGCCCTTCTATAGCTCCGTTTACCATGCAAAAATAGTTACAATATACCTTTATTAATCTATCTCCTTTTTCTCTATTATATTTATTTAACTACTAATTAGTTAAACTTTTTAAGATTGGCAAAAATAAGAACGTTTTATCTTTTTGATGCAAACAAATAAAAAGGAGAATACACTATTTTTAACATGGATATTAATCAGACAATCTTTAATGAATTGATAAAACGAGGATATTCGATTAGAGGAAAAAATCGAATCTGGAATCTTGGTGATTCTAAACTTTTATATATAACACCTGAACTTGCGCAAGGATTCTTGAACCTTGAGAAGTTTGATATTTATAAAAAGAAAGTTTATGACATAGAAGTTAAATTGCTGAAAGAGAATGCGGCTAAAATTTTTAAGTTGGGCAAGAAAAAAGATTTAAATTTAATTGATCTTGGTTGCGGCAATGGAAAAAAGACAAAAGAGTTTGTTATTTCCCTAAGAGGCAAGGGAGATTTGAGATATTGCCCTGTTGATGTAAGTTCATATTTTATTAAAAAAGCTATTTCTAATATAAAATCTGGGAAATTTAAAAATATTAAAAACTATGCGCCAAGTGTTTCTGATTTTGAGAATCTTGATAATGTTCTTGGATTGTACAGAAATGGCACATATCAGAGAAACCTGATTCTGCTTTTGGGAAACACGCTTGCAAATTTTGAGATTAATGACTTTCTGTTTAATTTGAGCAACGGAATGCTTGAAGGAGATATTATTGTTATGGGAAATGGAATAAGAACCGGGCCGAGACTGGTGGCTCTGGAAACTTATAAAAATAAAGCATTTGACAATTGGTTTTTTGGAGTCATGAGAGGACTTGGCTTTAAGAAGAATGAAGTGCAATATGATGCAAGATTTGTTAATTCAAGGGTGGAGTGCTTTTACAAAATTATGGCAAACAAAAAGATAAATTATCTTGGCAATGAAGTTGAATTTAAGAAAGGCGACAAGATTGTTCTTGCTGTTTTGTATAAATATTATGAAGAAGAATTACTCAACTTCACAGGCAGATATTTCAAAACAGTTGAAGGGATTAAGGATCCTGACGATGGGTATATGCTTTTGATTTGCAAGAAATAGCTAAAAATAATAAACTTTCTTTGATTTTCTCTTGATACAGACACTTAAAATTCTTAGTGCTATTGGTATCATCGCCTTGGACAATGATCCCACTGGGATTTGAACCCAGGACCCCCGCCTTTCTTAGCTTTCATGAAGCCATGAAATCATATCCCTCGTGGAATACGCTCATATAAGAGCGGTGCTCTAACCAGCTGAGCTATGGGATCGTTGTTTAGATGAACTATAAACTGGAGTTTAAGAATATATATAAAGATTGCTTATGCAATCTTTATCCCATTTAACTGCAGATAGTCGTGAGCAGTTAAAGTTATAAATCTTGGTTCTTGGGTAATTTCATGATAATTGGCGTAACAGGGCCTATTGCCTCAGGAAAGTCGGTATTAATTGAAATGCTCATTGAGAAGGGATTTATCTCATTTGGGCTTTCAAATGAGGTAAGAGAAGAGGCAAATAAGCAGGGAATAGCAATAAACAGGAAGGCTTTGCAGGACTTAGGCAATGCCATGAGAGAAAAATATGGCTCTGGATATTGGGCTGAAAGAATTGCTTCCAAAATTAGTGCTGATAAAAATCATGTTATAGATGGGATAAGGAACCCTGGAGAGATAGAAGTTTTGAAAAAATTAGGCAATTTTGTTCTTATTGGAGTTGATGCTCCTGTTGAAAAAAGATTTCAGTGGATTCTTGCAAGAAATAAAGATAGTGACCCAAAAACTTTGGAAGAAATAAGGGCAATTGACTCTCGAGATAGAGGCGCTGGGGAATTAAGCCATGGGCAGCAGTCAGCAAAATGCTATGAGATGGCTGATGTTTTTATCCAGAATGATGGCAGCTTTGAGGACTTGGCCAGAAAAGTATCTGAACTTCTGGAGACAATAAAATGCTAATAGGCATAGTGGGTAAGCCCAATTGCGGAAAATCAACTTTTTTCAAGGCAGCTACTTTAATGGACGTTCTTATTGCAAATTATCCTTTTGCAACAATAAAGCCAAATCATGGAATGGCTTATGTCAAGATTAAAGATTTGGCTCCTGAATTTGGCAGAGTTTCAAATCCAAGAGAGGGTTATGTCAAGAAAGATTGGAGATTTGTGCCTTTTGAGTTGATGGATGTTGCAGGGTTAGTTGAAGGCGCGTCAATTGGCAAAGGGCTCGGCTCTGAGTTCTTGAATGATTTGGCTGGGGCAGACGCTTTTATTCATGTTGTTGACATGTCTGGAGAGACAGATGGTGAGGGAAAACCAGCAAAAGATTATAATCCTGGAAACGATATTAAATTCATTGAGAGAGAGCTTGATTTGTGGTATCTTGGGATTTTAAAGAAGGCCTGGGATTCTTTTGCTCGCAGGATTGAAATGCAGAAAACTAATTTTGCAGAG
>Ga0315294_10007213_pt1 | contig 12194 bp, 11 predicted proteins | sample YL17G13_40_MG_FD_203626 | JGI IMG/M metagenome (GOLD analysis project Ga0315294, IMG submission 203626) | Sediment microbial communities from Yellowstone Lake, YNP, Wyoming, USA - YL17G13_40 | ecosystem: Environmental > Aquatic > Freshwater > Lake > Sediment | place: USA: Wyoming | collected...
TGTTACAGATATTAAACAGGATGTTTTAGTTGTGCCTAATAATGCAATTAAATCTCAGGGGAATTCCAAGTATATAGAATTGGTTGAGAATTCAGGCGATACGAAACAACAATTGCTATCTAATAATAATTCAGGAATAACCTTGTCAGCCTTGCCCAAACAGCAATCCGTAGAAACCGGGCTTTCAGACGATAGTTACACCGAAATTGTTTCAGGCCTCAAAGAAGGGGATATTATTGTAACTTCAACAATTAATCCAGGTCAGACTCAAGCTTCTAATCGAAGCCAGAACAGTTTTCAAATACCGGGAGTGACGGGAGGAAGCGGGCAGGGAGGAATCCAAGGGGGGCGTTTTCCTGACTAAATCTTTTATGATCAATGTTAAAAACATTACCAAAGTTTACAAGTCAGGAAATGTCGAAACGAAAGTCTTAAAAGGCATTTCTTTTAACATTGAGGCCGGTGAATTCGTAGCTATTATAGGCCCTTCCGGCTCTGGCAAGTCAACATTAATGCATATTCTGGGTTGTTTGGATACGCCCACAAGCGGGCAATATTTTTTTGACGGTAAAGATGTGTCTCGGCTATCTGACGATGAATTAGCTGATATTCGCAAAAAGAAAATCGGTTTTGTCTTCCAGTCTTTTAATCTTCTGCCCAGGGCAACAGTTCTGCGCAATGCGGTATTGCCATTAGCTTATGTGAATTTTCCCAGGAATAAAAGAGAAGAAATTGCAAAGGCGGCTCTATTGAGTGCTGGCCTGGATGAGAAATCTTTCAATCATCTTTCCAATCAGATTTCCGGAGGAGAAATGCAAAGAGTAGCAATTGCCAGAGCGCTGGTTAATAACCCTGCTATTATTTTTGCCGATGAACCAACTGGCAATCTTGACAGTAAAACTGGAGAGCTTGTTATGGAAACTTTTAGGAAGCTAAACAAAGAAGGCCGGACAATTATTTTGATTACTCACGAAAAATACATAGCCGAAGCTGCTAGGCGGAAAATTTATCTCAAGGATGGGGAGATCATTGAAGATGTTATTAATGGCTCTAAGTTTATTAAACAAATTAAAGAATAAAAATGCTCATTCCCGATTTATTTGAAGAAACATATTTAGCTATTTCTGCGAATAAAACCAGGTCGGGCTTAACTATCTTAGGTATCGTTATTGGTATTGGGTCCGTCATTGCAATGATTTCAATAGGTCAAGGAGCGACAGGTTCCATTGAATCGAATATTCAGTCAATGGGGGCAAATTTAATTACAGTGAGGCCAGGATCTCAGAGAAGTTTTTCTTCGGTTTCAGCCGGAAGAGGCAGTGCCCAAACTCTGACTATTGAAGATACTGATGCCATAATCAAAGAAGTTTCATTTGTCCAGGCGGTGGCTCCAGAACTCTCTAGTCGTTATCAGGTTGTTGCCGGTGGGAAAAATACAAATACCCAGATCATCGGGACGACAGTATCTTATCCGGATGTCAGAAACGTCGAGATGGACCAGGGCTCATTTATTTCCGATCAAAATGTTAATGGCCAGTCAAAAGTTACTGTTTTAGGTCCGACAGCCCGCGATGATTTATTCGGCGAAGGCGTAAATTCTGTCGGTCAGACAGTAAGAATTAATGGTATCAATTTTAAAATTATAGGCATAACCAAGTCTAAGGGCGGCACCGGCTTTGGTAGTCAAGATGATATGATTTTTGTCCCCATTACAACTGCGCAGAAATTTTTAGCCGGAGCTAATTATGTTTCGACAATTAACGTTCAGGTTGAAAGTCCACAGGCAATGACCCAAGTTCAGGCCGATATTACTAACCTTCTCTTAAATATGCACAACATTAGCGATCCCCAGCTGGCTGATTTTAACGTTTTAAGCCAGCAGGATATTCTTGGAGCTGCTTCTTCAATAACCGAAACGATGACTATTTTATTGGCATCAATTGCCGGAATTTCTCTGATTGTTGGCGGTATTGGTATTATGAATATGATGATGACGACAGTGACTGAAAGAACCCGGGAAATCGGCCTTCGTAAAGCAATTGGTGCTAAAAAAATAGATATTAGTTTGCAATTTTTAGCGGAAGCTATAATGCTGACTTTTCTTGGCGGGATTGTCGGAATAATTCTGGGCATCGGCCTATCTTATGGGATAACGATTTTTACCGGTACGGCGACTAAAATTTCTTTGTTTTCAATTATTTTAGCTTTTAGCGTATCTGCTATTATTGGAATCGTTTTTGGCTATTGGCCCGCCCAAAGAGCAGCTAAGCTTAATCCTATTGAAGCGTTACGTTATGAATAATAAATAAAATAATCACTTAGTCGATTGGTTATTTAAGACAAAAATTAACAGAATATTATGAAAAAAATATTACCAATCATTCTCGTAGTAATAATTATAGCCGGTGCCGGGATTTTTTATGTTGGAATGGAATACGGGCAAAGCAAAACTTCTTCAGGCAACCCCTTTGGTCAGAATTTCCAGAACCTAACCCCAGAACAACGTCAACAGCTTTCTCAGAATACGGTAGGGAGAGGGGGGAATGGAGCGAACTTTCTAAGTGGAGAAGTCATTGCTAAAGACGATCAGAGTTTTACTCTTAAAATGCCAGATGGGGGATCTAAGATTGTCTTTTTTTCAGATTCTACTGAAATATCAAAAATGGCCGAAGGATCAATAAATGATATTGAAGCTGGCAAGCAAATAATGGTTACTGGCGAACAAAATTCTGACGGAAGTTATACGGCAAAAACAATTCAGCTTTCTCCTCGTTTCCCAGCCTCAAGAAATAGTGAGTAGTAGGGTAGGGTATACCCGAAATTTTAGGTAATAGCCAACAATTCCTTCGCTTTATTCAAGACCAACTCAGGTTCCCGAACAAACTCTACCCACCCAAATGTTCGCTTAATTGCGAAGCAATTACAGGGAACGAAGTGAGCGGTTTACAAATCGTCCCATCCGCCCAGCTATCATACTCCACCATTAAGTGAGGTTTTATTGTGTGTCTTACCTCACTTGCCAGTGGGGTATTTTGTTTTATTGGAGAGGAGGGTATAATAATCTAATGCCCTTCATCACTCAAGGTAAAGCTAATATTAAATACATCTTAATTGTTGTTATTCTGGCTGCCATTGTTGGCGGGGGAATTTTAGTTTATCAGTATTGGTGGCTACCGAAGAAGGGACCTTGTCCAGAAGGAGAAATGTGCACCGCTGATGTTGTCTGCTTTAAAAATCCATCATCGGGTGAAAAGAAATTTGTCCCTAGTATATGTAGCTGCGGTCTAGATGCTGGACAACTTGCGAAGGAAGGCTGGATTGAATGTCCAGAAGAAGAGGCTGATCAGAAGCGAGAGGTAGAGCAGGTTGCTCTCTACAATTTAGGAAACTATTTGACAGGTGATGCCGAAAATTATTCCAGAGCTTTTTCTGAGAATTATATAGATTGGGGTTCGGGACCAGTTAATATGAATAAAGCATTTCTTGAAGAAAGATTTTCAGAAGAAAGATTCGATCAATTAAAGGTTAAATTGCCAGAAGAAGTGGTGGATTTAGATAAAAAAATTATCTTGGGATATTCAGAAATTCTGAAAAGTGAAGTCTACGAAAGTTACGAAGGAAAATATGGTTTTCATTTTCAAGAAGGTGATGTTTTCATATATTTTCCATCAAAACAAGAGTCATTAATGCCAGACGGTTTCTCGGGCGTTTATAGGAGAGAAAATGAAATCTGGAAAATCGTAATATCAGACTAAATTAAAGCTTATTTTTAAAGTTTAAGATTAAATCACCCACCCAAGCAGGTTCTGGTGTCGTCCAACCATCTCTCAGGATTCTCAATAGAATTGGCCCACCTAAATGTTCGTTTAATTGCGAAGCAATTACAGAGAACGAAGTGAACGGTTTGTAAATCGTCCCATCCGCCCAGCTAACACACTCCAACTTGTCGGTGGGTTTTTGTTTTGGAGAGAATGGGGTATAATTAGATAATGATGAAAATCTTAAAAGAAACAAGCGGACTCGCAATTTTTAGTTTTCTCCTTGCGATTTTTTGGTGGTCGATTCCTTTTATTGAGACTTTTTATACTCCCTTATTGTTTTATACTCACCTAAATAAAATTCCTTGCGAAGCGATATCTTACGGCTGTGGAGTAGCTGCATTATCTGGAATAATATCTTTAATCTATATTAAAAAAACAGGATTAAAGGGCAAATGGTTTGCAATTCTAGCAATTATTTTGGGAATTATCGGGCTTCCCCTTGGTGTTTGTTTATAAACAGACCTGTTATCACAAAAAATACTCTTATCCAGTGTCTCATTTGTCTCATCCTTAGGCGCGCTCAGGATAGGTTTTAGCTTAAAATAGCCCCGATTTATCCGTCCGTAGTCCTGAGCCGTTAGGTACTGAGATCGTGGCCGAAGTGCTAATCGAAGGGCGAAGGAGGACCGAGCCGCGTTATGAGACAGCCTTAAAAGCCGCCGAATTCCCCTTTAGATTTGGGTTCCAGACCGGGGTTGCCAGCCCCGATTTGCCGCCTTATCAATTAGGCGGTTTTTTGGTAGGATGGAGATAGGAAAGGTCGGGAATTAATTTCAAAGTAATAATAAAATGACAGAACAATTTCTTATACAAAATCAATGGCTTCTTTTTTTAGCTGTTTTATGGACTTTGCCCTGGAAGGGAGTGGCGCTTTGGCGAGCAAGTAGAAACAGCCACAAGAAGTGGTTTATAGCTTTATTTGTTATTAATACCTTGGCCATCTTGGAGATTCTTTATATCTTTTTTTTCAGCAAGAAAAAAGAAACTGAAACTTAAATTATGTTCACAGTGGTTGGCTAGTGAATTTTATAAAATCAGTCAACCGGCTGGTTTTTTTGTAATAATAAAGATAGGTTAGTTTTTTCTAATTCTTCTCTCATTTTTCTCCAATCAAAAGTTCTAAGTGCGTCCAGTAAGGGGAGCCGACAAAAATCGCCAACAAGGCTCCTCTTTTGTTAAAACTACAGACGGACAAAGGGTTTTCTGGTAGAATAGAAATATATGAAAATAGATTTCATGCCAAAAACTCGTCTAGGTAAATGGTCGGTGGGATTTAGTATTGAGACCAAAAACTTTAATTAGTAACATTTGATATAAAAAGGTACCAACAATGAACGTAATTGAAACCAAAAAACTCACTAAATATTACGGAAATGATCGTGGAATCAAAGATGTGGACCTGAATGTTGCCGAAGGCGAAGTATTCGGTTTTATTGGTCCAAATGGCGCCGGGAAAACAACCACCATACGAACCCTACTGTCGCTTATATACCCTACGAGCGGAAGCGCAAAGATCTTCGGAAAGGACGTTATTCAGTACGGTCCTGAGATAAAACGAGATATTGGGTATTTACCTTCTGAAGTTTTTTACTATGACAATATGCGAGTAAAGGATTTGCTTAAATATTCCGCCAGCTTTTACAAAAAAGATTGCAGCCGGCGTATCAAAGAGCTCGCGGACATACTTAAGCTCGACATGAATAAAAAGATCGAAGACCTTTCACATGGGAATAAAACTAAGGTTGGAATTGTCCAAGGACTGCTACATAGCCCAAAGCTGATAATTCTTGATGAGCCAACCATTGGACTTGATCCGCTAATACAAAAGAATTTTTTTGACCTGCTCAGACAAGAAAACAAAGCAGGTACAACAATTTTTTTCTCGTCGCATATTTTAAGTGAAGTACAGAAATTGTGCGATAGGGTAGCTATCATCAAAGAGGGTGAATTAATTAAAGTCGAATCAATGGGTAATCTCGCCAAGAACAACTACAAGCGTTTTCGGCTGACATCAAAGCAAAAAGTTGAAAAAGACTTTTTTGATATACCAGGAGTAAGCGACCTGAAGGTTGCGGAGTCACAAGTGAGTTTTCTTTACAAAGGCGATGTAAATACTATCACCCACAAACTTGTCCAGCTGGATCTTACTGATCTGTTTGTTGACGAGCCTGATTTAGAAGAAATATTTATGCACTACTACAGGTAAGTCTATGAATATCTTTACGCAGGAACTTCGACAAAACAAAGTTTCTACGATTATTTGGACTGTCGCGATGCTGGCGATCGCCGCCTTATATATTTCGATTTACCCAAGCATGTTCTCAAACTCTGATATCGCGAGCGTTATACAGAATTTTCCCGAAGTATTAAAAAAGAGTTTTGGCATAACAAGCGATTCTTTATCCGCGTTCCCAGCATTTTATGCCTTTTTGCTTAACCTTGTAATACTCACGGGAGCTCTGCAAGCAATGAATCTTGGAACGGGAATAACTTCGAAAGAAGTACGTGATAAAACTGCGGATTTCTTGCTTACCAAACCTGTCAGCCGTTTTAACATACTCAATCAAAAATTACTATCAGTAGTAATACTGTTGATTTTTACAAACGCAGTTTTTTTGGTGGCAGTGTGGGGCTTCATACAAGTTTTTATCGATGAACCATTTCAACTCACGGCGTTTATTCGCAGCTCTATGGGGTTATTGTTAGTTCAGACTTTTTTCGTATCACTTGGATTTTTGCTTGGAGCAGTATTGCCGAAAGTAAAGTCGGTAATTGCAGTTTCGTTACCGACTGTGTTTGGCTTTTACATTCTCGGTCTGTTTGATTCTATTATCGGCGAAGAGAAGATAAGATATTTAACTCCGTTTAGATTCTTTGACCTGAGTAACCTAGCAACAGGAGGTAACTATCAATCGGGAGTGATTATATACTTGGCGTTACTTATTATATTGGCTATTTCAGTTAGCTACGTTGTTTATAAAAAGAAGGATATTCACACAATTTGAGGCGTAGAACATGGGAATAAATATATACCTTAAGGAACTAAGAAGCTACAAGAAATCAGTATTTTTCTGGTCGCTTGGTGTTGTTGGCCTTCTTGTAGGAGCAATGAGTAAGTATCAAGGTTTTTCTGGCACCGAAGGTTCAATTAAAGAAATGATTGATAGTTTGCCGGGAGGCGTTGCCGCTCTTTTTGGTCTAGGGACAGTTGATCTCCAAACAGCTGGTGGATGGTTTTCGCTAGTAGGGCTATACCTTTCCGTTATGCTTGGTGTCCATGCAGTATTACTCGGTTCAGAAATTATTGCCAAAGAAGAGACCGATAAAACTGCTGAGTTTCTGTTTGCTAAACCAGTATCCAGAGCACGTGTTTTGACATCAAAGCTGTTGGCAGCACTAACCATTATAGTTACCTTGAATGTTGTTACAGCTATGGCTTCGTTGCCGATTGTGAGCGCCTTTAATAAAGGTCCGTCAATAAGTGGCGACATTTTACTGCTCATGCCGGGCATATTTTTTATTCAACTATTATTTCTAATAATTGGAGTATCGTTTGCGGCAATTATGCGACGACCAAAACGGGCTGGGCAATTATCCGCTGCTGTACTGCTCACCACCTTTATTATCTCTGCATTTATTGATTTAACCGACAAGTTTAATTTCCTTAAGTACCTGACGCCGTTCAAGTATTTTGACAGCAAAATAATCTTTGTGGATAGGGCTTATGACGTTTCTTTTATAATAATAACTTTCGTTATGGTTTCAGCGTTGCTCGTTGTGTCGCACATTTTCTATAAAAGAAGGGATTTCAATATCTAAGTAGAGATGAGGTTAGGCAAAAAAGTCCTAACATTGTCCAATGCCCGCAGCACGCTAGTGCGCGGTTCGAGAGACCGAGACGCATCAATTAATCGCCAAACAAGCCTCGCCCGTAGGCTTCGCCCTGCGGGGCTATGGCCGAGGGCGATTTTTTGTTATAATAAAAAAACATAATAGATAGAAACTTTAAAAAAATTTGAAAAAGGTTTAAAATTCGTAAATCCCATTAAAAATTAAAGTTTCGTTACTAAGTTTCTAATGGGAGAAACATTATGCTTAAGACAAAATCAACCAGAAAAAACTATAAAGTCGGGGTTTTGACAGGAGGAGGTGATTGCCCCGGATTAAATGCCGCTATAAGAGCAATAGTGAGACGCGGAAAACAGTTGGGTTTTAATATAGTCGGAATCAAAAATGGCTGGAGAGGTTTGATAGAGGGAGACAGCAAGACCTTAAATGAAGATATGGTTTCGGGGATTTTGACTTGGGGAGGAACTATTTTGGCTACTTCCAGAACCAACCCTTTAAAAGTGAAAGACGGTCTTAAAAAAATATCAAGGAATTTTAAAAAGTTAAAGCTAAGCGCTCTAATTGTTATTGGAGGAGATGATACCCTAGGAGTAGTTAGGAGTCTTCCCAGAAATATTCCGGTAGTGGGAATTCCCAAGACTATTGATAATGATTTAAAGGGAACCGATTTTTGCATTGGGTTTCAAACCGCGATTCAGACTACAATGGAAGCTTTGGATAAACTTCATTCTACGGCTGAATCTCATCATAGGGTGATGATTTTAGAAGTAATGGGTCGACATTTTGGTTGGGTTGCAACTTACGCCGGTTTAGCTGGTGGAGCAGATTATATTTTAATTCCCGAGATTCCTATTGATATCAATCAAGTTTGCAAAAATATTCAAGCAAGAATTAAAAGAGGCAAGGAATTTAGTATAGTTGTTATAGCAGAGGGAGCAAAATTGAAGGAAAAAGAAATTGTAACTAAAACTGACGAAAAAGATATTTTTGGTCACGCTAGACTTGGAGGAATAGGAGATGTAGTAGCCAATTTGATTAAGGAAAAGATTGGCATTGATACCAGATCTTCAAATTTGGGTCACATTGTAAGAGGAGGAACTCCTTGTGCTTTCGATAGGATTTTAGGTACTCGATTTGGAGTAAAGGCAATTGAAATGATTGCTAAAAAAGAATTTGGAAGGGTAGTAATTTTTAAGGAAAATAAAATCAAATCCACTTCTTTCTCTAAGATAAGTGGAGGAAAAAAGGTTGATAAAGAAATTTATCGCATAGCAAAAATATTTTTTGGATAAAATGTCTGGAGATATTGAAAATTTAGTTCAAAAATTAGTTTTTCAGAAAGATGCAAAAATCAGGAAAGAAATTAGAAAAAGAGCTGAAGCTCAAGGAGTGTTTGTTTGTTCGACCCAAAAATTATATGAAGCTCGGGTGCAAAACCAATGGGAAAATCTTACGGTGCCGGCTATTAATATAAGAACCCTGACCTTTGACACTGCTAGATCGATTTTCCGACAAGTCATCAAAAAGAAAGTGGGAGCATTTATTTTTGAACTGGCTAGGTCTGAAATTAGCTATACTGATCAAGATATGTCAGAGTACGTTCCGGTAATTCTGGCCGCTGCAATTAAAGAAGGATTTAGGGGGCCATTATTTTTTCAAGGGGATCATTTTCAGGCCAACGCCAAAAAATATTTTAATCCGGAGAAAAAAGAAGAAGAGGTCTCGGCCTTAAAAAAATTGATTAAAGATTCTATTGAAGCCGGAGTTTATAATATTGATATTGATACTTCAACCTTAGTCAGTTTAGAAAAACCAGACATTAAAGAACAGCAAAAATATAATAGTTTATTAACAGCTGAACTTACTTCTTATATAAGATCTTTACAGTCCCAAGGGATTACGATATCTGTTGGCGGAGAAGTGGGGGAAATTGGAGGAAGAAACAGCATCCCAGAGGATATAAGAGTTTTTATGGAAGAATACAATAAACATCTTTTAGAGCTAAAAATAAAACCAGGTTTAATTAAAATTGCAGTTCAAACTGGGGCCACTCACGGAGGAGTTGTTTTGCCTTCGGGAGAGATAAAAAAAGTAGAGATAGATTTTAATACCTTAAGAAAACTTTCTGAGGAAGTTCGTAAATTTAGTATGGCAGGAGCCGTGCAACATGGCGCTTCTACTCTTCCCGAAGAGTATTTTGATGAGTTTCCCAAAACTGGTGCCATTGAGATTCATTTAGCAACTGCCTTTCAGAATATAGTTTACGATTTTATGCCAGAGTCTTTAAGGGAAAAGATTTATGATTGGTTGAAAAAAGACTATAACCCTCCCGCCATCCGTACACCTCTTGCGGTCAATCCAGTATCGGAAGAAAAGGAAGAGATACTGACCCAAGAACAGTTTTTGTACAAGGCTAGGAAAAAAGCTTTAGGCCCCTTTAAAAAAGAGATATGGTCTATTCCTGAGGAAAATAAAGATAAAATTGCTCAGGTCTTGGAAGAGAAATTCTCCATCTTATTTGAAAAACTTGGCGTAATTAATAGTTTAGAATTAATTAAAAAATATTATCCGTTCAATTAGAAATTTTATATAAGTACGATCTTCACTAAATTTCCCTTAAAACCTTGGTTCCAGACTAGGACACACAGCTAAAATATTAGTTCTTTTTGACGAAGTTATGAAACAAAAAACAGCAGAAATGCTGATTTTTTGTTGCTCCTGATTTATAAGTATAAATATGTTATATTTAAGTATTATTGGAATTATGTATCCGGTAGCGTTTGCCACGAGATTGTCGTGGTAAACAGAATCTAAAAGGGGGAAGGAATATGCCCAAACTCAACATGGTGGTCCCACACCGCCTCTCGCAGGACGAGGCGCTCAGGCGCATTAAAGGCCTCCTCGGCGAGGTAAAAACTCAGTTTACTGACAAGATCAGTGATCTGCGCGAGGAGTGGAGAGGAAACACGGGCGAGTTTAGTTTCTCGGCCATGGGCTTCTCCGTGTCCGGGACGCTGGCCGTGAATCCGTCGGAAGTGAAGCTCTCCGCCAACCTACCTTTCGCGGCGATGTTCTTCAAGGGGAGGATCGAATCCACGATAAGAGAGCGAGCGGAGGCGCTACTCGCTTAGCCGTCTTCAGTCCTCCGATTCATAAGGGGGCAACGCATACCGTTGCCCCCTTTCTTTTTCAAAGAATTTTCCGCCAAAGAAAAACTTGAAATTGTCAAAGAGAGCGGTTCGAGAGACCGAGACGAATTAAAAATCGCCAAGAAGGCTCCTCTTTCGTTAAAACTACAGACGGACAAAGGGTTTTTTGATAGAATTAAGATAGAATAAAAAGTAAAGTATAAATATGAAAATATCAAAAGCAGAATTTGCTAAGGGGGTTATCGGCGACGATTACGGCATGGAAGATAATTTGCCGCAGATCGCTTTTTTTGGCCGTTCCAATGTGGGAAAATCAAGCGTAATTAACTCTTTGGTTGGTAAAAAAGATCTTGCAAAAGTAAGCAAGATCCCAGGAAAAACCCGCGAGGCAAATTTTTTTCGCATCAATGATTCTTTTTACTTTGTGGATTTTCCGGGATATGGATATGCCAAGCGTTCAATGAAGGAGCGCAACAAAATGATTAAGAGAATTTTTTGGTATGTGGAGTATTCCGATATCAGACCTAAAGCGGTTTTCTTAATTATTGACGTTAAAGTCGGTTTGACTGTTCTTGATCGCGATATGATAAAAATTCTTGAGGCAAACAAACACCAAATTGTCATTATCGCGAACAAAATTGATAAATTAGCTAAAGGCGCCGCGGAAAAACAGCTTTCATCTATTCAAAAAGAGGCGCCGTATGTACCTATCTTGCCATATTCCGCGAAAACAAAAGAAGGAAAAGACGAATTAACCAAAAAAATTGCGAGTTTTGTATAAAAACAGTATCAAGAATTTAATTATGAAGAAAAGAATTGAAATCCGTGAAAGAAAAGTTGAGTATACCCTTCGGGTAAGTAAGCGTGCCAGGAGGATGAGGTTGGCAATTTATTGCGATGGCAATTTTGTAGTTACGGCGCCTCAAGGGATAGATTTAAACATGGTTGAAAGATTCATTGTCGGAAAGTCTCGATGGATAATTAATAAACTGGATTATTTCAAATCTTTTGGGAATAAAATTTTTACAAAAACGAATAAGGCCGATTTTTTAAAATATAGGCAGCAAGCTCAATTATTTTCCGAAAGTAGAATTCAATTTTTCAATAAATTATACCAATTTAAATTTAATAAGGTTAATATTAAGAACCAAAAAACCCGTTGGGGGAGCTGTTCTAAAAAGGAGAATCTAAATTTTAATTATAAGATTGTGTTGTTACCACAGCATATAGCTGATTATATTATCGTTCATGAGTTGTGCCATCTTGTTGAGTTTAACCACTCTCGAAAATTTTGGAATTTTGTTCAAAAATTAGTGCCTAATTATTTAGAAATAAGAAAGGAATTAAAGAGGTACGATAATAGAAAATTTTAATA
>Ga0315294_10007216_pt1 | contig 12192 bp, 8 predicted proteins | sample YL17G13_40_MG_FD_203626 | JGI IMG/M metagenome (GOLD analysis project Ga0315294, IMG submission 203626) | Sediment microbial communities from Yellowstone Lake, YNP, Wyoming, USA - YL17G13_40 | ecosystem: Environmental > Aquatic > Freshwater > Lake > Sediment | place: USA: Wyoming | collected...
CGGGGTTCTTCAGGTTCGGCACCAGACTCTTCCCATCGAGCGTCGAAGGCACGTCCAGGCCGCAGAGCTCCGCCAGGGTAGGCAACACCCGGACGAGGCTCGCAACCGTTGCGCAACGGCTGCCGCCGCGGGTGATGCCGGGGACGTGGAACATCAGCGGCACCCCGACCGAGTTTTCGTACATCTGGAACTTCAGCCACAGCCCCTTGTCGCCCACCATGTCGCCGTGATCGCTGAGGTACAGGACGATGGTGTTCTGCTCCAGCCCGAGTTCGCGCAGGGTCGCGAGCACTGTCCCCATGCGGTCGTCGGCCTGCATCAGGTTGGCATAGTACATCGCGATCCGGATGCGCGCCTGGGCCGGACCGAGCAGTTCCGGCGTGTGCGGCGACTGCCGCACGGCATTCTGGACGCGCCGCGGCACGGTTGACAGGTCGAGCTTACCCCAGGTTTCCGGCAGCTCGACCTTCTCCGGCGGGAAAAGCCGGGCGAACCGCTCGGCGGGCATGAACGGATCGTGCGGCTTGATGTACGAGCTCACCAGGAAGAACGGGCGGTCGCGGCGCTGCCTCAGGTAACGAATGGATTCGCGCGCCACCCAGGATTCGAAGTGGTCCTCCTCGGGCAGCAAAGAGGCGCGGCCCACGTGGACCGGGCCTTTCCGGCCGTCCTTGCCGCTTCTATCCATCTCCTCGTGCCAGATCCGCGCCTTCGGGCCGAGGTAATCGAACCAGTCCCGCATTTCGAGGAGGTGCTCGAAGCCGTGCGCGCTGTTGTCAACCGCGTGCAGTTTCCCAATGTTGGCGGTGGCATAGCCGGCGGCGGCGAAATAATGAGCGATGGTCTTGATGTCGGCAGGCCAGGGGTTAGCGTTGCCCCAGACGTGTCCCTTGTGCGCGTACAGTCCGGTCATTAGCGAGAACCGCGAGGGTACGCAAACCGGGTTCGTACAATAGGCCTGGTCGAACCGCACGGAGGCGCGCGCCAGTGCGTCCAGGTTGGGCGTCCGCGCCAGCGGATCGCCGTCCACGCCGAGGGCGTGCGGCCGGTGCTGGTCGGTCATCAGCAGCAAAACGTTCTTGCGCGGCGGCGCCGCGCCTTTGAGGAAGGCCGCCGAAGCGGCCATCGCCAGCAGTTGTCGTCTGGTCGTCATAGGCTATCGAATTCACGCTGCCGCCCGAGGGCCCGGCTCAGCACCAAGCAACCAAACATACCCGCTGGAATCGTTGTTGTGGAGACGATCCGGAACAAGCAGTCGGAGCGCATCGATCTCTGGGCCGCCCCGCGCAGCCAACCATCGTTACTCTCCTTCGAAAACCCCGGTTACCGGAGAGCGCAGGAGCGTGAAAATCTCGGAGCCTTTCCATGGGCCTACTTCGGGCTCTCGGGGAAGAACGGGAACAGGCGCAGCAGTTGCTCGCGCGGGGGGCGCTGCCCGTACTCGCAAATTTCGAAGGCCTCGACGGCTTTGATGGAATCAGCCTGGGCGCCGTACCACTTCTTCAACTCCTCGAGCAAAGCCGGCGTCACCTTGCCGCGCGCGGCGTACCTGGTGCTGAGCCATTCCTTGCGGGCCTCGGGATCCTTGGGGACCTGGTCCAGATTGCCGTCGTGCCACGGCAGCCATTCGTACATCTGCGAGGTGTGGGCGTCGAGCATGGCGACTTTCTTGCCGGCCACGTCGTCGATGGCCACCACCACGTCGGGGCGGAACGGGTTCGGGCGCTGGAAACCATCCTGAAAGTAAAAGAACACGGGGTTCTTGCGCAGCGCCGGGGTGTCCGGGCAGATGTTGGGGACGGTGACCATGTAGGCGGCGTCCTGCACCAGCATGCCGGTGTAGCGATGGTCGGGGTGATAGTCGTTGGGGCGCGGGCCGAGCACGATGTCGGCGTTCCATTCGCGGATCTTGCGGATGATCTGCTTGCGCACCTCGAGCGAGGGCACCAGCTCGCCGTCGTGGTTATCCAGTGTCTCGTATTCGTCGATGCCGGCGCGGCGGCCCGCTTCGGCGGCCTCGGCGCGGCGGCGTGCGGCCAGCGCCCCGCCTCCCTGGCTCTGGTGGCCGGCGTCGCCATTGGTTACGGCCACGAATTTCACGTGATGGCCGAGCGCGGCCCACTTGGCGCCGGTGCCGCCGGCGCGCCCGTCGCAGTCGTCCGGATGGGCACCAAAGGCGATGATCCGCAGCTTGCCCTCGCCGCCGGCCGGGGCTTTTGCCTTGCGGCCTTGCGCCGCCAGCGGCAGCGCCGCGAGCAATGCCATGACAACCACGCACAAAATACGCTTTGACATCGAACCCTCCTGTCAGGTGTAAGGCATTGAGTCCCTGACACCTGAAACATGGCTCTTGGCGCATTATGCAACAAACACCCGCGGAATCGCCACAAATCCGAGCGGAATTGGTATGATCCATGTAGCGCCGGCTGGTTAGGACGCCTGGACGGGGCGCCGCTTTTGCGGCGACAATTGATGTTATGAGCGGCGGAGGGATACGCGCATTTCTGCGGCGGGGCAAGTTCGCTCCGCAGCACAGCGAGCTGGATGCGTTCCTTTTCGGGCGCATCACGCGGGAACGGGGCATGGCCCACATCCGCGATGCGGTGCGGCCCCGAGTCGGCGGCGGCAAGAGGTTGCGCGCCGAAACCCTGCGAGATTTGCACGCTTGGGACGTGGTTTACCTGGACCACCTGGCCACCGGACGGCTGCTGCCGGGCGAGGCGACCGCGGCCTCGGAACCCCTGCGCGGCCTGAGCCCCAACGAGGCGCTTCTGATCCAGCAGGTTGAGACGCACCAAGCAGGCGCGCGCCGCCTGGTCAACACCCTGCCGAAAATGATCCAGCGGAGCCTGCAGGCGCTGGTCCGGAAAATCGACCGGGCGTGGGAGAAGGATGGCCAGGTCTACGACCGGCTGTTCCCCGCGCCGGCCCGCGCGGCAGCCAACCCCAAGCGGACAAAGCGAGCGGGGAAAGCCAAGCCGGCGGTGCGGAAGGCAAAGCCGAAGAAGAAGAAGGCCACCGGTCGAGCGAAGGCGAAGAAAGTGCGCACGACGAATTCCTGATTGTCTTGAATAGCAGGCATTCCAGAAACGGAAGCTATTTCGGTCTCAGCGCGGACGACTACCGGCTGCTGCGCAGCTTGAAGACGCCCGCCGGCATCCAGCGCTTCATCGACACCGAGATAAACTACAACAAGGAGCACGAGGGGCTAACCTGCCGTTCGCCGCAGCGCGTGTTGCGCGACCGGCTGGCGCATTGCTTCGAGGGCGCATTGTTTGCCGCGGGCGCATTGCGCGCGCTGGGGTACCCGCCGCTGCTGCTTGACTTGGAAGCGGTGCGCGACGACGACCACGTGCTGGCCGTCTTCCGCCGCAACGGCGCCTGGGGTGCGCTGGCCACATCCAATTACGCGGGCCTGCGGTTTCGCGAGCCGGTGTACCGCACGCTGCGCGAGCTGGCCATGTCGTACTTCGAGGATTACTACAACGTCGAGGGGGAACGCAGTTTGCGCAGCTTCTCGACCCGCCCGGTCAACCTCGCCCGCTTCGATCGCATCCACTGGATGACCACCGCGCAGGACCTCTGGGAGATCGGCGACTATCTGACGTTCGTGCCGCACACCCGGTTGCTCACTCCCACGATGAGTCGCAACCTGTCGCCGATGGACAGCCGCTCCTTCGCCGCCGGCCTCACCGGCTCCGTGAAGTAAGTTTCAAGTTCAAAGTTCCGAGCCGCAGATTTCGCAGATTGCAGGGATTGGAATCTGTGTAATCGGCGCAATCTGCGGCTGCTGTTTCGCTCCCCGCAGTACAATCAGCCTGAGATGGGATTCGTGACGGGATTGAAGTGCGTGATGTGCGGGGGGGTATACGGGACGCGCGTGCCCTACACCTGCCCGCACTGCGGCATTACGGGCATCCTCGACGTGCAATACGACTACGCCGCCGCGGGCCGCGCGCTGACGCGCAGGGCGCTGGCCGGCCGGCCGCTGTCGCACTGGCGCTACCGCGAGCTGCTGCCGTTGCGCGTCGGGGCCGCCGTGCCTTCGGCCAGCGTGGGGTGGACGCCGATCATGGAGGCGCGCGCTCTGGCCCGCCACCTGGGAATCCGCGCGCTCTACCTGAAGGACGACGGCCGGAACCCCACGGCCTCGTTCAAGGACCGCGCCAGCTCCGTGGGTGTGGGGCGGGCGCTGGAAAAGCGCGCCCGCGCCATCGCCTGCGCCAGCACCGGCAACGCCGCCTCCTCGCTGGCCGGCATGGCCGCCTCCGCCGGCCTGCGCAGCTTCATTTTTGTTCCCGAGCGCGCGCCGGAGGCCAAGGTCGCGCAACTCCTGGTTTTCGGCGCCACCGTTTTCCGCGTCCGCGGCGTCTACGAAGACGCCTGGGAGTTGTGCCGGCAGGCCTGCGAGCGTTGGGGCTGGTACAACCGCAACTGCGCCGTCAATCCCTACCTGGTCGAAGGCAAGAAAACCTGCGGCCTGGAAATCTGCGAGCAGATGCACTGGCAGCCGCCCGAGTGGGTGGCCGTCTCGGTGGGTGACGGCTGCACTATCGCCGGCATCTGGAAGGGCTTTCGCGAGATGAAAGCCCTGGGGCTGATCCGAAGGGCGCCGAAGATGCTCGGCGTGCAGGCCGAAGGCGCCGCCCCGGTGACCCGCGCCTTCCGTTCGGGCGCGGCGCTGGAGCCGGTCCAGGCCCACACCATCGCCGACAGCATCTGCGTGGGCCTGCCGCGCAACTGGAAGAAGGCCGTCGATGCCGTCCGGGAATCCGGCGGGACCATGGTGAACGTCAGCGACGATGAAATCCTGGAGGCCATTGGCTGCACGGGCCGGTTGGCGGGGGTGTTCGCCGAACCGGCGGCGGCCGCCGCCGTGGCCGGCCTGCGCCGCGCCCTGGCCGACCAGATCATTCCGCACCGCGCCGCCGCCCTGGCCGTGATTACCGGCAGCGGGCTGAAAGACGTGCGCTCCGCGGCCCGCGCCGTCGCCGGGCCTCACGAGATCGCGCCCTCGCTCGATCAAGTTGCGGAAGTAGTTGAATCACAAAGACACGAAGAGCAAGAAGATCACTAAGAATTCCTCTTTGTGTCCTTTGTGCGCTTCGTGACTTTGTGGTGAGCTTTTCATCATGGGTGCATTGCTGATACGCGACATTCACACGCTGGTCACCATGGACGACCGGCGCAGCATCCTGGACGGGGCCTGGCTGTACGCGCTCGACGGCGAGATCCGGGAGATGGGCCGGGGCGCGCCGCCCCGGCGCAAGGCCGACCGGACTCTGCGCGCCGCGCACTTGTTGGCCGTCCCGGGGCTGATCAACACGCACCATCACCTTTACCAGACGCTGACGCGCGCGCTGCCGGCCGCCGCCGACGTGCCGCTGTTCCCCTGGCTGGTCACGCTCTACCCGCTATGGGCGCGGCTGGATGAAGAGGCGGTGTACACGGCGGCGCTGGTGGGCCTGGCGGAGCTGATGTTGTCCGGGTGCACGACGGCTGCCGACCATCACTATGTCTTTCCACGCGGGCAGACGCGCCTGATCGACGCCGAGATTGCCGCCGCCGCGCGCCTGGGCATCCGCTTCCATGCCTGCCGGGGAAGCATGAGCCTGAGCGTCAAGGACGGCGGCCTGCCGCCTGATTCGGTGGTGCAGAGCGAGGATGAGATTTTGGCGGATTGCGAGCGGGTCATCCGCAAGTACCACGATCCCCGGCCGGGCGGCATGGTGCAGATTGCGCTGGCGCCGTGCTCCCCGTTTTCCGTTACCAAGCGGCTGATGGTTTTGATGGCCGAGTTGGCCCGGCGGCGCGGCGTCCGCCTGCACACCCACCTGGCGGAAACGCGCGATGAAGAGGACTATTGCTACGCGCGCTACCGGCAGCGGCCGGTCGATCTGCTCGAAGAGACGGGCTGGCTCGACAGCCGCACCTGGATTGCCCACGGGATCCACCTGAACGGGTTGGAGCGCAAGCGGCTGGGCCGGGCCGGCGTGGGCGTGGCCCACTGCCCCAGCTCCAACATGCGGCTGGGCTCGGGCATCGCCCCGGTGATTGAGCTGCGAAAGAATGGCTGTGCGGTGGGACTGGGTGTGGACGGCAGCGCCTCCAACGACGGCTCGCACCTGCTGGCCGAAGCCCGCCAGGCGCTGCTGCTGGCCCGCGTAGCCCACGGCGCGGCGGCCATGACGGTGATGCAGGCGCTGGAGATGGCCACGCGCGATGGCGCGCGCTGCCTGGGCCGCGATGATATCGGCAGCATCCAGCCGGGCAGGCGCGCCGACATCGCCCTGTTCGATCTCCGGGCGCTGGAGTACAGCGGAGCGGGCGCGCCGCTGCCCGCGCTGTTGCTGTGCGCGCCCACGCGCGTCCACACGCTGGTCGTCGAGGGCCGCGTGGTGGTGGAAGACGGGCAACTATGCGCGTTGCGGCTGGAGCCCGTGCTGCGCACCCACCGCCGCCTTGCCGCGCGCTTGCGCCGGGAGTAGGAACCACAAAGACACAAAGAACACCAAGTCCCACAAAGCCGACCGGCAAAGCGCGGAGCACGCCGCGGCAACGGAGACACTCAGTTTTTCTCTGCGTTTTCTCTGCGGCCTCAGCGTCTCTGCGTTGAACCCCCGGCTGTGGCAGCCGATGGCCGAAGGCGGTAGATCACGACGGAGCCCGTTCTCTCAGCTAATTCATAATTGGCCAGCCAGGGAGCCAGGTCCGGGTACTTCTCAATGCCCAGCGAGCTGTTGTACGGCCCGATTCCGTCCACGATGATGCCGGGGCGCGACCGCATCAGCTCGCGGCGATTCTCCTGGATAAAGGGCGCGCGGAGCGCGTCGGACCGGAACAGGTGGCGGTCGGCCAGCACCCCGGACAGGGGCTGCGACTCCAGGAAGCGGGTGGCGGCGGGAAGGCCGGTATAGACGTACAGATCGGGCCGAAAACCCCAGACAAACAGCCCGGCGCCGGGTGGCGCCAGGGCCAGCACGCGTTGCGCCGCTTCCTGGCTGTCCTGGTACATGGTGATGTCGCGCCAGGAGTGCGGCCGGCCGGTGAGCAGGTCGCGCGCCAGGATCCCGTAGCGTGGGCCGAACCGCACAAATGGGATAGCCAGCGTCAAAGCCAGCAGGGCCCAGGCCGCCTTGCGCGGCATCAGCGAGTAACCGCGCGCGGCGGCCAGCGCCAAGGGCGGCAGCAACAGGAAGTAGTAGCGGGGGAAGAAGCGCAGGCCCAGCGCGACGCCGGCCAGCGCGAGAAGCGCCCAAGCGGCGAACCGCCAGCGCCCGGATTCCTTGCTGCGCAGCAGGAACCAGGCGGCGCCGACAGCCAGGGCCAGGTGAAATCCCATCCAGTTCGCCGTGCGAACCAGGCCGGCCTGCCAGGGGTGTTCCAGAAAGGTCGTGCCGGCGTACATCGAACCCAGGCGCCAGACTTGCAGCACGTAGTCCGGCAGGCTCCCGCGCGCCGCGAACCAGGCGAGTGCGGCGATCGACGGCAGCGCAAAACCGATGAGCAGGAGGACCAGCGAACGAACCCGCAGCGCAAAGCGGGCAGATCTGCGTTCATCTGCGTTTATCTGCGTCCCATTCCAGGCAAGCCAGAGCCACAGCGCGCAGGCGGCAAGCACAAATACCGCCTTGGCGTTGAGCAACAAGCCGGCGCCGGCCAGCAAGCCGGCGGCCAGCGGGCGTTGCCGGGACGCCAGATACACAGCGGCCAAGTGCGGCAGCAGGAGAAGCGAATCGGCGGCCAGCGGAATGACGGCGGCCGGCAGCCCGAACGTCAGGAAGAAAGCGAGGAAAGCCGCGGCCAGCCACGCTTCCCGCTCGCCCCACAAATCGCGCGCGAACCGCCAGGCCAGCAGGCAGCACAGCGTCACAAACAGCGCGCCGGCCAGGCGCAGTGGCCAGCCCGGCCGCGCGCCCCACAGCAGGTAGACGCCGGCCAGCCAAGGCGGCTTGTCGAACCAGACGTCGCGGTAGATGGCCTTGCCGCGCGCCAGTTCCATGGCCGCGGCCATAGGCAACTGCTCCTCGGCCCACAGGATCCGCAGGTGGCACAGGCGCGCAGCCAGCACCACCGGGAACAGCAGCGCGAAGAGCTTGGCGGCCTTCATTCGTCCCATCACCGCAAGACGCGCTCCACGGCTTGCTTCCAGCCGGCGTAAAGCTGCTCGCGCTCGGAAGCGGGCATGGCCGGCTCGAACACCCGGTCTTTCTTCCATAGCGCTTCCAGCTCATCGGTGTTTTTCCAGACGCCGACGGCCAGGCCGGCCAGGAAGGCGGCGCCCAGTGCGGTGGTCTCGGTGCAGGCGGGCCGAACGACGGGCTTGGCCAGGACGTCGGCCTGGAACTGCATCAGAAAATTGTTGGCGGCGGCGCCGCCATCGACCCGCAACTCGCGCAGCGGAACGCCGGAATCGCGCTCCATGGCCTCCACCAAGTCGCGCGTCTGGTAGGCGATGGCCTCCAGGGCCGCGCGGGCCAGGTGCGCGGCCGTGGTGCCGCGCGACAGGCCCAGCAGCGCGCCGCGGGCGTGCGGGTCCCAATACGGCGCGCCCAGGCCCACGAAGGCGGGAACCAGGTACACCCCCCCGGTCGAGGCCACGGAAGCGGCCATCTCCTCGCTGGCCGCCGCCGTGGGGAACAGGCCCAGCGAGTCGCGCATCCACTGCACCGCCGCCCCGGCGATGAACACGCTGCCTTCGAGCGCATACGCCGGTTCGCCGGCGGGCGAGCACGCGATGGTGGACAGCAGGCGGTTCCTGGAATGCACCGCCTCGGCGCCCGTGTGCAGCAGCAGGAAGCAGCCGGTGCCGTAAGTGTTCTTGGCCTCGCCGGGCCGGAAGCAGGCCTGCCCGAACAGCGCCGCCTGCTGGTCGCCGCCCACGCCCCCGATGGGAATGGGCGCGCCGAACCACTCCGGGTCGCACTCGCCATAAATCTGCGAGGACTCGTTGGCCGCGGGCAGCATTTCCGGCGGGATGCCCAGCATGGCCAGCAGGCGGCCGTCCCATTCCCGGTCTTCAAGGTTGAACAACAAGGTCCGCGAGGCGTTGGAATGGTCGGTGGCGTGCACGCGGCCCTTGGTCAGCCGGTAGATGAGCCACGAATCGACCGTTCCGAACAGCACTTCGCCGTCGGCGGCGCGCTCGCGCAGCTTCGGCTGGGCGTCGAGCAGCCAGGCGATCTTGGTGCCGGAAAAATAAGGGTCGGCCAGCAGGCCGCTGCGCCGGGTGATCTCCGCCTCCAGCCCGTCGTGGCGGAGCCGCTCACACATTGGCGCGGTCCGGCGGTCTTGCCAGACGATGGCGGGGGCCACAGGGCGGCCGGTTGCCCGCTCCCACAGCACCGTGGTCTCGCGCTGGTTGGTGATGCCGACGGCGGCCAGGTCCCGTGCCGCCAGCCCCGCGCCGGCCAGTGCCTCGCGCCCGGCCTCCAGTTGCGCCTCCCACACCTGTTCCGCATCCTGTTCCACCCAGCCCTCCCGCGGGTAATGGCAGTGGACCGGCCGGCTGGCCAGCGCGCGCTGCCGGCCGTTCTGGTCGAACACGATGGCCCGCGCGCTGGTCGTCCCTTCATCGAGCGCGAGTATGTAGCGCATAACCGCCTATCTAACCACAGGGCTTCGGAAAATTCACCACGGATGAACACGGATGAAAACGCCGCGACCGTAAGATTGAAATGGCGACCCCGCCAGGCGGGGCCGCTGCTACAACCGCGGCTCGGTAGCGGGGGCTTTGCCCCAACGGTCGAGCAGCAGGATGCTCAGCATCAACTGCCGGAGCGGATGGTAGTTGTCCTGGCGGGAGCCGTGCGCCTGGGGAGTGAAGCGGCGGTCGCAGAACAGCAGGTAGCCGGGCAGGCCCTGCTGGCGCAACGAAAACTTCTCATCGATCAGCCGCTGGCTCATGTCGAAATAGCGGACGGCCCAGTCGGCCGGCGCGCCTTCCAGCACTTTCAGCATGGCGAGGAGCGCCTCGTTGTGCGACCACAGGGTCTTCAGGTACAGGTGTTCGCCGGTGGAGCGGAACACCAGGTCGGTCCCCACCGGCCTTTCCTCGGGCCATTGGTAGCAGCCGGCATCCACGTTCACCGCCTCCACCAGCCCGCCGAAAACCGGGTCCCAGCCGACTTCGAAGTGGCGGCGGATGCGCTCGGCGCACGTCTGCCGCAGCTTGTGGTCGCCGATGCGGTCGGCCTCATCCATGATCATCCACAGCGTTTCGATCGAGTGGCCGATGACGGTGTGCCTGGCCGGCTCCGGCAGCCGCGAAAAATCAAAGCGCAGCAGTTCGGTGTTCAACCCGGTGTCGGGATTGAAGTGGCGGTGGATGACGGCATCGACCGAGCGCCGCGCGATCTCCTCGATCTCGGGGTCCTTCCACCGGCGGAGCGCCTGCGTGGCGATGCGCAGCATCACCATCCACAGGCCCTGCGGCCGAAACCCGGGCTCCTCCCCGTCGGCCATGCGGAAATCGGGCTTTTGCGAGCGGCGGAAGATTTGCCTGAGAAGGCTGAAGGCGGTGTCGCGCGCCTGCTCGTCCCGCGCCGCCCAGGCGTATTCCTGCAAGCCTTCGGCGCCGAACAGGATGGCGTAAACATCCCCGCGCGAGGGAGCAATCACCCCGCCCTGGCGCGAGAGCACCTCGGCCCAGCGGCCTTCCGACTGCGGCGCGTATTTCAGCAGAAATTCCTTCGACTTGCGCGCCACCTCCAGGTGCGCCGGGTTCTTGCCGAAATTGTTATAGAGGAAACTGTAAACCCAGATGCCGCGGCCCTGAAACCAATGGAACTTGTTGGTGTTCACGCGGCGGCCGTCGAAATCCAGCGCGCACATGAACCCGCCGTGCTCGTGATCCACACCCGAGCGCTCCCAGAAAGGAAGCTGCACGTCGAAGAGCTCTTTCCGATACCGCTCCTGCAGCTTCGAGGCCGTAAGACCAGCCAGCTTCATGGGTGAGGGAGGGGCGGCAGGCAGTGGCGCGCCCATCGCGCCTGAAAGCCCCGCCGCCAGAAAAGATCGCCGCTTCATTGGTGAAAGTTGTACCGCGGGCGTCGCGGCGGCATACTCCACGCCGCACCAACGGCCTCAGGGTTGCCGGCGGGACGCCGGCGGTACATGCTCTACAGCACTTGCGCGATTGCCCGCTTCAGCAATTGCTCGCTCGGCCCGACCAGCGACCAGGTCTGCTCATACCCGCCCCGGTCCTGGTAGGCGCGATCGGTGCAAATGTAGGAGGGCCCGCCATCGCCGTAGCCGGCGACGGCCACGAACCTGCCGGGCGCGTTTCCCTGGGCCCAGAGCTGGTACTCGACGAACGGCTCGCCGGGAAGGTGAACGACCCGGACGTCGCCCAGGTGCAGGCAACTGATCTCGATGGGGCGCCCGGCACGCACGCGCTCGATGAACGACAGCACCATGGCCGCCTTGATGCGGTCCACCGGCGGCTTCGCCGGATCGCGCAGCACGGCGCGGCGGTACTCCTCCGAAAAATCCTTCTCGGCGCGCAACGGGAAACGGACCGCCGCTGTTTTCCACACCAGCGGCGTGACCGGAGCGCGGCGGGTCTTCTGGATGGACGCGGCCATGCCGTCGTAGACCCGGTCGGCCAGCGCCTGCCGCCCCGCGGGTGTGCCGTCGTTGTATTTCCCCATGGTCACGTTGCCGGCGCAGCCGGTGAAGTACACCTGGAAGACGCCGCTTTCTTTTTCCAGCCGCTCGCGCGCCAGCCCGGGGACATCGTAGGTGACGCGGCCGTCGTAATAGTAGCTCTGGGGGTGTGTCGCGTAGTAGTGAAGGCGGGCCAGGGGGCGGCCGTCGGAGAAAAACGAAATGGTGCGCAGGAAGCCGTCGATCAGGCCCTCGGGTTCTTTCCGCAACTCGAGGTCGGCCGTCTTCGACATTCGCGCCACGATGGCGCCGTCGGGGCGCAGCACCCGGCGGGAGGAAGCGACGCGGTCCACCGGCGCCCAACCCGCGCCGATTTCCGTGACGGGCTGGAAGCGGGCGGCGGCCTGGCGCACCGCCGCCGCCGTCCGCTCCACCGCTTGTTCCAGGAACGCCAGCGTGGCGTGCGCCGGTGGTTTCTGCTCGCGCCCGAGGATCTTCACGACATTGCTGTCGATCCCCGGCGCCGTGTGCAGGTGCAGGCACTGGACCGCGACTCGCGAGGCGGTGGTGCCGGCGGCGCGGGCC
>Ga0315294_10007220_pt1 | contig 12190 bp, 9 predicted proteins | sample YL17G13_40_MG_FD_203626 | JGI IMG/M metagenome (GOLD analysis project Ga0315294, IMG submission 203626) | Sediment microbial communities from Yellowstone Lake, YNP, Wyoming, USA - YL17G13_40 | ecosystem: Environmental > Aquatic > Freshwater > Lake > Sediment | place: USA: Wyoming | collected...
AGACCATCAATAATTTAGGCGTTTGAAAATAATACCCCATCGCGGGGGAGGATAAGCCTGCCAACTCGGCGAAATCAGGGGGCCAGGTTTTCCATACCCTTACCCTGCCAGATATCCAAATTTTGCCGAGTGATATCGATGGGGAAGGCCATCGCTGAAATCCCCCCAACCCCCCTTTGCAAAGGGGGGCAGGGGGGATTTCTGGAAGATCTTTTCAGAAGGCAAATAGCTGCCTTTTTTCAAAGAGCTAAAGGGTTACAATCTTTTTTGTTCAAATTTATCTGTCCTATCCGTGTTCATCCGCGTTCATCCGTGTCCCATCGATTTTTTCTTTATCGGCGTTTATCGGCGAAGATCTGCGTTCCATTAAACGCGGGAGCGGATCTCGGCATACCGACAGAGCGCGGCCATGGCCCGGACCGCCCGCTCCGGCGCCCGGTAGCAGGGCAGTCCCCGGTCCTGGACAAAGGCCACAGCGTCATCTTCGCGTTCGTTGAACGAAGAGGCGATGACCGGTTTGCCGTACTTTTCCGGCAACTTGGCAAAGGCCTCCATGGAAGATAAGAACAAACCCTTCATCTGCTCGTAGGGGGGAAGCTTCACCCAGGCTGGGGCGGTTTTTTCCATGGCCCGGACATAGCTGGAGCCGATGATTCCGTGGAGCAAGATTCCGTCGATGGAGGGGTCCTCGAGGATCATCGCGGGCAGCTTTTCCATGAGAACGCCCATGTCCATGAAGAAGGTGAGATCGACCGGGTTGGAAGAGGCCCCGGTTTCCGGCAGGAGCTGGCGGATTCTGGACTGAAGGTTCTGCGAGAAAACCGGAACTTTCAGCCCCCAGCGGTTGCACGTATCGGCCAGCGAGCTTGCCGGTCCTCCCGAATGAGTGAGTATGGCCATGTTCTTCCCCCTGGGCAAGGGAAGGGAAGCCAGGGCGAAGGCCCATTCATACAGGTCTTCCACCGAATCGGCGCGAATCACCCCGGCCTGTTTGAAGAGGGCGTCGTACAGAAAGTCCGGCCCGGAGATCGATCCGGTGTGGCTGGCCGAAGAGCGGGCCCCCGCTTCGGTTCCTCCCACGTAAAGCGCCACCATTGGTTTTTGTCGGGATACGCGGGAAGCCACCCGCGCAAATTCCCGGGGCTTTTTGAGCCCCTCGATGTAGACCGCGATTGCTCTGGTTTCGGGATCACCGCCCAGGTATTCGATGCAGTCCACCAGGTCGAGATCCGCCCCATTCCCCACGCTGAAAGCCTTGCTGAACCCGATCTGGGACTTGGCCAGAAAGGGCAGAACCTGGGTCACGTAGGTTCCGCTCTGGGAGGCCACTCCCACCGCGCCCGGCTGATGCGTGTAGGGAAACATCGTGGGATTCAGATGGAAGGCCGGGTGAACCACTCCGATGCAGTTGGGGCCCAGGAATCGAATCCCGTATTGCCGGGCAATCTTTTTGAGCTCTTCCTCCAGGCCTTTTCCTTTCTCCCCCATCTCCTTGAATCCGCCGGAGATGATGATGGCTCTCTTCACCCCTCTCTCCCCCAGGTCCCGGAGGACCTCCGGCACCGCGGCCGGAGGGATGGTCACGATCGCCAGGTCCGCCGGTTCGGGCAGTTCTCTCGCCCGGCGATAGGCCTTGAGGCCTAAAATGGGGTCCTGCTGGGGGTGGATGGGAAAAACCTTTCCTTCGTACTTTCCTTCCAGAAGATTCAGGAGCTGGATGGACCCCATCTTGAAAGTGTCATTCGAGGCTCCGACGATGGCCACCGATCGGGGATGCATGATTTGATGCAGCGGGTGTTCACTCATGAAATTCGCTCCGTAACTATCTGAAGAATACCTGACCTCAGGTTTCCTGACCATAACATAAATAAAATCGATTTATCAAATGGAAGGGAGGTCCCTTGCCCACCTTCACTTTGGAGATATCCTTTGCCCTGGCCCGGGGTCAAGGGCGTGGCCCGCAGAAAGCATCGGCCCAGTTATTTCGGATTGCGGATTTCGGATTTCGGATTTTTTTGGTTTTCTTTTTTAATCCGCATTCCGCAATCGGCATTCCGCAATTTGGTGGCGGGCCCATCGGGAGAAAGGAAAAGGCGGTTCCCGGGTTCGAGCAATTATTTGGCCTGCGGGAGCTTTCGTGCTAATATAGGCAAAAAAATTTACCCGGGCCGGATTATGAAGAAAGAATACGCCTTCTTGTTCATCCTTATTGCTTTCGTCGCCGGAATTGTGGTGGGCGTCATCGCTACCGTCTTTTACGAGGAGAAGATGCCCGCCCTGCCCCCCTCCATCAAACCACCCGCATCCTCCCCCGCCCCGGTCGTCACCGCGGATGTTCAGAAACAGATTTCCATGCTCCAGGGGATCCTGAAAGAAGACCCCAAAAACCTTAAGGCTCTGGTCGAGCTCGGGAACCTTTACTTTGACACGGACCAATTCGACCCGGCCATCCGGACCTATGCCAGGGTCCTCGAACTCGACCCCAGGAACGCCGATGTCCGGACCGACATGGGAATCATGTACCGGAGGAAAGGAGACCCGGACAGGGCCATTGCCGAATTCAAGAAAGCAGCCCAGGATGACCCCAAGCACGTAAACAGCCGGTACAATATGGGGGTCGTCTTCCTGCACGACAAGGGGGATATGAAAGGGGCGATCAAAGCCTGGGAGGATTACCTTAAGGTGGAGCCTGCCGGCCCCCGGGCGGAAAACATCCGCAATCAGATGGAAAAAATGAGGAGTATGGCCAAATAAACACAATTGAACAGGCGTTGGAGCAAAAAGGATACTCTTTTTGCCTATTCCATTGTTTTCCATCCATCTCTAAGAACTTGCTTGGGCAAACCCAGATTCTATATAACTAATTAAAATTATTAAATAATAAATCCTGATCCAGGGTATTTGTGGATCCTCTTTCCTATTGCTCTTCCTTTGGCACAAGAAATGCTAAGATTAAAATGGGAAAGAAAGGGCTTAACCCATGAAAAGAAAAAAATTCTCCGAAAGCATCATTATTGTTTTGATCGTCCTTTTTTTCGCGATTCCGGTAGGGGCCTTAGCTTTAACGGAATCGGTTACGATCTGGCCCAGGTGCTCGAGCTCTTTTATTTATAACCTGCTTTTTAGATAACCCCCAAGAAACGCGACTCCTTCCTCCATCGCTGGGCCGGCCAAAGAGGCTGGTCCAGCGATTTTTTTTCTGGACAACCGGGATCATCCGAAAAATCATGACCTGCGGCAGAGCCGGAGGGTTGAAACACAGGGAACCGCTCAAAGCGGATGATAAATGGCACCCACCTAAAGGTGGCCTTCCCTCTGTTGCCCGGCCCGGGGCCAAGGGCCTTGCGCGCAGAAACCATGAGACGCCTTTGATTCTATGGAACGGGCGGGCACAGCGGCAGAACCACGGCTTCGGGTTGAATCCGTGTAGGGGCGATCCGGTGGATCGCCCATGGGCCCGCCTCATCCTGCGGAAGTCGAACGGAGCACCCAGGAAAAGGGCTCACCCAGTCGATGCTTTCTGCGCGCAATGCCCTTGCCCCCAGGCCCCGACCCAGGCATCCCGGAATTGTCAAACTTTATGAGTGCCCCGGCAGGGCCGGGGGTATACCTCAAGGAAATCAGCGGAAAGATCATCCCAACAGGGGAGTAAGGGCCTCAGTTACTTCATGGGGGTGGAGGTTCATAAGACAAGAATCAATTCCCTGCCCCCGCGTTTCAGGGAGACTGCCCACGGAAAAATTCCTTGCATAAAGAATCCGCACGGCAATCCCCCGGGGTCCCCAGACCGCGGGATCCGTGGGGCCGAAGAGGGCCACGGTGGGAACCCCCAGAGACGCGGCCAGGTGAGTAATTCCGGAGTCATTTCCCAGATAAGCCCGGCTCCATTTTAAAACCCCGGCCAGCCGGGTGAGGGGAAGGTTATCCGCCACAAAGGGGCCGGCCTTTTTCATGGCCTTTCGAATTTCTTCAGCCCCCCTCTCCGCCGGCCCGGAGAGGAGAAGGATTCCGGCCCGCTCTGCTGCCCAGTCCGCGACCCTGGCGAAATTCTCCGGGGGCCAATTTTTCCTCGGGCTGCCGCTTCCCGGATGAATCGCCAATATCCGCGCTCCCTCTTTGGCTCCCCAACCGGCAAAGAAGCCTTGCGCCGCGGTCAGCGCCTCTTGCGGCAACTGTAGGGGTACGCACGCGTTTTCTCCTTCGATTCCTTCTCTTCCCAGGGATTCTACCAGATAATCGGAAACGTGAACCCGCAGCTCCTCCGGGGGAAAGAGTAAAATGGATATCACCCGCCCTGCGCCGGCCCTCTTCACATTCTTCGCCAGAAGGTTCCCCCCGCCCCCTCCGAATAAGAGAACCGCCCCAAAGGAGGAAAAAAAAGCACCCAACCTGGGTGGCAAAGAAGCGGCCTCGGCATAAAAGTAGACCATCCCCGCCTGATCGATGGAATGGAGGAACCCTGCCCGGAGGTCATAGGCCACTAGAGCCAGCCTTTCCGGCCGCCCCATCATTTCCAGGGTGGCGCTGGGAAAGGCATGGCGGAACACACGCATGGCCGGCAAAGCCATGAGCAAGTCGCCGATGCCGCCGGAATGGATGATGAGAATTTTTCCGGGATAAGATGACATAAAAAAGGTGCTGAGTGCTGAGTGCTGAGTGCAGAGAATTAATAAGCCTTTCGGCACTCAGCACTCAGGACCCAGCACTAAATCTTTTTTGCTCCGAATTTATTTTCCTTCCCCGCCAGCAGCCGTTGGATGTTTTCCCGGTGCCGGTAGAAGATGAGGGCGCCGATGATGACCGCAAAAGGAATGTAGATGGCAGGGGAATGGAGCAGGGCAAGGAGGATGGGAAAAGCCGCGGTGGCGGTCAGCGAGCCGAGGGAAATATAGCGTGACTTGTAGACCACGGCGGCAAAGACCAGGAAGGAAAGGATTGCGGCCAGGGGGGCCAGGGCCAGGAAAGCCCCCAGGCCGGTGGCAATCCCCTTCCCTCCTTTGAACTTCAGGTAGATCGGGTAGAGATGGCCCAGAAAAGCGGCCAGGGCCACGGCTCCGATCCAGAAGTGAGAATCCAAAGTGGCCCGGGCGATCACCACCGGGATCAGGCCCTTCAGAATGTCGCCCAGAAGAGTGATGATTCCCAGCTTCTTCCCGGCCGTGCGGTAAATGTTGGTGGCCCCGATGTTCTTGCTTCCCTGGGTGCGCGGGTCCACGTCGCTGAAAGCCCTGGCCAGAATCACCCCCGTGGGCACCGATCCCAGGAGATAAGCGAAGATTAAAAGAAGAAAGGCCATGAATCTAACTCCTCTTTAGAATTTAAAAAGACCCTATTAGCCACAGAGGACACAGAGGTCACAGAGAATTATAAGAACTAGAATGGCATAAAACAGCAAGGGACTAGAAAAATTCTGGGTAATCAACTATTTTTGCTTTTCCCTTTAAATATATTTTACTCTGTGTTCTCTGTGCCCTCTGTGGCAAAAAAATCTTTAGGCTTTTCGGACCCGGCAGGGAATATACCGATGCAGCGGCGTCGCCGCGAAGCGGTCCCGGTGTTTGGCCGGGGCCAGCCGGTTCACGTTTACCCCGTGGGCTTTCCCCCCGTGAACCAGGCCGAACCCGTGGGGGATGACTACCTGTCCCCGGTGAGAAGATTCGGTCACTTCCGCCTCCACCCTGGCCGACCCGGCTTCCGTCTCGATGACCGCAATATCTTTATCTCCAATTCCCAAGGTTCGCGCATCTTCCGGGTGAATGCGCAGGGTGCAGTAGCGGCGGCCTTCGTTCCAGGCCGGGTCCCGCATGATGGAATTGGCCACCATTTCCATGTGGTTCCCGGCCATGAGAATCATGGGGTAATCCTTGTTTACCAGGGCCGCTTCCTCGGAGGCTGGGGTCACTTCTTTTACCCAGGATTCCATCTCCGGAAAATGGATATGGATCTTTTTGTCCGGGGTCTTCAGGGCTTTCAGGTTGTTTTCGGTATCCACCACCCCGATTTTGACTCCTCCCGGAGTCTTCAGTATTTTTCCGAAAATTTCCTCGCCCGTCAGGGGGCCTGGTTGGTAACCGGCCCGGGCCACATCCTCCGGGTGCATCGTGGGAAATCGGGCCAGGAGTCCCCACAGGGCGGAAAGGTTCTTCGATCCCAGCTCTTCCCCCAGCGTTTTGGCCAGGATGAAGGGAAGCCAGGAGGCCGCTTGGGGGTTGGCCTGCACATATTTCATGAGGGCCGCTCCGTAGCTTGGCCGGTCCTTGGCCTTTTGCCTCAACTCTTGGGGATACTCAGGAATCATCCCCAGCCTCTCCGCCAACTCCACATAGATATTGCCTTCTTCCACCTGTTCCCCGTCGGGCTCCACCACCGGGCGGCGCATGTCAAAGTAGTACTCCGGATACATCCACTGGAAAAAAGTTCCATCCCACTTTTCGTATCCGCTTCTGGCCGGGAGAACATAGTGCGACAGGACCGCCGTTTCGGTCATGGCCACTTCGACAGTGACCAGCAGGTCGAGTTTGGCAAAGGCCTTCTCGTATGCCGTGGTGTCGGCATAGGAGCGCAGGGGGTTCGAGCCGCTCACGATGACCGCCCGAATCCGCTGGGGATGATCATTATTTATTTCTTCCGGCATGACGTTGGGCGGAAAGACCCCCATGATGAGGGGAATATTCGTGGCCACCGTCCTCCAGGTCCCCGGGTCTTCTTCGGGAGTGTGGGATCCCATGGGCATCAGGTGCCCGCCGAAAACGTTCCCGCCCTTGCCCCCGATGCGGCCGGCCAGGGCCAAGAAGATCAACTCCAGGTAGGAGTTCAGGGTACTGTGGCGGCCCATCAGGATGCCCAGGTCGCTGCGCCAGGCGCTCTTCCGGGTGGCAAGGAGGCGGGTGAATTCCCGGACCGCCCCCGGATCCAGGCCGCAGACCCGGCAGTTTTCCTCTATCTTCACATCATCAAACCAATTCTGGATCGCCTCGAATCCGTTCACCTTGCCGGAAAGGTACCTTTTGTCCAGCAGCCCTTCTTCGGTCAGGAGGATTTTGATCATGGCTTTCAGCAGCAGCGCATCGGTTCCGGGCTTGAGCCGCAGATGGATATCCGCCAGCTTCGCCGTCTCCGAGACCCGGGGATCCACCACGGCCAGCTTGAATCCCGGTTCTTTCTTCTTGTCGCGGAGAACCACCGGGGCCTGGGGGATGTCGTGGCTTACCACGGGGTTGGCCCCCCAGAAGACCATGAAATCCGATCCCGAGATATCCGGGACGGCATGCATGTACTGCCGCCCGAAGGCTTTGCCCTGCACCCAGAAGTATCCGGTGAGTTCCTGGGCCAGAGGGCTGTAGTGATTTTTGGACCCCAGCCCGTGGAGAAAGCGGACTCCGAAGGCCGCTTCAAAATGGCAGCCCTGCCCTCCCCCCCCCATGTAGGCCACGGAACGAGGCCCATGCTGCCCCACGACCTCTTTCAACCTGGCCGCGATTTCATCCAGGGCCTGCTTCCAGGAGATGCGCTCAAATCGGTCTCCCACGCGTTTGAGGGGGTATTTCAGCCTCTCCGGGTTGTTCTGGAAATAGGCAATGTTGACGCCCTTCCGGCAGATATACCCCCGGGATCGGGGGTTTTCTTTATCACCCCTGACCTTGAGGATCCTGCTGCCCTCGGTGGTCACTTCCAGGCCGCAGTTACTGAAGCAGAGCACGCACGAAGTCTTCTTCCATTCGCTCATGGCTGGCTCCTTGGGGGGGGTTTCCCCTGCAGGGAGAGGATAGAACGGGAGGGGGGGCGAAGTCAATGCGGAATGCGGAGCTCGGAATGCGGAATTATTAATCTTTCTTTGTCGGTCCCCTCTGGGGAAGAAAAAAAGAATATCACCACAGAGCACGGAGAGATCGCGGAGATTTTTTTGAATAAAGGGCATAGACACAAATCATTTTTTGAATATTTCATAATATCTGCGCCCTCTGCGGTTTATCATTATTTCTTTATGAATGCTTCATCCGTGTTTATCCGCGTTCATCCGCGTCCCATTAAATTTCTTGTCTTTGGGCCTTTTCTAATATGAAATCTGTACTACTTACGTTCAAACTCTTTAAATTTTGTTAACCAAAATGATGTCGGGGCGGCCCCCTGTGGCCGCCCGCAAGATGGGCAACCACTGGGGGTTGCCCCTACAATTTCCGTAAATAACGTAGGTTTTCCTTCTGTTTGGTTGCGGCTCCGCCGCGCTAAGTTCATCTGTGTCCCATTAGGTTTTTATTCCGAATTCCGCATTCGCCATTTCACATGATGCGTCACGCTTTGCTTTCCGGCTGGGGCTTCACCTTCTTTTGCACGCCGGAGGTGTAGACGATGATGGCCGACTCCCCGTCCACCGGGCACTTGTTCTCGCAGATGCCGCAGCCCGTGCATATTTCTTCCTTCACCATGGGCCGTTTCTTATCATCGCCCACGATGGCATGGTAAGAACACTGTTCGTTGCAGACCAGGCAGATCTTTTCTTCCTCGAAGGCGATGCACCGGGTCTTGTCGATCTTGGCGACCCCCATCTGGATCTTCTGCTTTTCTTCGACCGAAAGGGGGAGAATGGCTTCGGTCGGGCAGACCCTTCCGCAGAAGTTGCAGTGCTCCTCGCAGTAGCCGATGCGAGGAACCAGGCGGGGGGTGTAGAGACCGGCCAGCCCCGCTTCCAGGAAGGTGGACTGGAGGGCGTTGTTGGGACAAACCTTCAAACACTCTCCACAGCCGGTGCAGACGGCGACGAATTTATTCTCCGGCAGGGCCCCCGGGGGCCGGATGAGCCGGTTGTTCTTGAGCCCGCTTTCCGTCTGCAGGGGGTTGGTCTTGATGGCCAGAGCGGAGAAGACGCCGAAGGCCAGAGAACCTACCACATACCTCCGGGAGAGAGAAACCCCCTCTGCGGTCTTCCACCGGGGAAAGTGGAAACCGAAGGTAGTGGCTTCCGGTGGACAATCCAGGCATTGGAAGCAGGAAATGCAATCCTGCTGGCGATACTGCCGGGGGGTTTCACCAGGGATGGCTCCAATCGAGCACTCTTCCGGGCATTTCCCGCACTGGACGCAGGCATCGCTGACCGACCTGCCCACGATGCGAAGGCGCGAGACGAGCGAAAAGAGAGTCCCCAGGGGACAGAGGTAGCGGCACCAGAACCGTCTGCGTATGACTCCCAGGGCCAGGACTCCCGCGAAGAACAGAAAGATCAGCAGGTTGACTTTAAAGATGGGCAGCTTCATCGCCGGAAGGATGAAAGGATTGCCGGGAAGAAACCGCTGGATTTCCGGAAGAAGATGATTATAGATGTAGACCGCGGGCGGGTAAAAGGCAATGACCAGGGTCCGGGTCAACAGGCTGATGGGGTCCAGGAGGTAAAGAACCTGCAGCCCCAGGAGCCCCGCGGTCAGGGCGAAAATAAAAATCCCGTAACGGAGCCTTTTCAGGGGCTGGTCGTTAATGGGCTTGGACCGCTTCTTTTCCCGGAAGAGGACCCGGTCGAAGAAATCGAGGGTCGCCCCCATGGGGCAGAACCACCCGCAGAAAAAATTGCCGAAGATCACCACCAGGAGGAGGACCCCCAGGGCCGGAAGCATCCGGATGATGATCTCGCCCTGGGTTAGAAAAGCGACGATGGCGATGAAGGGGTCCAGCCGCAGGTACAGATCGACCGGAATCCTTACTTCCAGGGGGAAGGCAGCTTGAATGATCAAGTAAAGGAGGAAAAAGAAGGAGACGGCCTGGACGGTTCTCCTTGCCAATTGGAGCTTTCCCGTCATGCGGCCTTGACCTTCTTCATCCGGACCTTGGAGAGGTTCATCTCTCCCAGGCCGAGGTCGTAAGCATTCTTGATGAACCGGATCTCCGCCGGCCGGAAGGGCTTTCCCGTCTTGGGATGTTTGAAATAGGAAGCGCAGTAGGCGTCTACCGCCACCATATCCGTTGTGGCGCACACCTCCCCGATATCCTCCGTCTTCCCCGGTCCCTTGGGCCCGTTGGTGGTGAGGATCCGGATGGCGTCAACCACCACCAGGTCCGGCTTGCGGACCGTGTTGATGTCGGCGATGCACTGATGGAGGTCGATCTTGTGCAGAAGTTCCATGTCCCAGATGGTCCCCATGGCATTCTTCAGGCCCAGGGTGAGTTCGGTGGCAAAGTGCTGCTTGGGAAGGGGAAAGGTGATATAAACATCGGTTTCCAGCACATCCTGGATGAATTCCGCTTCCTTGAGTTTCTTGCCCTTGGGGATCTCCACCTTCTTGTACACGTTCCGGCCGTGGCCGGAATAGATGTCTCCCCCGGCCTCCTGGGTGACTTTCTTCAGGCCCGACCGGGAGAAGCAGAACTGATAATTGTCGCAGGTGTGGTCCCAGACCGCGACCCGTTTCGCCCCCGCCTGGTAACACATTTTGATCAGGGCCGAAAGCAGTTCGGGATTGTTGGTGGCCGCCTGCTCGGGGGTCCGCGCCCAGGCGATGTTGGCCTTGATCACCACCCTCTGCCCCTTCTTCACAAACCTTCCCATCCCCCCGAGAGGCGCCATGGCCGCCTGCAGGAGCTGGGTGGGGGTCCCCTGCTGGGCGATCACCAGATCGGCATCTCCCGCGGCATAAGCCACGGAAGGCCGGGAATAAGACGAGAGGAAGAACATCTTGGGCAGGGCCGCTGCCGCGACCGCCCCTTTCAATAAATCCCTGCGGGTCAACTTCGCTCTGGAAAATGAATCCATAAAAACCTTTCTTAAATATTTATTGGACGCGGATGAACACGGATAAACACGGATAAGAATGTAAAAACTTTAGGCGCTATTGGCGTGTTTATCTGTGCCCATTTTTCTATTCCGCATTCCGAATTCCGCAATCCGAATTTATTGCATTCGGTCGATCCGGGCTGCGCCCTGATCGGTCCCGAACCAAATCCCATCCTTATCCTCAGCGGCGCAGAAAACGCTGTTGCTCGGCAATCCGTCAGCCGCAGTGAGGGAATCCCACTGGCCCTGCGCAATTTCGAAAACACTCACCCCGTTATCCCGGCAGACGAACACCTTTCCCTGAATCACCGCAAGGGAGTGAATTCCCCCGCTCTTCAGGGGATCGGTGGGTTCAATCGTCTTCCATCGATCGGCGGCCGGATCATATTCGTAAAGGGCTCCTCGGACGCTTCCCGCCCAGATCCTATCGCCCACCCGGGTTAGGGCTTTGATCTCCAGATCGGTCAGGCCTTCTTTCTCCCCGTAACTTTTCCATTGATTCTGGGATTTAAGCAACCGGGTTATACCCCCATTGGTCCCTGCCCAGAGAGCATCCCCTTGAACCAGGAGGGCGTTCACAAAATTCCCCGACAGCCCGTCCTGAACGGCATAAAAGGCTTTCCATTTTTCGGTCTTTTTATCCAAAACGGAAATGCCCCTCTCCGACCCGACCCATAGAATGTCTCCATCCAGGGCCAGGGACACAATCTTCTTGGCCACCCCGTTGTTGGTGTTGAAGGGCCTCCAGGGATTCTTCCTTTTGGGATTGTAGTAGGAGATTCCTCCGCCCCCGAATCCATAAAAATACGTGCCGAACCACAGCCGATCCTTATCCGGAAGGATAATCGTTACATCGTTGTAGGCCGGGTGGTTCTTCCACTTGATGCTGACCCCGTCGTCTTTCTCCGGCGGTTCCCCTTTGGTGGTATAAACCTTGAAGACCTTCTTGGCCCGGTCGTATAGGGTCGTTCCCCCGGCATACGTCCCGAACCACACTTCCTCTCCCTGCACCGCAATGGCAAAGATCATTTCGCTGGACAGTCCGTCTTTCGCGGTCAGCTGCTGGAAGGAAAAGGGCCTTTGGAGAAAACCGGCTTCCGCGGGAGACCCGAACTGGGAACCCATAAAAAATGAGAAGAGTAACCCCCCGCACAGGAAAATCGCTCGCTTCATCCATCCTCCTTTAAAAACATTATGGCGGATCGAGAGAGGTTTTTCAATAAAGAAATCATTGAATTAGGCTTAAATCCCCGGCCGCCAGGCCTGGCCGGGTCAGGATTCCAGGCAGTATCCCCAAGGTGAAGTTACTAATGAGGCCATAATTATCTGGACAGGAATTCCGTCTTTTAATCATCCTGGATTCCGGCTTCCGCCGGAATGACAACCAAGAACCATGCCTTTCTAATGTTCGTCACTCCGGCGAAAGCCGGA
>Ga0315294_10007221_pt1 | contig 12190 bp, 11 predicted proteins | sample YL17G13_40_MG_FD_203626 | JGI IMG/M metagenome (GOLD analysis project Ga0315294, IMG submission 203626) | Sediment microbial communities from Yellowstone Lake, YNP, Wyoming, USA - YL17G13_40 | ecosystem: Environmental > Aquatic > Freshwater > Lake > Sediment | place: USA: Wyoming | collected...
TGCGCAACGTCGAGACGCAGGCCCGGCTGTACTACCCGTCGACGTTCCACGCGCTGGCCGCGGTCCTGGCGCAGCTGACCGGTTCCGCCCCGACCACCGCGTACACCCTGAGCTCGGTGGCTGCGGCCGTCTGGCTGTTCCCGGTCAGCGCCGGCCTGCTCACCTGGCAATTGTTGAGCGACCGAACCACCCGTTGGCGCACCGCCGGCCCCGCGGCGACAGCGGCCGGCCTGGCGGCGTCGTTCACCGCGGTTCCCTACGTCGAATTCGACACCGCCTCGATACCCAACATGGCCGGGTACGGCATCGCGGTGCCCGCCTTCGTGCTCGTCACCTCCACGCTGGCGCAGCGGGACCGCATTCCGCTGGCGGTGCTGGCGATGATCGCGGTGTTCTCCGTCCACATCACTGCCGGGGTGGTGGTGGTGACCTTCTTGGCGGCGTGGTGGCTGCTCGACGCGCTGCGGCGGCCGGTTCGCGGCCGCGCCCGCGACTTCGCGACGCTGGCGGCCGTCGGGGTGCCGACCGGGGCGGTGCTGCTGCCGCAGTTCCTGGGAGTGCTGCAACAGGCCGAGGTCATCACCGGCCACGAGTTCCTGACCTACGAGGGCAGGAAGAAGGGACTGTTCGACGCGGTGGTCCAGCACACCCGCCACCTGAACGACTTCCCGATCCAGAACATCCTCGTCGCCCTGGCGGGTGCCGGTTTCGTGCTGCTGCTGTTCAAGCGGATCTGGTGGCCCGCGGCGGTGTGGCTGCTGATGGTGGTGTCGATCATCTACTCCTCTTCGCCGTTCGGCGGCCCGGCCGGAGCGATCGTCCGCAAGTACAGCGGCCTGTTCTACAGCGACCCGCGACGGCTGTCGGGTGTGGTCACCTTGCTGTTGACGCCGATGGCCGGGATCGCGTTGTTCTCGGCTGCGCTGCTGGTGGTGGCCGGGATCAAGCGACTGAGCCGGCGCCCCGCCCGGCGCGAGGTCTGGATCGGCGCCACCGCGGCACTGCTGGTCGTCGCATGCCTCGGCCTGGCCGTGCACTACTTTCCCCGGCACCGCTTCCTGATGGGCGAGAAGTACGACCAGGTGCTCGTCGACGACAAGGACCTGCAGGCGTTCACCTACCTGGCGTCGCTGCCCGGCGCGCACGACACCTTGATCGGCAACGCCAACGTCGACGGCACTGCCTGGATGTACGCCGTGGCTGAACTGCGCCCGATGTGGACGCACTACGACTACCCGGTACAGCAGGGGCCGGGTGAGAATCGATTCGTCTTCTGGGCCTACGCCGACGCCGCCGATCACGATCCTCGGGTAGCCGAGGCGGTGCGGGCGCTCAACATCAAATACGTGCTCGTCAGTAGCCCCGTCGTCCGCGGATTCGTGATGCCCGACGGACTAGTGTCACTAGACAAGTCCACGTCGTGGGCCAAGATCTACGACAATGGCGGCGCCCGCATCTATGAATGGCGCGGGCCGCCGCAGCCGGGTGCCGGTTAGATTTCGAGAATCCACTGAGGATGCGAGGGAATGCGCAGCGCATGACAGCGAACGCCGACGACGACAGCATCGAGGTCATCACCGGCCAGCGGGCCGACGAGGCCGCGGGCGGAGAGGATCAGGGATCGATCACCGATCTGGTGGAACAGCCCGCGAAGGTGATGCGCATCGGCACGATGATCAAACAGCTGCTCGAGGAAGTGAAGGCGGCGCCGCTGGACGATGCCAGCCGTACCCGGCTGCGCGAAATCCACGCCACCAGCATCCGCGAGCTCGAGGACGGCCTGGCACCGGAACTGCGCGACGAGCTCCAGCGGCTGGCGCTGCCGTTCACCCAGGATTCGGTGCCCTCGGACGCCGAGTTGCGGATCGCCCAGGCTCAGCTGGTCGGCTGGCTGGAAGGCCTGTTCCACGGAATCCAGACAGCGCTGTTCGCCCAGCAGATGGCGGCTCGGGCACAGTTGGAGCACATGCGCCAGGGCATGCTGCCGCCCGGCGTGGCTCAGCCCGGCGGGCCCGCCGGCGGCGGCCACGGCACCGGCCAGTACCTCTGAGTCAGACGGTGACATTGGCACCCGACCCCTACATCGAGACCCGCGACGCCTGGGTCGAGTTCCCCATTTTCGACGCCAAGACCCGCTCGCTGAAGAAGGCCTTTCTCGGCAAGGCCGGCGGGGCGATCGGGCGCAACACCGACAACGTCGTCGTCATCGAGGCGCTGCGGGAGATCACCATGACGCTGAAGATGGGCGACCGCGTTGGCCTGGTAGGCCACAACGGCGCAGGCAAGTCGACGCTGCTGCGACTGCTGTCGGGCATCTACGAGCCCACCCGGGGCCGCACCGTCATACGGGGCCGTGTCGCACCGGTTTTCGACCTCGGCGTCGGGATGGATCCGGAGATCACCGGATACGAGAACATCATCATCCGTGGGCTGTTCCTGGGGCAGACCCGCAAGCAGATGCTGGCCAAGGTCGACGAGATCGCCGAGTTCACCGAACTCGGCGAGTACCTGTCCATGCCGCTGCGCACCTACTCCACCGGTATGCGGGTGCGACTGGCGATGGGTGTGGTCACCAGCATCGACCCCGAGATCCTGCTGCTCGACGAGGGCATCGGCGCGGTGGACGCGGAGTTCCTCAAGAAGGCACAGACCAGGCTGCAGGCACTGGTGGAGCGGTCCGGGATTCTGGTGTTCGCCAGCCATTCCAACGAGTTTCTGGCACGGCTGTGCAAGACTGCGATGTGGATCGACCACGGCAGGGTGCGGATGCACGGCGGCATCGAGGAGGTGGTCGGCGCCTATGAGGGCGGGGACGCGGCACGTCACGTCCGGGAGGTGCTGGCCGAGCATGCCGGCGAGTGGAACGACGAGGCCGCGACACAATGACCGAGATGGTGTGCGCGGTGGTCGTCACCCACCGGCGGCCCGGCGAACTGGCCAAGTCGCTCGACGTGGTGACCACGCAGAGCCGGATGATCGACCACCTCATCGTCGTCGACAACGACCACGATGACCGTGTGCGCGACCTCGTCGATGCTCTGCCGGTGCCCACCACCTACCTGGGCTCGCGCCGAAACCTCGGCGGGGCAGGCGGATTCGCACTCGGCATGCTGCACGCGCTGGCGCTCGGAGCCGACTGGGTATGGCTGGCCGACGACGACGGCCGCCCCCGCGACGGAGAGGTGCTGGCCACCCTGCTGGCCTGTGCGGAGAGACACGGACTGGCTGAGGTGTCCCCGATGGTGTGCGCATTGGGCGAACCCGATCAGCTGGCCTTCCCACTGCGGCGCGGCCTGGTGTGGCGGCGGCGGGCCAGCGAACTTCATACCAAGGATTCCCCGGACCGCGACCTGCTTCCGGGAATCGCGTCGCTGTTCAACGGGGCGCTGTTCCGGGCGGAAACCCTTGAAGCCGTCGGTGTTCCGGACATTCGGCTGTTCGTCCGCGGCGACGAGGTGGACGTGCACCGCCGGCTGGTCCGAAGCGGCCTGCCGTTCGGAACCTGCCTGGACACCGCTTATCTGCACCCCTACGGCAGCGACGAGTTCAAGCCCATCCTCGGGGGCCGCATGCACACCCAGTATCCCGACGACCCCGTCAAGCGGTTCTTCACCTACCGCAACCGGGGCTACGTGCTGGCCCAGCCGGGCATGCGCAAGCTCCTGCCGCAGGAATGGGTGCGCTTCGGCTGGTACTTCCTGGTGACCCGTCGCGATCCGGCCGGCCTGCGCGAGTGGATGCGCCTGCGCCGCATGGGCCGTCGGGAGAAGTTCGGCGAACGGTTCGTCCCACCGGGGAAGACACAATGACCATTACCGAGACCCAATGACCATCATCGACGCGGCCGGCCAGTCCCGGACCTTCAGCCGCGCCTGGGGCGATCTGATCGACGGCTTCGGAAAGCGGGAGTTGTGGCTGCACCTGGGCTGGCAGGACATCAAGCAGAAGTACCGCCGTTCGGTGCTGGGACCGTTCTGGATCACCATCGCCACCGGAACCACCGCCGTGGCGATGGGACTTCTCTATGCCACGCTGTTCAGACTCCCGCTCTCCGAGCACCTGCCCTACGTGACACTGGGATTGATCATCTGGAACATGATCAACGCCTCGATCCTGGAGGGCTTAGAGGTGTTCATCGCCAACGAGGGCCTGATCAAACAACTTCCGACTCCGCTGAGTGTGCACGTCTACCGGCTGGTGTGGCGGCAGATGATCCTGTTCGCCCACAACATCGTCATCTTCGTGATCATCGCGATCGTCTACCCCAAGCCGTGGTCGTGGGCCGACCTGACGGTGCTTCCGGCACTGCTGCTGATCATGCTCAACTGCGTGTGGGTGTCGTTCTGCTTCGGGATCCTGGCCACCCGCTACCGAGACATCGGCCCACTACTGGCCTCGCTGGTGCAGTTGCTGTTCTTCATGACGCCGATCATCTGGAACGCCAACACCCTTGAGCAGCAGGGGGCCGGGCGGTGGTCGAAGATCATCGAACTCAATCCGTTACTGCACTACCTGGACATTTTGCGCGCTCCGCTGTTGGGCGCCCACCAGGAGCCGCGGCACTGGTTCGTGGTGATCGCGCTGACGGTGCTCGGGTGGTGCGCGGCCGCGCTGGCACTCAAACAGTTCCGCGCCAGGGTGCCCTACTGGGTGTGAACGTAGGCGGCTGATTCCCCGCCGCAACGGGTCGATCGAGTACCTGTCACAGACTTCACGCGGGACCGATCCCGGGCCGAATCAGCCCGGGACGCTGCCTTGTTGGGGCTCAGGGCCGAACTGGAACCGGCGCGCGCTGATCTCGCTCGGCGTGACGCGCACGAACCGCAGTTTTTCGGTGGGAACCCAGGGCATGAGCCCGGCCTGGTCGGCCTCGTGGATCTCGTCCGCGCTGCTCAGCATCCGGGCGGTGCCGCGCAGGATGACACTCCAGCCCTCGTCGGCGGTGTGATCGTCGGCCTCGAACAGCACCTTCTCGTTCATCACCGTGGTGAAGAGCTTCGTGCCCTCGGCGGTGCGGAACAACACGGTTTTGTTCTGCGTGACGAAGTTGACCGGGAAGATCTCCAACTGTCCGCCGAAGGAGGTCACCAGCCGGCCCAGCGCGACGCTGGACAGCAGGTTCCATGCCTCACTGTCGTCAAGAACCGAAATCGGACCCTGTTCGCTCGCCATGGGCCACATCGTGCCATCCCACGGGCCCCACGCAAGAGCAGAACGGCCTTTTGGCTTCAGCGCTCGCCCCAGGCGCTTCACCGAGATTGCGCCTAGAGCGTCTTATCCGCGCAGATCGCGATCTGTACGCAATCTCGAGGAGTCGATCCTCCTCAGTCGCGAAGTGTCTCCAGTTCGGCGCGCATGTTGTCCTGCGCGGTGGCCTCCCACTCACGGCGGCCATACTCGGTGCGGAACACTCCCGGACCGTCCAGCAGGGCGATCAGCACCTGCGAACGGCCCTTGCGGAATACATCAGCCGGGATGTGGGTGTACTCGGCTGCGATCGCGGCGGTGTTCTCCAGGTACCGGTCGCACGGCACGGCCAACGCGGACAGGTCGGCATCGGAGAGCACCTCGCCGTTGCGGTCGCCGGCGGCGGGATTGTGGCTGATGGTCATCCGCACCAGGCGGGCGACTTCGTCGACGACCTCCGGTGCCACGCCGAGAGCGGACAATTCGCACTCGGCGCGGCGGGCGCTGCGCTCCTCGTCGTCGGGCAGGCCCGCATAGACCGCGTCGTGATACCAAGCGGCAAGCCGAACCGAGTCGGCATCATCGGCGTAGGGCGCGAGTTCATCGACCCGGACGAGGATGTCGCGCAGGTGCGACACCGAGTGATAGGTGCGATGCGGTTCGGACCACGCCTCGATGAGCCGCCTGCCGACGGCGACCGCGTCCGGGTCAGCGGTGCTACGGGTGATCAGATGCGTCCACGACGCCAGCAGATCCTGCACACCACCATCCTGCACACCACCATGGTGCACGGCCCTGGCCGTAAGCTTCCCGCGATGGCCGAAATCGCCCACCCGACACCGCTGAGCCTGAAAACTCAGCTGCTGCGCTTCGCGCTCACCGGGGGCTTCTCGGCGATCATCGACTTCGGTCTTTACTTCCTGCTCTACAAATTCGTCGGCATGCAGGTGGACCTGGCCAAGGCGATCGGCTTCGTCGCCGGCACCCTGACCGCCTACCTGATCAACCGGCGCTGGACGTTCGGCGCCGCGCCGAGCCGGTCGCGGTTCGTGAAGGTGATGGTGCTCTACGTGCTCACCTTCACTGTGCAGGTGGGGCTGAATCATCTGTGTTTGCGCATCCTGGAGTACAGGGACTGGGCGATTCCGGTGGCATTCGTCGTAGCCCAGGGAACGGCGACGGTGATCAACTTCGTCGTCCAGCGGGTGTGGATCTTCCGGCGGCCCTAGGCGGTACCCTCGTCACGATGTCCGGAACCACCACCCTTCAGCGGCTGACCGGCTGGGGACGCACCGCGCCCAGCGTCGCCGAGATCCTCCTCACCCCGGATCCGGAGGAGATCGTCAGAGCCGTCAGCCGCGCCGCCGACCAGGCCGCCGACGGGCGGCACCGCGGGGTGATTGCCCGCGGGCTTGGCCGCTCCTACGGCGACAACGCCCAGAACGGCGGCGGCCTGGTCATCGACATGACCGCACTGAACCGCATCCACTCCGTCGACGCCGCAACCCGAATCGTCGACGTCGACGGCGGGGTCAGCCTCGACCAGTTGATGAAAGCCGCCCTGCCCTGCGGCCTGTGGGTGCCCGTGCTGCCCGGCACCCGGCAGGTGACCATCGGCGGGGCGATCGGCTGCGACATCCACGGCAAGAACCACCACAGTGCCGGCAGCTTCGGCAACCACGTGCGGTCGATGGACCTGCTGACCGCCGACGGGCAGGTGCGCACCATCACCCCTGACGGCGAAGGCGCCGAACTCTTCTGGGCCACCGTCGGCGGCAACGGGCTCACCGGCATCATCATGCGCGCCACCATCGAGATGACGCCGACCGAGACCGCGTACTTCATCGCCGACGGCGACGTCACCAAGAGCCTGGACGAGACGGTCGCCTTCCACGGCGATGGCAGCGAAGCCAACTACACCTACTCGAGCGCCTGGTTCGACGCCATCAGCGCGCCGCCGAAACTGGGGCGGGCGGCCATCTCCCGCGGATCGCTGGCACGCCTTGATCAGCTACCGGAGAAGCTGCAACGCAATCCGCTGAAATTCGATGCGCCGCAACTACTTACATTCCCCGACATCTTCCCCAACGGGCTGGCGAACAAGTACACCTTCGGGCCGATCGGTGAGCTGTGGTACCGCAAGTCGGGCACCTACCGGGGCAAGGTCCAGAACCTGACGCAGTTCTACCACCCGCTGGACATGTTCGGGGAGTGGAACCGCGCCTACGGGCCATCCGGGTTCCTGCAGTACCAGTTCGTCGTGCCCACCGAGGCCGTCGAGGAATTCAAGGCGATCATCGTCGACATCCAGGCCTCCGGCCACTACACGTTCCTCAACGTCTTCAAGCTCTTCGGGCCGGGCAATCAGGCGCCGCTGAGTTTCCCCATCCCCGGCTGGAACGTCTGCGTGGACTTCCCCATCAAGGCCGGGCTGAGCGAGTTCGTCACCGAGCTGGACCGTCGCGTGCTGCAATTCGGCGGCAGGCTTTATACCGCCAAGGACTCCCGCACCAGCGCGGAGACCTTTCACGCCATGTATCCGCGCATCGATGAGTGGATTGCGGTGCGCCGCAAGGTGGATCCGCACGAGGTGTTCGCCTCGGACATGGCCCGACGTTTGGAGTTGCTGTAAATGGTCCGCACATGGTGATTGACGCCGTAGGGAACCCCCAGGCCGTTCTGCTGCTCGGCGGCACCTCCGAGATCGGACTGGCGATCTGCGAGCGCTACCTGCGCGACGCGCCGGCCCGCATCATCCTGGCCGCCCTCCCCGACGATCCGGGCCGCGAGGACGCCGTCGCGCAGATGACCCGGGCCGGAGCCAAGTCGGTGACCGTGGTCGACTTCGACGCCCTGGACTCCGCGAGCCACCCGGCGGTGATCGACGAGTGCTTCTCCGGCGGCGACGTCGATGTGGCGATCGTCGCCTTCGGGTTGCTCGGAGACGCCGAGGAGCTGTGGCAGAACCAGCGCAAAGCAGTGCAGATCGCCGCGATCAACTACACCGCGGCAGTTTCCGTCGGCGTACTGCTCGGCGAGAAGATGCGCCACCAGGGCTTCGGGCGGATCATCGCGATGAGTTCGGCGGCCGGCGAACGGGTGCGCCGGTCGAACTTCGTCTACGGCTCCACCAAGGCCGGACTCGACGGTTTCTACCTCGGACTCGGCGAGGCGTTACGCGAGTACGGGGTCAACGTTCTGGTGATCCGGCCCGGCCAGGTCCGCACCCGGATGAGCGCCCACGTCAAGGAAGCGCCGCTGACCGTGGACAAGGAGTACGTCGCCGACCTGGCCGTCACCGCCTCTGCCAAGGGCAAGGACTTGGTCTGGGCGCCAGGCACTTTCCGGTACGTCATGATGGTCTTGCGGCACATCCCGCGGCCCATCTTCCGCAAGCTGCCGATCTAGGGCGGGACTGCCGTGCGCACCGCCGTGGCCACCCTCGGCCAGATGGCCGCTGCCGTCCTGATCGCCGTCGTCGTCTGCGCGGTGTCGCTGGAGGCGATCTCGCGGGTGGAGTGGCCGGCGTTCCCCTCGTCGAATCAACTGCACGCCCTGACCACCGTCGGCCAGGTGTGCTGCCTGCTCGGACTGGTCGCGGTGGGATGGCTGTGGCGGCGCGGTCGCCACCACCCCGGCGGGGCCGCGCAGTGGACGGCCCGGATCGCGGCGGTGGTGTTCCTCGCCGGGTTCACCGTGGTGACCCTTGGCATGCCACTGGGCGCGACCAAGCTGTACCTGTTCGGCATCTCGGTGGACCAACAGTTCCGGACCGAGTACCTCACCCGGCTGACCGACAGCCCGGCGCTGCGCGATATGACCTACGCGGGCCTGCCGCCGTTCTATCCGCCGGGCTGGTTCTGGATCGGCGGGCGAGCAGCCGCCCTCACCGGCACCCCGGCGTGGGAGATGTTCAAGCCGTGGGCCATCACCTCCATCGCGATCGCCGTCGTGGTCGCCTTCGTGTTGTGGTCTGCACTGATCCGGTTCGAGTACGCGCTGGCGGTCACCACGGCGACCGCCGCGATCACGCTGGCCTACAGCTCACCGGAGCCCTACAGCGCCATCATCACCGTCCTCATACCGCCGGTGCTGGTGCTGGCGTGGGCGGGGCTGCGGGGCGGGGGCTGGGGTGCCGTCGTCGGCGTCGGAGTGTTCCTCGGTTCCACCGCCACCTTCTACACACTGCTGCTGGCCTACACCGCCTTCACCATCACCGTGATGGCGGTGGTGGCGGCCATCGCCCGGCGCAGCATCGGCCCACTGGTGCGGCTGGCGGTGATGGCCGTCATCGCCGCCGGGCTCGGGGCGATCACCTGGCTGCCGTTCCTGCTGCGCGCCGCCCGCGGACCGCTCGGCGGCACCGGCGCCGCCCAGCACTATCTGCCGGCCGACGGGGCGGTGCTGACCTTCCCGATGCTGCAGTTATCTCTGCTGGGTGCGCTGTGCATGCTCGGCACGCTGTGGCTGGTGTGGCGGGGGTGGCGCCCCGGCGGGCAGGAGCGCAGCGACCCGGGAATGGGATCCGGCGGGCAGGAGCGAAGCGACCCGGGAATGGGATCCGGCGGGCAGGAGCGCAGCGACCCGGGAATGGGATCCGGCGGGCAGGAGCGCAGCGACCCGGGAATGGGATCCGGCGGGCAGGAGCGAAGCGACCCGGGAATGGGATCCGTGCGGGCCGGCGCGCTTGGGATGGGGGTGCTCGCCCTGTACGGGTGGTCGCTGCTGTCGATGTTGAGCACGCTGGCCGGCAGCACGCTGCTGTCGTTCCGGCTGCAACCGACCCTGACGGTGCTGCTGGGGGCCGCCGGGGTGTTCGGCTTCATCGAGATCGCGCAGGCGGCGGCGGTCCGCTGGAACAGAGGTGTTCTACCAGTCGCGCTGGCCGCCGGGCTGATCGGCGCCATCGGCTTCAGCCAGGACATCCCGCACGTGCTGCGACCCGACATCACCGTCGCCTACACCGACACCGACGGCGACGGCCAGCGCGGTGACCGCCGGCCGCCCGGCGCCGAGAAGTACTACCCCCGGGTCGACGCCGCCATCCGCGAAGCCACCGGCAAGCCACGCGACGAGACCGTGGTGATGACCGCCGACTACAGCTTCCTGTCCTACTACCCCTATTTCGGGTTCCAGGGACTGACCTCGCACTACGCCAATCCGCTGGCCGAGTTCGACAAGCGTGCGGCGGCCATCGAGTCGTGGGGCGAGATCACCGATCCCGACGAGTTCGCCAAGGCCCTGGACACGCTGCCGTGGCCCGCGCCGACGGTGTTCCTGATGCGCCGCGGCGGGGCGGCGGGCTCAACGAACACCTATACCCTGCGGCTGGCCGAGGACGTCTACCCGAACCAGCCCAACGTTCGGCGCTACACCGTCGACCTGGACGCGGGACTGTTCGCCGAGCCGAACTTCACCCTCAGCACGATCGGCCCGTTCGTGCTGGCGGTCCGCAACAGCCGCTGAGCCTCAGCGCGAACCGACGACTTCGACCCGACAGGTCGGGCCGTGCACTCGGGCCAGCCGGGCATCGAGAGTCAGCAAAGTGGCATCGCACGCCTCGGCCAGAGCGACATAGAACGCATCCCAGCCGCGTATCGAATCGCGGAGTTGCCACGCCCGGTCCATGAGGCGGCGATGGCCGAATCGTTCTCCGGGCCAATCGCGTAAGTCGGTGACCGCCTGGCCGGCGGCGGTCCCGTCGAGCCGGCCCCGCAGATGTTGAGCGCGTATCACGCCGAACACTTCTACGTCGATGACCTGGGGTGCCGCATGATCCGGATCGGCCGCCAGTCGGTCAACGATCTCCCCCGCACGGGGAGTGTCGGCGACGACCTCGAACAAGCACGATGCGTCAACGACGAGCATCGGGCCACTCACCGCGCCACTCGTCGAGGGTCGACAACACATCCGCAGTGGAGATCGCCGAGGGACGACGGCCGATCCTTGACAGCCACTCCGCCATCGACGGCCGCGATGCAAGCCGGGCGGCTTCTCTACGGAGAAGCTCAGGCACGGTGATGCCCTCCTCTGCGGCGCGGCGAACCAATCCCGCGTACACATCGTCGTCGATGTCGCGAATCTGCACGGTCTTAGGCATATTCGCAACTTAATTAACATGCATCCACGCATGATGGCTGGCCGCCAAACGCAGCCCTGGGCAGGGCAATTACGATCTGACCCCGTGACGCAGACCCGGGCGAACTTCCGAACCGCCCGTCTCATCGCGGCGATCGCGGGCCTGCTCGGCGCGGCATGCGCGATCTTGACGCCGTTCCTTCCGGTCAAGCAGACCACTGCGCAACTGAACTGGCCCCAGGACGGCACGTTCTCAAGCGTCACCGCACCGCTGATCGGCTACGTGGCAACAGATCTGAGCATCACCGTGCCCTGCCGGGCGGCGGCCGGCCTGACCGGTGCACCCGCCACCGCAGCCGGCGAGGCGGGCTCGGCGGACTCCGGCAAGACGGTCCTGCTCTCCACCGTCCCGAAGCAGGCGCCCAAGGCCGTCGACCGGGGCCTGCTGATCCAGCGCGCCAACAACGACCTCGCCGTTGTGGTGCGCAACACCCCGGTCGTGACGGCGCCGATGAGTGAGGTACTCAGCCCGGCCTGCCGGAAACTGGTGTTCACCGCCCATGCCGACAAAGTGACGGCCGAGTTCGTCGGACTCACCAAAGGCAAGGACAGCGACGACCCCGGCGCTCCACTGCGGGGCGAAGGCGGCGGTTACGACTTCCGGCCGCAGATCGTCGGCGTCTTCACCGACCTGTCCGGACCCGCACCGCCGGGGACGAGTCTGACAGCGACCATCGACACCCGCTACAGCACCGGGCCGACGGTGTTGAAAATGGTGGTGATGCTGCTCGGCGTCGGGCTCACCGCCATCGGCCTGATCGCCCTGCACGTGCTGGACACCGCCGACGGAACCCGGCACCGCCGCCTGCTGCCCGCCCGATGGTGGTCGGTGGGCGGGCTGGACGCCCTGGTGGCCGCCGTCCTG
>Ga0315294_10007223_pt1 | contig 12189 bp, 6 predicted proteins | sample YL17G13_40_MG_FD_203626 | JGI IMG/M metagenome (GOLD analysis project Ga0315294, IMG submission 203626) | Sediment microbial communities from Yellowstone Lake, YNP, Wyoming, USA - YL17G13_40 | ecosystem: Environmental > Aquatic > Freshwater > Lake > Sediment | place: USA: Wyoming | collected...
GGGGGGGGGGGGGGGGCGCGGGGGGGGGGGGGGGGCGCCCCCCGGGGGCGCCGCCGCCGCGGCGCCGCCCCCGCCGCCGCCCTCCTCACCGCCCGCCCCCTCATCTTCGCCGTCGCCCGCCTCTTCCGGTTGGGACACCATGCCCCACAGCGCCGGGCGCGCCGCCGCCAGCTCCGAGACGAGGAGGAGGCACCCCGCGGCAAACGGCGCGGGCGCCGCGAGCGCGCCCTGCAGCAACCGTTTGACGCACGCGGCGAGCCTCGCGGGGCACGTGTCGGTCTTGCACGCGCGGTAGACGAGGGACAGGAATTGGGCCGCTTTGGAGGACGCGGGCGCGGCGGGGTCGGCGAGGCGCGCGTAGAGCGCGCGGTGAAACCGGTCGGACGCCGCCACGCGCGCGTCCAGGAGTTGGAAAAGGAGCACGAGCGCCTGCACCGCGGTCCCAAACGGCGCGGTGGCCGCGACGCGGAAGAGGGCGTCGCCGTGCTTGTCGAGGAGCGCGTCGGTCGCGGGCGCCGGCACAAACGGCGCCGCGCGGCGCACGCCCGTGAGCAGCGCGCCCAGGATGCGGGCGTCGACGCCTTCCGCCTGGGGATGGTGGGGAGGGGGGAGGGGCCGGGAGTTGTGCGCGGGCCGCGCGGCGCGCGCGCGCGCGCCGCGCGCGCGGGCGCAGGCCCGGCGGCGAGACCGCGCCGCCGCCGGCTGGTGGGCCCCGCCCGGCGGCGCTCTGCCCGCTATCAGGTTGCCCGATCGCAGACGGGCGCTGCGTCGCACCGTAGGAATGAGCGGGGGCGGGGGGGGCGGGGGGGCGGGGCGGCCGCGCCGGGTCGGCGCAGCCGCCGCGCCGCGCCCTCGCGCTCTCCCCTCCTCTCCCACCTGGACCACCGCCGGCGCCTTGGCCTCGGCCGCGCGCCGCCCGTACTTGCCGCCGCCGTGCTTGCCCTTCTTGCGGGGAGCGCCCTTGGCGCCGTCGCGCGCGCGCGCCTTCTTCTTGCCGCCCGGAGCGTCGTCCGCGGTCGCCGCCTCGGCCGCCGCGTCCGCGGCCGCGCCCAGCTTGCCGTCCAGAACGGCGCGGAACAGGCCAAAGTAGGCGTCGACCAGGGATTCGGCGAGGGCGGCGCCGGCGGGGCCGCGCGGGAGGGGGAGGGCCGACAGAAAGAGGATGGCCGCATAGCGAGCCCGCGGCGCCTGCCCCGGCCGAAACGCGGCGCGCTCCACCTCGCCCGCGACGACGGGCGCCATGGCGGGGTGGGTTCCGAGCACGCCGAGGAGGGCGTGCGAGGCGGACGACGAGGCCCGGCGGTCGGGGTCGCCCAACTTGTTGACGAGGCCCGCGAGCGCGGCCCCCTCCCCCTCTGGCGCGGCACTGAGCCTCGCCGCCAGCCCGCGCACTCCCGCCCGCTTCACGACGTCGACCGAGTCGCGCGACGCGGCGGCGAGCGCGTCGGCGTGGTCGCCCGCGCGGCGGCGCAGCGCGTCCTCGAGGCCCCAGAAGAGGAGCAGGCGGTCCCGGGCGCGTTTGGGGGTGATGGTGGGCAGGAGGTCCAGCGGGCGTTCGGCGAGGGGGACCAGGCGGCGGGTGGTGGGGAGGAGGGGGCCGGCAAAAAGGTCCGTGAGCGCGTCCAGGGCCGCGACGGCGGCCCCGCGGCCGCCGCCGCGTTTCGACGCCGCTTTCAGCAGGTCGTCCAGCGCGCCCAGGGACGCGGCAGGGGCGTCCGCGGCGGCGACCGCGGCGGCGGCGACTTTGTCGGCGGCCGTCCCGGCAGCCCGCGCCTTGGCCAGCCACCGCGCGTCGGCGTCGCGCGAGTTTGTGAGGGAGGCGGCGGCGGCATCGGCTTCCGCGGCCAGCAGGGCGCCTGCGTCGCCGCGCGCGGTCGCCAGCGCGTCGGCGTCGACCTCGGCGCCCGCCGGCAGCCGCGCGTCGACGGCCAGGCCGGCCGCGGCCGCCGCTTCCGCCGCGGCTTCGTGCCACAGGGCGGGCGCGTCGCGCGCGAGTAGGGACGCGGGCGCGGGGCCGGCGCCGGCGTTCCAAGCGCGGCCAGGGGCTTGGCGAGGCTCGCCCTCGCCCTCGCTGCCGCGGCCGCGGCCGCGGCCGCTGCCGCTGCCGCTGCCGCTGCCGCTGCCGCGGCCGCTGCAGCGGCCGGCGACGCCCTCGTCGCCTCCGCGCCCGCGCCCGCGGCCCGACCGCACCGGCTCGGCGGCGCGGCGCCCGGACCCCAGCTTCTGCGACGCCTTCTCCGGGCGAAAGTCGGCGTCGTCAAAGCCTTGAGCCCCGGGGGCGGCGGAGGCGGCGGCGAGGCCCAGTTTGGCCGCAAATGCCGCGACGTCGCTCGACAGCGACGCGTCGGCGGTCGAGGGGGCGCCCTCGCCACCTCCACGCGACGGCTTTGACTTTTTGGGCGCATCCGCCTCGGCGGCGCGGCGCGGGGCGGCCGGCGCGACCATGCCGGCGCGGCGGCTAGTCGCCGGCAGCCTGGCTCGAGGCGCGTCCCGGGCGCTCGGTCGAGCGCTGGGGTCTTGGTGACGTGAAAAGCGCTACTACGGCAGCGAGCGGCCCGCGGCTCGCGCGGGGCGGCGGCGCGGAGAGTGCAGATGCTGCAGGCGTCGGCGCGCGATGGGAGCCACTCTGCCGCGCCCCACCGCCGGGCCCGTGCTCAAGAGCGCGCGCCTGCTCCATCCGCCACCTGGACCGCCGTCGCCCGGCGCCCGACCCTGGGCGGCAACCGATTGGTGCCGTGCGCGCGCGAGTTTTTGCCGCCGCCGTCACTCCCCATGCCCGTCACCACGCGCCGGGGCGAGGCCGCGACCGCGGCCGCTGTGAGCGACGGCCCGGACTCGAACGACGCGTCCCGCGCCAAAGCGCGCGCCGCGGCCGCGGCCGCGCCCTCGGCGCGCCGCCCCCGGTCCGCCTCTGCCCGCGAAGCCCACGCCCTGGCCAAATTCGCGGCCCTCCCCCCGCACCTGGCCGACAACGAATTCATCCGCGCCCACTACCGCCCCGTGCAGTCGGCGTCCGCGGCCGCGCGCTCCCTTTGGCGCGTGCACAACGAGACGGGCAACATCTGGACCCATGGCCTAGGTGGGGAAGAGGGGGAGGGAGGGAGAGGAGGGGCGGCTGGAGTTTTTGCGCGCGTGCGACGACCACCTTCCCGCCCTCTTCCTCTCTCCCCCAGGCTTCCTTCTGTTCGCCGCCCTCACCGTCGGCATGCTGGCCGCCTCCCCCTCCCACCTGCACCTCCCCGTCGGACGCTTGGCCGCCCTGGAGGCCGCGCTCGCGCGCGCGGGCCGCCGCGCGGCGCGCGCCGAGGCCGCCGCGCTCCACTCGCTCGGCGCCGGCGCGCACAAACTGGAAGCGGTCGCGGAAAAGGCGCTGCGCGGCGCGTGGGCGGTCGCCACCGAGGCCGGCCACGCGCTGGGCGACCTGGAGGCGGCCGCAGCGGCCGACGCGGCGGCCGCCGCGCGGCGCGCGGCGGCCGCGCTCCTTGGCGGCCGCTGGCCGACGCCGCGCTGGCCCGCCCTCGTCTTCATGGCGGGCGCCCTCACCTGCCTCGGCACGTCCGCCACGTGCCACCTGTTTGGGTGCTGCTCGGAGCACGTCGCGGCCGCGCTCTGGAGAGGTGGGGGGAGGAGAGGGGAGGGAGGCTGGGAGCGAGCGCGCGTCTCTCTCCGCGCAGCGCCCCGACGACCACCTTTCCCCCTTTTTTCTGCAGCCGACTATGCGGGCATCGTCACCCTCATCGTGGCGTCATTCGTCCCCCCCGTCGTGTACGGTTTCGAGTGCGCGCCCGCGGTGCGCAATTTTTACCTCACGTCCACCTCCCTCCTCGGCGCCGCCGTCCTCGTCGTCTCCATGGTCCCCTTCTTTCAAGCCCCCCGCTTCCGCGCGCTGCGGGCGACGGTGTTCACGGGGCTGGGCGGGTGGGGCGTTGCGCCCGCTGTCCACGGCCTCCTCCTCCACTGGCACGAGCCCGCGATGGTCGCCGCCTTTTGCCATTACGCCGCCATGGGGGCCCTGTACCTGTGCGGGGCCATCATCTTCGCGACGAGGGTGCCCGAACGGTGGGCGCCGGGCAAGTTTGACGTGTGGGGCCACTCGCACCAACTCTTCCACGTCGCGATTGTGGCCGCCGCCGCGGTGCACTACCGGGGGGTGCGCGTGCTGCTGGCGTGGCGGGACACGGTGGGCGGGCTGTGCTGAGGGAGGGTGCGAGGGGCGGCGCCCTCCTTTTCGTGGTTCGAGCCCCGTGAGAGAGGCGAGAGAGGAGAGAGAGAGAGACGGCCCTGCAACGACTGGCGCACGCCACCATTCACACGCTCCCTCTCACCATCACGCGGCGGGCACGCCGCGCACGGCGAGGTCGGCGCCGCGGCCGAGCGAGACGGCGGCGGCGGCCGCGTCGGCGGGGCCGCCGTCGCCGCCCGCGACCATTCGCACCAGCTCCAGCGAGTGCTCGTTGCACAGGTGCAGCAAGCAGATAAACATGAGGTGGGGCGACAGCTGGCCGGGCGGCGCGGCGGCCGCGCCGGCGGGCGACGCGGCGGTCGCGGCGGCCAGGGTCGCGAGCGGGAGGTCGGCCCCGCCGGCGGACGCCGACGCGGCCAGCGCCTGGGCCCAGAGAGCGTCTTTTAGCGCACGCACGTCGACCCGCTTGGCGACGCGGGCGTGGGCGACGGGGGGGGCGGCCGTGGGGCGCGCGGCGGGGGCGGGCGCGTCGGCCGCACCGCCCCAGGCCAGGGGGGCGGCGAGGGGGTGGGCGTCGACCGCGGCGGCGACCTCGTCTTCCTCGTCCGACTCGCCGGCGCCGCCCAGGCCGGCGCCCGCGTCGGACGAGTCGTCGCCGTCGTCGGCGCGCGCCGCCCTTCTCCCGCTCCCCGCCGGCGCACATTCCGGCGCCAAAAACAGGCGCGCCAACCTCGCGGGCGAGTAGTGGATGTCGTCCGGGAGCAGGGTGTCGGCCCGGGCGCGCGCGGCGCGGAGGGTGGTGTCGCGCGCCGGGGCGCGGCGGAGCGCGGCCGCGCTCGCCGCGGGGTCGACCCGCCCGAAATCGATCGGCTCCGCCCGCCGCCGCGGCGGGCGCGGGGGAGGGGCGGGCGTCGGCGCGCCGCCGTCGGCCGAGGCGCCAACGGGCGCCGCACCGGGCCGCGCCCTCGCCGCGCGGTGGCGCCAGTGCGCCGCCCCGGCCCACGCGCCCTTGCCCACCGTTGCCGGCGCCTGCCCCTCGCCCTCGCCGCCGCCCACCAGCCAGCGCAGGGCGTCGTCTGCGCCGGTCGCGCGCGAGGCGGACACGTCGGTGGGGGAGCGGGGTGGCGTCGTCGTCGGCGGCGCGTCGGTCGCGCCGTCGTCGTCGCCCCACGCGCCGCCCCCAAACTGCGCGCCCACGCCGTCGTCGTCGTCATCACCGTCCGACAGGGCGAGGGCGGACGGTTGAGGGGCGGCCCACTCAGGGGCCTCGGCCTTGACGAGGGGCGCGTCGCCCCCCTCGACCTCCCCCTCGTCCCACCCGCCCTCCGCTTCCAGCTCGGCCAGCACCCCCCGCACCAGCGCGTCGGCGCCGCCATCGTCCTCGTCCTCGGGCGCGCCCGCGGCGGCGGCCAGGGCGGCGAGCGGGGCGACAGGGGTCGTGGCGGCCGCCGCGGCCGCCGCCGCGCGCACCGCGTCGGCGAGCGGGCCGGCCTCGAGCGGGCCGCCGCTCCCACCCTCCTCTTCCGCTTCGGCTTCCACGTCGTCCGGGATGAGAGTGGAGTCGAACGCGAGGCACGGCCCGCCGAGGAGAGGGAGGGCGTTAAGCAGCAGCCCCGCCGCGCCGCCGCCGTCGAATTGGGCCGCGGTGCGCTGGAACAACGGGTCGACCGCAAACGCGAGGTCAAACTTCTTGGACGTGAGCGCGGCCGCGGGCTCGAGGGTGGACGAGGGGTCGGCGTCGCGCCGGCGGCGCCGCGCGGCGGCGGGGCGGGCCTCACCGTCGCCGTCGGCCGCCGCTTCTTGCCCGTCCCCTGCCTCCTCCTCGTCTCCACCGTTGGCCCGCCCCAAACCGCCGAGGATCTTAAACACGTCGCCGTGCACCGCGTCGACGCGATGCGCGTAGATGCTCACGCCCGCGGCGAGCGTGAGCGACGCCCGCTGAAAGTCGGTGCCACCGGTGGAACCCGCGGCGGGGGCCACGAGGTCGGCCAGGTGGTCGATGAGGGGGAGGGCCCACGTGTTTTTGGACGTGATCTTGTTTTCCGACGCGAGCTTGAGGCAGTTTTGGTACAGGGCCGCCACGGCGGCCGCGTCCAGGACGGGGGCGGGGCGGGTGGTGGGGGCGGGGCGGGGGGGCGGGGCGTCGCCGGCGGCGGAGCTGGAGGTGTGTGTGTGGGGTCGAGGCCGGCCGCGCGCGCCGCGCCACCTCCCCTCCCCTCTTCTCTCTCACCGGCGCTTGCGGGCGGCCTCCTTTTCCATAGCGTCGTCGTTGGGTGGCAGGGAAGCCTGAGAGTGATGGGTGGGGTGGGCGCATGCCGCGGCGCACGGCGTGGCGCCAGGTCCGCCTCGGACCGCGCGCCGACCGTGGCGCGGGGGTGGCAGCGCGCTCCAAGACTGCACGCCGCATTGACAGCGCGCGCAAGCGCGCCTCTCACCGAGCGCGCGCGCGCGCGCGGCCATGCGCGCGCCTCCCGCCACCCTGCCCTCTCCCTCCCTTCTCACCGCGCTGCCCGGCGCGACCAACGACCGCCTCCGCGCCCGCTTGCCCGCCGCGGGCGACGCGGACGCCGGCGACGCCCCCACGTTGCGCTCGGCGAGCGCCGGGGGGGCCATGGCGGCGGGCGGGTCTCCGCGCTCCGAGCCGGGCTCGAGGCGCGGGAGGGCGAGCTGCGGCGCGGGGCTGGGTGTGGCGGCTGGTTGCAGGTGCGCCGCTCCCCGCGTCTCTCCCGTCGCTCTCTCTCGTCTCTCTCCGTGTCTCCGCTCTCACGCTCGCTTGCGGTACACGCCGCCCTCGACCAGGAGCGCTTCCTCCGCCACCATGCGGTCCAGCAGCGCCACCAGCTCGTCCTGGCTGTGGAGTGAGTGGAGGCGGGCGGCGTGAGCGAGGGAGCGTGGCGCCGACCCCACCCCCCCCTCTCCCTTCTCCATCTCTCGCACCTCTTGCCGTACGGCGGGTCGGTCGCAAACATTTTGAGCATGTTGTGCACGCGGTCGACGGGGAGGCCGGCCTCGAAATTTGTGAGCATGCCGACGACAAACGCGGCGACGGCCGCGTCGGCCGCGCCGCCGTCGCTGGCGTCGGCGTCGCCGTCGTCTTCTGGCGCCGACTCGAGTTCGGGGCCGTCGGCCGTGGGCAGGGCGGTGGCGCGGGCAAAGGCGGACGGGCCGGCGGGGACGAGGACGCCAGCCGCGGCCCAGCGCGCGGCCGCGCGCGCGGCGCACCCAACGTCCGTCCCCACCGCCGCCGCCAGACCCGCCACCGTCCACTCGGGCGCGTCCCCGAATTTGAGCAGGACGGCGGCTTCCGCGGGGGAAGCTTCGAACGTGGCTTCCCGCCCGCCGACCGACACCCGCAGCGTCGCGACGCCCGCCGCCGGCCGCCACGCGAGCCGCCGCGGCGCTTTGAGGACATAGTACCGGGCGGCGTAGGCCCCCATCCAGGCGGTGATGACGGGCGGGAGGGTGAGCGGGGGGTCGGGGTGGCGCGCGCGCGGCCAGTACGTCGCGGAGGTCACCAGGACCGACAGCCGCCCGACGCCCCCCGCCCCGCCCGCGGTCGTCCCGTCCGCCAGGGCGGGAGCAGAAACAGCGCCTGCACCCCCTGCACCCCTCCTGGGCGGCGACCGGTGCGCGGCGGCCGCGGGCAGCGCGGCGACCGCGGCCGCCAGGCGCCGCGAGTCGGCGACGTCTTTCAGCATCACCTCGGCCCCGCCCAACCCGCCGTCGCCAAACCGCGCCCGCAACAGTTCCAGGGTGCGCACGTGGGCGTCGGCATCAAAGCCGGCGGGGGCGGCGAGGAGGCGGGCGGCCAGGTGGGTGCGCCACTCGGACGCGAGGACGTCAGGCCCCCCGAAAATGGACGCCAGCAGCGCCACCGCGTCCCGTGTCGTGGCGTGCGGGTCGGGGCCGGGCGCAGGGCGGGCGAGGTGGGCGGGGTTGGTGGGAGGGGGGGGCGGGGCCCAGGAGAGGGCCGCTCTGAGCCGCGCGCCGCCCTCGTCGCCGTCGCCGTCGTCGCCCGACCCGGGGTCGGCGGCGGCCGCCACGCCTCCTTCATCCTCATCCAGCAGCCCGGGCAGCGCACAATCATCCCCTCCAGCCAGCGCCCCAACGACGCGGCGCACGGTGTCGGACCGCGCACGGAGGTGGGCGCGGATTGGTGCGCCGACGGCGGCGAGGAGGCCGCCGCCGGCATCCACCGCCGTCAGCGCGCGCACGGTGGCCACATACTGCGCAATGACGTCGCCGGTCGCCGCGCCGGCGTGCAGCAGGCGCGCCCGGGTCGACGCGGCGAGCGCCGCACGCACGCGCGCTCGCGTCGCCCCGTGCGCCGCCAGGCACGCGCCCACGTCGGCCAAGGCGGGCGCGGAATCCGGGTGGTCGACGACGACGTCAAACATCTGGTCGGCGCGGGCCGCGCCGACGGCTTCGTGGGCAAAGGCGTCGAGGAGGGGGCGCCAGCGCGCGGCGGCGCCGCGTGAAGAGCGCGCGGCGCGTTGGCCGCCGCCGCGCTGCTGTCGGCAGGCCGCCAGCAGGGCCAACGGCACTGTCGCCGCCCACGCGCGCACGGGGGGCAGGGCGCGAGTGTCGAAGCCGGCGCCGGCGGCAGCCGCCGCACGCGCGCGCACCGCGGCGCAAGCGGCGGCCGCGACCGCCGCGTCCGCCGCGCCAGCAGCGCCCAGATATGAGGCGGCGGACGATACAGCGGCCAATTCGTCCGCCGCCGCCGGGCCGAGCAATGACGCGACGCACGGCGGCCGCGCGCGCTCCGCGAGGCGCGCGCGCGCGGGCAACCAGTCCATCCCGCCCTCGTTCTCGTCGTTCTCCCCGCGCCCTCCAGCGTCGATGGCATAGTCGCCACCGCCTTCTGCTTGAAAGGGCGCGTCCGCGCCGGCGGCGGCCGAGAGGGCGGCGAGGCGGGCGGTATAGTAGCGGCGGAGCGCCTGGTTCAGCACCCCCGCATCCCCACCCGCGGCAAACGCGGCGGCAACGTCGGCCTTGACGCCGCGGCGGGCGCCGGCGATGGAGAGGTGGGAGGAGGAAGAAGCGGCGGCGAGCGCGGCGGTCGCGGCCGCGGTCGCCGCGCGCGCCGCGTGAGCCGCCGCCGCCAGCCCTGTCAACGCGCCCGCCACCAGCGGCGCCGCGTCCGAGTCCGTCTCGGCGTCGTTGGCGGATTGCAGCCGGGCCCAGGCGGCCGCGACCGCGGGCATCAGCGCGTCGCCTGACGCCGCGCGCGCGGCGTCGGCCGCCAGCGGCCCCAAGCCGGCGCCTGTCAGAGCGGCGGCCGCGGGCGCGTAGTCGGGGGTGGGGAGAGGGGCGCCCGAAGCTGCGGCGGTCGCCGCGGCGCGCGCTGCATCGACGAACGCCGTGAACGCGGCGTCGCCCGCGCCCGGGGCGGCCGCCATGGCGGCGGCCGCGATCGAGCGAGAGATAGAAAGGCGGGGGTGGGGCCGCGCGGGTGTGACGCACGCCCCTCTCTCTCTTCTCTCTCTCTCTCTCTTTACACCTCGTCCGCGCCCCGCCCCGCGTACGCGCGCGCCGCGGGCACCGCCACGAGCACCCCTCCCAGCCCCTGGTACCCAGAACCCAGGTCGGAGACCGCGGGCGGCGTCGCCGGAAGGATCAGCGCGGTCAGCTCCCCGCCAAGCACGCACCCGGTGTCGACGCCGGTCGCGCGCCGCGCGTCCTGCAGCCGCGCGGACGCGTGGTGACCAAACACGATGTGCGGGTGGGCGGGGAGGGAGGAGGAGGAGGAGGGTGGCGCGGCGACCGCCGCGGCCGCCGCCTCGTCCGAGTACGCGTCCGCCCACAGCGCGACCCCTTTCCCCCCCTTTTTCAGCACCTTTTTGGCGGCCGCCTTGTCCAGCGGGGTCCACGCGGCGCCAGAGGGGGCGCGGGACACGTGGCGCACCTCCAGCAGGTCGTCGAGCGCTTGCGCCGCCACGTTGAGCGCCGCGCCTCCCGTCGGCGGGCACACGCCCGCGTGCACGACGAGGACGCCGCGGGAGGGGATGGCGAGGGAGAACGGGGAGGTGGCGAGCCAGGCGAGGGGCGCTTGGGCGGCCGCGTCGGCGACCCACTCCATGCCCGCGCCGGGAGCGACCCTCCTCTCCCGCCACTGCCGCCACGCCGCCAGGGCGGCTTCATCGTGGTTGCCGCGCACGACGCGCGCGCCGTGGGCGCGGGCGGAGGCGAGGGCGGCGACCGAGGCGGGCCCCTTGTTCACGACGTCGCCGACGAGCACGAGCGCGTCGCCCGCGCGCTCATCGTACCCCGCTTTGGCCAGCAGGGCGTCCAGCTCGGCCGCGCAGCCGTGCACGTCGCCGACGATGAGGACGCGGCCGCGGGGCGCCAGGGTGGCGTGCAGGGGGGTCGGCGCGGGGTTGCCTGGGCGGGGGGTTGGGGGTGGGCGGGCGGCAGCAGCGCGCGCGCCCCTGGCTCGCCCCCATCCTCCTCCCCATCCGCCCTGGCCGGCCCCGCGCTGGCGGCGGCGGGTGCGGTGCTGCGGCAGCGGCGGCCGCGGGCTCGACCCCGCTCCCCGTCGCGCACCGAGCGGCGTCCGCTCCGACCGCCGCGCCAGCGGCGGCAGCGGCGGCGGTTCCTGCCTCGATGGAGGCGTGGACACAGGCCTGCCGGCGGCGGCGCCCATGGCGGAGTGCGGCGGGGGGCGCTCACTCTGCTGCCTCATCCAGCCTATTTCGCCGCTTGCCGCCCTCGTGCACAGAGTGTCTGCGGTCCAGGTGCGTGTGGCGGCTGAAGGCGAGGTCTGGGAGTGCGTGCGGCGACTCGCCATGGGCGGCGCCGCATGGCGCGCCGCGCCGATGCGCCGCGCCGACGCCCCGCCCCGCCCACCCTCGCCACTGCAGCCATGCGCGCGCTGTACTTGGTGGCATTGTTTGCGGCCGGCGCCGTGGCCGCCATGCCGCCCCACGCGGCGCCGGAGTTGCCCCTTGACATCGACGTGGCCCTCCCCCCTCTCCTCGACCCTCCCGCCCCTTCTTCCCTGGCCAACGCCCTCACCCTGACCGCGGACGAAGCGGTCGAACTGCACTCGGCGGCCGCGGTCGCCAAAGACGCGTCCAAGGCTGCCGTCGCCGACGCGCGCGCGTCAGCGCGCGCCACCCTCAACGCCACCAAGGCCGCGGCCGCCGCCCAGGTCAACGCGTCCAAGGCGCTGTTCATGGACTCGGTCGTCGCGCCGGTCACGGGGACGCTGCACGCGGGCGGCGTTCGCGGCGGCGCCCTCCTCCGCAAGGCCAACTGGTCTGACGCCGCCCTCCTCACCTCGGAGCTGGCGCTGGCCAAGGGCGCGGCGCAGGTCAAGGCCGCGGTGGAGGCCAAGGCGGAGGGCGCGAAGGACAGGCTGGACGCGGCGGGCGCGCGCGTCGCGTACGCGGCGCAGGGGTGACACGAGGGATGGCGGCGTCGGGGGCGTGCTTTCGAGGGTGGGAAGGGCACACTGCAAACACTGAGGGCGGTCCGGTGAGGGAGAGGAGAGAGGGAGAGGCTCGCGTTTCTTCCAGTCCGCGCGCCGACATGCGGTCTGCCGCCCTTCTCCTCGCCCTGGCGGCCCTCCCTCTCGCCACCCTCGCCGGCGAAGGCACCCAGCCACCCTCGGCGCATGCGACGCCCGCTTTTTCCGCGCTGGCTGCTGTCGCCAAGCTCGCGCAAGAGACCCTGCAAGTCGCCAACCCGTGGCGCGGCCGCCAGTCGCCGCTGGCGGCGAGCGCGTACGTGGGGCTGCCCTACTCGCTGGCCAATTTTCAAGGCAAGGAGGAGAGGATTGGGCGTGCGCCGCATCGCGCGCCATGCCGCGGCGCGGGCGCGCAGCCGTGCCGCCCTCCTCCCGGCCGCCCGTCGCCCTCGACGCGTCGGCTCGGGTCTGGGTTGGCCAGAGGCAGCGCCGGCGCGACGAGAGGCGGCGTCCTCGGGCCGCGGTTGCGCCCGCGCCGTGCGCGTCGCCGCGCGCGTCGCCGCGCCGCGACGCGCCCCCTCCACCCCCCCCCTCC
>Ga0315294_10007226_pt1 | contig 12186 bp, 13 predicted proteins | sample YL17G13_40_MG_FD_203626 | JGI IMG/M metagenome (GOLD analysis project Ga0315294, IMG submission 203626) | Sediment microbial communities from Yellowstone Lake, YNP, Wyoming, USA - YL17G13_40 | ecosystem: Environmental > Aquatic > Freshwater > Lake > Sediment | place: USA: Wyoming | collected...
ACTGTTGTTCCAACAAAATCTTGTCTTCCAGGATCGTTGTTGAAACCAGTTCTAAATCTAAAATTAACGGTTCCTTCGTCTGCCAAACTAGTGAAATTGTTTTGTTCGTAACGCGCTATTCCATTTGCTTGAAAATATCCATATTGAGCGAAAACACCAAAGTTAGTTATTGAAATTGTTCCGCTAGTTACAGCAGTAGGATTGCCAGCAGAATACTTGGCGTTCGTTGTAGAGTCGAATGGAACATAGAAAATGAGGTCATCAGAATATTGAACTAATTGAATTTTACCACTAGAAGTAACGGTAAATTTTGTAGCATCGCTATATTCTATGTAATTAAATTTCTCGGAAACGTTAGCCATTTATTTTCTCCAAAACCAAATTTTTCTTTGGTCTGCCTTGATTACATTTAGAACAAACCTTCATTCTTTCGCCTCTTGGATTTTTTCAATCAATTTTATGTCACATTTTCCACTGGAATATAATTTTTCAATTATTCCTTTGAAAGTGCCCCTCTTAAAAATCTCTACTTCACAGGTTCTATCGCCTTCTTTGTTGAGAATTTTTATAGTTTTGCTACCAGGTTGTATTGTAATAAACTCTTCCATAACCAACTTATCTTTACTTTGGAAGTCCCTTTACAAAAAACAATAAAAGGTATAATATTCTAATTGAATGAACCCAAAATTGAGACAAATTGTTCGAATATTTAAAATATTCGACCCGAGAATTCACGCCTACATAAATAGACCAGAAAATCCTTTCAGTTTTATATCTATTAAAAGTTTGAGTTATATAGTAGAGTTCATCAATAAAGATGTAAATAAAATCAACCGAATACAAGATTGACAAAAAGACAAAAATAGGATATAATAAGAAATATGGATAGCACATTTTATGACATTCAGGCGAAAATCAACTTTGGATTTGACAAGTTCAAATTCAGCAAGGACAAGAAGGTTGATTTAAGCCCAGTCGAAGTCACCTACGAGGAACTCCGCGAGGAACTTGCTCGTCTCATCCGTTTAACGAAAAGCAAGAAGAAGTTTGAGAACTTCCACAGTCTTTTCATCTACGGCCCAACAGGAGTAGGAAAGACGGAAATCTGCAAAGCAATTGCAGAGGCAGAAGGGTGCATCTATCACAAACTCGAAATCCAAAAAATTCCCATTGAGGAGTTTGAGGGTTTTCCCTATCTAGAAGATAGAGAGGGAAAGAAAGTCACTCGACTCGCTCACCCAACAATTCTTCCTCCTTCGGATGATGATAGGGTATGGGTTCTGCATCTTGACGAATTCAACAAGGCAGATTCCGAAAAGATGGCCGCAGTAATGAACCTCGTTCTCACTGGTGAGATTGGTGGTTCTGCGGACTTCAATGAGAAAACTGGAAAGTCAGAAAAGTATCACCTTCCCCCACGAACACTAATTATTGGTTCTGGAAACTTTAAGACGCAGGAACAGGTCGAAAACCTAAACCTCGTCAATTCAATGGATACGGCAACTTCAGAGCGTTTCCATAGAACAGTTTACCTTGAATACAACGCACAATCTTGGTTGAGGAGTTTCGCTTCAAAGACATACGACTTCGAAATTGATTCGAAGAAATACACAATCTCAAGCAGAGTTCCTTGTATTCTAATGTATTACACAATGGATAAAATGCTTGAGGAAGGAAACAAGTCACCATTCCTTATTCCAATTTCCGTTAGGCCAGACGAGGGTGGAAGTGAAAGAACTACTTCTCCTAGATCCTGGACTATCGTCGGAGACAATATGATTCTCGACGCTTTGGAAGTGTTTGAGAAACTAGAAAACAAAAAGGTGTTTGAGGAAATTTCAACAGAAATTTTCGGCAACTCTGAAAGAGCGTTTGATATTTTCTTCCAGGTTCCAGAAAACCAGATTGAGTTTTTATCCAAGCATACTACGGAGTTTGGTTTGAACGGTAAGGCAATAGTGAAGGAAATCATCACTCGCTACATTCACTTTGCTGAAAACAGAATCATCCCAGAGGACATCATCTATCGCTACAAGAAGATGAGAGACAAGATTGTAGCATTGAAGGACAAGGCTGGAGTAATGCTCTACCTTCTAATCAGCGTAGGAAACTTCCTTGACGCAGTAGAAGAGAAGAACTTCAAGGCAGAGGACATTAAGTTAGCCTCTATCAGTATCTCAACTTTCATTGAGGATGTGGATATTCCAGCAGAAGACATCACAGCATTTATTCAAACGATTGCGAAGTCGAAGAATAAGATCGCAAAGGCAGTCCACGACATTCTCTTCACGGTATCACAGCGATACAAGACAGCGTATAGCGGATTCTATTACGTAAATGAAAAGGAACTAGTGAAATAATGGTCAAAATAACTATTGAAGAAAGTTTAAAAATAATCCAGAACTGCATAAAAGTAATGGAAAATTGGGAAGATCATAACGGATGGATTCCATCTTACGCAAGAGTCGCACTCAACGAAGCAAAAGAAGCAATCAAGGAAGTAGATGAATAAGAGACCAGAGATAATCTCTAAATTGGCGATGTTCCTAATGGATAAGGAACCGCTGATTTATTTATTCATCATCAACACAGATTTCATTGCAGAAGAAAATTTTTTAAAAAAGTTTGGTGGTTTCGCCGCCGTTTCTTTTGAAAAGAAAAGGGTGAAGTTTACCTATGATCCAATGATACTTGAAAAGTATAATGCGAATCAAATCTTTTTCGTTCTCTTACACGAAGCATTTCACATTTTCAAAAAGCACCTTGAGACATATAAAGATTTCAAGTGCAATCCAATAATGCTAAATATAGCAATGGATATGGTTATCAATAATGAAATTGCTAACATGAATGTTTCCTATAACTTGAAACCAGAACTTATCAAAGGAGTTGCAGAAATTCCAGATGAGTATAGGCACGAAAATCAAGCACTTGGAAAAGAAGCATTTACTACAAAAAGAATTTATTCTTGGCTTATGAAAAAAGCACAAGAAAAATATGAAGACCTCAAAAAGCAAATGATGAAAGAGGGGTCTTATGTTCACATCAATGGAACAGACAAATATGGTCGCATTGATAAGGTAAGGGGAAATGAATACTCTGTAGATCAAATGTCAAAAGATGAAATGTTTGACGATCTAAAGAAAAAAATAGATCATAAAAATCAAGGAACTTTTAAGAAAGATGAACTAACTCCAGTTGTTTTTGGAAAAGATGCTTTTCACGGAGAAGGTGTCGAAGATCAAACGATCATAAACCCTCACGAAAAAGCAGAAGAAAAAGACGAAAACAATGTTGAGGTAGAAATTTTCACAAGGAAGCTCGTTCAAAAAGCAAAAGAAATGGAAGCAAAACTTCCACAAACTGCTGGTAATGAAATTGGTGGTTTGACAAAACTTATTGAGAAACTACTTGAACCAAAAGTAAATTGGAAAAAGGTTCTCAATAGACACTTGAATCTCTTCTTTTCTCGCAACGCCTCCAAAAAGGAAACGAAGAAAAGTTTCATCACTTATCCTTGGAACCCAAAGAGTCGTTATGGAATTTTGTGTAAGCATCATATCGAAACTATTTGCAAACTCCAGTCGTATATTATTCTGGCCATTGATACATCAGGATCTATTTTTGGATCACCTGAAGAACTTGAAATCTTCTTCAGCGAAATCGAAGCAATGGCGAAGTGGTTAAACTTCACCAAGTCAGGAAGCGTTCTTACGCTCCAATGGGATACTGCAATAGCAGAACCGCTTACAGAATACAAGCATAAGGACTGGTTGAAATATAACTCTGGGAAGAAATTGATTCGTGGTGGTGGAGGAACTACTCCTCAAGTTGTTTTCCAATACTTTGATAAGATTTTCCAGAAAAAAGGCGAGCATTTTCTAGTAAAAGAAAAAGATGTCAACTTTATGGTTGATGATAAAAAGAAATTGCCGTTTCTAATTTTCTTGACAGACGGACAATTCTTTGGTAAGCTCAAGCAGAAAGAATTAGGCATTTATAAAGATTGTCCAAGCAATATTCTTTTCTTCACAAGAACTAAAGAATGTTTATACAAAGACGCAAATGCAATCGTATATGAATAGGGAGAAATATGGAAATACATAATGACGAAATGAACTTCGTAATTCAAAACTACGGAGAAATCATTAGAAAAACTTTAGGCACTAGCGAAATTGCTATTAGCTTCTTTGCTAATAGTGAAAGCTATGTAGATAAGATTGAACCCATCAAAATTCCTAATCTTACCTATGAGGAAATGAAAGTTCTTATCTTCCAAGATTTTTCTCTTGAGAAGGAATTACTCACTGACTGCAACGTTTGTTTCCTAGGGGATAAGAAGTTCCTAAAGATTATCACTCCTTTCACCAGAGAGAGAACTTATGACTTCATCATTGCAAAATATGATGAGCTTGAAGCAATTCTAAAAGAGCTTCACCTAAAGCAAGAGAAGGCAAACTTCACTTCCATCAATCTTCCAATTATTGGACTGGACTTTGAGTATCTCAAGGCACAGACCATTGACTTCCTTCTCAATGAAGATTTTAGAAAGTTCTGCATAGACCACAGAATTCCTTTGAAGCGTGGTCTTATCCTTGAAGGAAAACCTGGAACTGGAAAAACTCTTTCACTTCGCTGGCTCAAGGAACAAGCTCTTAAGAGTAAGATTGAGTTCCACGTTTTCTCCAGCCCAAAGGAATTTCTTGATGAGGCAGAGAGATACTACTCCAACGAAAAGAAGATTTTCGTATTCGAAGATTTTGACGCAATGCTACAGGATAGAAAGAAGACTGGAGATAGTCCAAATTCTGTTCTAGCCATTCTTCTTAACAAACTTGAGGGCATTGATGAAATCAAGGATGTAGTCACCATCTTTACTACTAACCACATCAATAACTTCGATGATGCTTTCGTAAGGCCTGGAAGAATTGATAATGTAATGACTTACAGACTTCCAACCCCAGAAAATATTAAAACCTTTCTCGAAAGTTATCTAACAGAGTTCAGTACCGTAGTCAAGGATTACATTTTCTCTTCTTTAAGGGAAAAGAATTGCGATATTTCTTACGCAGTTCTAAAAGGAATTTGCGACGATGTAAATATCTATAACTTCAACAAGAAGTTTGATGGCAAGAGCGATACAGATATTTGCAGTATTCTCAACAAGATAATCAGCGAAAAACTTTCCTCTTCCTTGAAGGGAAACAGAGCAAAGGACGTAAAGGAATTCGTTCTCTAAAATGATTAACTCAACTAAAAAAATTTCTCTAATTTTGTATACAAATTTTTTTAGTTTAGATTATTATCGAATGTCTTTTATTAGAGATAGAAGTTGTAAACCAGTAATAACAGATGCATTTCCTAGCGAGGATGAAATAGTTGATAAAACTACAAATAGTGGCCCAAATCACTTTAATAAATCTTTTAAGGTTTGAAAACTTTACAAAAAACAAATATTGTTATACAATATTAAATGAAAGGATTACCAAAAGAAATGAAAAGAGAGTTAGTCTTTACCAAGAAGGAGTCTGAGGAAATTATTCCTTTTCCCAATCAAAAATTGGCAGACGCTATCAAGGAGAAATACGATTTCGAAATCGGATATTCTCCAGAGGGCTTCAATGCTTGCTTCCTCTTGATCGAAGACAACAAGGAAGATTCTCGTAAGGATGTCTGGAAGATCGTGTTTTTCAAGGAAGCTAAAGATATTGGTGATAAAACTATCACCCTTGATAATATGGATGAACTAGACACCACCGCAGAAACAAGCTACGAATTTTTTAAGGAGCTAGACGGTAACTTCGAAGATGTAATCAACATTTCCGTTGATCTAATCAAGAAGTTTTACGAAGACATCAAAAATGAAACTACAGTTTAAAAAGCGCGAAGAGTTTAACAAAGAGTTCAAGCAAGAAGGATTTATTCTTCTCTATGAGAATAGATTAGAATTCGGACCACACATTGAGCAGTTAGCTAAGGAAATGGTGCGAAAATCCAAGCTGCGACTTACGGATATTCTTGGCAATGGCGTTCAGTTAGTGTATGCCAAAGATAAAGAGAATATTTACTTCACAGAAAATAGAAAGATGGATTTAGAGCGATTAGCTTCTAAATACTCTCACTATTTGGAACTACTTAAGAAAACTTTCGAGAACAAGTAGCTTTCTTATATCTAACATCTCGTCCTGGAAGTGGACGGCCTTTCAAGAACTGAAGTTTACTTCTAATTTTGAAATCTCCATACTTGCCGAACCTTCCAGAATTGTTTTTCATGTTCCCTCCTGAACACAGAAAGCCCCCAATCAAGGGGGCTTTCACTTCAAAAGTTTGAAATCCATTACATATAACTTTACGAAAGGGTAAAATTATGATGAAGAAGTTTCTATCGAAAGATCCTAAAATATAAAAACAATAAAATAAAAAGCCCCCATATGGGGGCTTTTTTTATACATCTATTTTAATTAGATGCCATAGTTCACTAAACTTACTTTTCCGTAGTACCACTGACCACGAGGAACCTTCTTAAGAGCGTATCTTGTGAAGAATCCACGAACTGAGTTGAAGCTATCTGGGTCTGTTACAAGTCCAGAGATCCAGTTGGTATATGGGGCATATACAACTCCAGCTCCGTAAGATGTGTTACTATTCTTGTATCCGAGCAAGATTTCGTTGGCAGAAGTGCCATATCTGTTAGGATCTACGAAGATCTTGAGTCCGCTACCTAGCTGACCAGCTTCGAATACTGCGAATGTTCCACCAGCAATCTCACCCTTGAAGTCAGGAAGCATTGAAAGTAGAGCAGCTACCTGTGGGGATACAACTGCCCAAGAGGCTGGTCCAAGACGGTTGTATTGAGCGATCTTTGCTGAAACCTGATAGATCTTCTGTGTCAAAGCACGGTGTCTATCTAGGTAGTTACCAGAAGTGTTATTTCCAGTATTAGGAGAGTCGGCAGTCCAGTCATGGAGAACTGATAGGTCAGATACGACCTGATCACCAGTGAACAATATGATTTCACGGTCGATTTCATAGTTCATTTCCATTGAAGCCATCTTTACAAGTTCGCTCTCTACGTCGATCTTGTGGTATGCCTTCATGTCTTGCTCGGCTTCTTTTGTCCATCTGATCTTGAGCTTACGCTCGGTTGTGTCTACAGTGTCTGAACCAATGCTGAATTCCATCTCAGGAATTGTAGTGCTAGCTTCTTGGTTGTAAACGATGTAGGCAACTACTGACTGACCTGGCTTCCAAGAAGTGAAATAAGGAGTAGCAGAGTCAGCACATCTTCGAACACGGATCAAAGCGCCAGCATAATCGTATACAATGTTGTATGCGTTTGTGGACCAAACGTATGCGCCGCTACAAGTAGGAGCCATGAGCATACTAGAATATGCGCTTCCAAGGTTAGTATTATAAAGCTCTATTCTCTTTAGAGTAGGAGCAGCAGTTAGTCCAAGGAACGTTCCTGCTGATGTAGCTGTTATAATTGTTGAGTCACCAGCTGTGGTTGTGATTGTGCCAGTGTATGGTCCAATCTTCTCAGAAGAATACCAGGTGGAGTAAGCAGGAAGACCCTGTTGTGCTACGCCTGAATATTCATCAGCAGCGGTAATTCCACCCTTTGTATTAGTATAGGTGTAAGTCATGTAATAGATTACACCAGTTCTTGCCTGAATTGGCTGAACTGATACTAGCTTGTTAGCGATAAGGGATGGATATACACGTCGAATTACTGGGAACAAGACCTTTGGGATCAAGTTTGAACCAGCGCTTGTGGAGATAGTTGGTGCCTCTGTGAGCATCTCACTATCCTCATTGAGAATAGTTGACTCTAGCCATCCAGGATTAACCTGATTTTCGGCTATCATTGAATCATATGAGTTCTCAAGTATCATAGAAGTATTCAACTTCATATCATACTCTTCAATTCCCTCGGTGATCCAGTCCCATCTCTTAACAAGTTCGCGTTCCTGCTGAATTCTTGCTTCTTTATCAATATACATAAAATTCCTCCATAGTTTAGTACAAATTTCTACAGTACAATTTTTACCTTTACGTTATGGTAAAAATTGACTTACTTAGAAGTTCCAGCTAGTCTAGCGATATGTTCCTTCATAGAAGGCTTCTTGTTAGCTGCTGTCTGACCCTTATCTTCTCCCTGAGCCTCTTCCTTAATATAGGTCTCAAACTCCTCTTCCGTAGATTCGTCTGTTTCCTCGTCCTCAGATTCCTCTTCCTCGTCCTCTTCGTCGTCCTCAGATTCTTCCTCGGAATCGTCTTCTTCGTCTTCGGCTACCTCTTCATCTTCATCCTCATCTTCGTCTTCCTCTTCGTCAGACTCTTCCAAAGATTCAAGGTTTTCGATTAGATTGTAGAATTGCTCTGTTACTTCCTCTGGTCCGCCCTCTTTAATTAGGGAAAGAAGAATGTTTTGTGTCTTCTCGGAGTAAGGGGAAATAAGTTCTGCGAGAGTTTTGGCTCCCTCTTCTAGTGTCATTCTCTGCTTAAGTGCCTCGTTCTCCTCTCTCAATGTCTGAAGTTCCTGGGCGTAAACGTTACCAAGATACTCTTCATTAAGTGTAGGAGCTATGATTTCCTTGATCTTCTCAAGAATCTGAAGCTCTGGATTGCTCTCATAAACCTCTCCAAGAACTTCGGCTCTTAGCTCTTCTTTCATTTCATTTAGAGCTTTAACCATCTTTTCAGCATAGTTTTCATTAAGCTTCTCGCGGAACTCAACATTTGACTGCTCAAGTTCCTCTAGCTTAGACTCTTTGAGTTGCTCTACCTCTTCAAGAAGTTGGTTATAAACCTCTTCTCTCCAAGTTTCTAGAGACTCTCTGATGGCTTGCTCTTCAGATTCGGTTAAATCTCTGTCTAGGATATTATCCATATTTTCTGCCATACAAATCCTCCAATTACGCTTTTATTTACTTTAGGTGGGTCTCTTTCTTCAAGAGATGTATTGTCAAGATTACCTTTTCAATACTAGGAAAACACCACCTTTCGTAATTAATCTTCTTTCTTTTGTGACTTCTTAGCTTTCTTTACGTCCATAAAGGCTTCTTCTTTATCATCTGCGTCAGAATCACCTTCACTGGTCTTTTTAGCTACCTTCTTTTTGCCACCCTTTTTGCTAGTCTGATCGCCCTCAGAACCCATAGCCTCTACTATTTTTCCCTGTCTATAAGTACCTTCTGGCATAACACCAGATCTATAAAGAATTTCATCTCTTAAAGAAGCTCTCTTGCTAACTTTAGTAGATTCATTTACTTTTGGTGCTTCTAGTTCTTTTGGTGGCTCTTCGGCTTTCTTTGCCTTAATTAGCTCTGACTTCTTCTTTGCTACAGAAGCCTTAATCTTTGCTGATTCCATGTGCTTCTCTGCATCAGAAGTTGCTTCCTTCTTCTTTGCGGGTGCTTTCTTGGCTGGAAGTTCTCCACCAAGCTTTTCCTTGATTTTTTCCTTTAGCTTACTTACAGCTTCGGAATCCATCTCGGCATAATTTCTAAAAGTTGAACCTAGACCAACTACCACTTTCTTTGCGTCTAGTCCTCTAGATTTTGCCTTTGAAATGTACATATCGGCTGCCTTGTCATAGTCTCCAGCTTTTACAACCTCGACTACTCCCTCAAGGTCAGCTCTAGCCATTTCAAATAAATTGACGTACTTGCTTACCTTCATATCTATATTCTCCTATTTAAATTCCCTTGCCAAAAACATCTTCCCAAACTTTTCTAAAATTGATTGTAGAGGCCAGTATTACTCTAGGCTCTTCTACATCTTCTTTTACATAATTTGGATAAGAGTTTTGAGAAGGATCAAAAACAATGTCTATTGCCTTGATTTCGTATCCTGGTTGTACTGTTACATAACCTTCACCGAGTTCGCCATGATAAGACTCAACTTTGCCAAGACCTCTAGTCGAAACTCCCAAACGAACTTTTGCGTCCATTAACTTTTGTAGATGCGGATCAATTGCTTCTGCTTCACCTAAAATAGCTCCATCAGGCGCTATAGTAAGTTTAGTTATTATATGCGAAATACCACGAACATTTACTTTTGGAGAAGGGGGATGATCCAACTCCCCTACTAAACCTCTTTTCTCTAGAAGTGGCCTTACTTGATTAATGGATTCCTCCATTACTGCCCGTGGATAAATTCTCTTGTTCTTATTTGGAACATCGCAACGAGAGAAAATACCACGCAAATAATAGCTAGGTTCAGCGCCTTCATTTTTATGAATTGAGTATTGTTCCAAGATGCTAAAATCTTCTAGTAGGGTAGTATTCATTTTCCTACTCCTTACTGGCCAGCGAGATAGAATTTAACTCTACTCTTCCAGTTATAACTTTCGGCTCTCAAACCATGACCTAGTTCATAAGTCCTAGTTCTACGAAGATTAACGTCTGGTTCAGCACCAACTTTCTTCTCAAATTTTTCTCTAGCTTTAGCTGGCTTTTCTTTATTTTTAAGTTCCTGCATTATAGCAGTTGCTCTAGCTAGCATTTGTTTCTTCTTAGAAATTGATAGAACAATTTCTTTCTTATGCGTTTTTTCTCTATCTGTAAGACCTTTATTTACTTCCTTGCCTCTAAGAGCAACAAGATGTTTTTCCTCGTCTCCAAGTTTAGATAAAGAAGAAACTAAATCTTTAAGTTCAGAATTTCCATACTTCTGAGCTATTTTAGCCATCTCGTTATAGTCAGCAGTAGCAAATTCTTCTTTGAGTATTTTCTTCATGTGTTTCTCCCTTAGAGTGATAGAATAGAGACGGCTTCTTTTACGACATCTGGACGAGTGCCCTCTTCTTTTCCACCATTGAGTTTATCTGCAATAGAGTTGAGCTTCTCTTTAAGACCTTCGTCTTCGACCTTATCACTAAGCTTCTTTATCTCTGTTGCTAGTTTTCCAAGTTCTGCTGGAGAAAGTTCAGGGGCTGGATCTTTCTTTTCTTTGGGTTCTTTTGGCTCTTTCTCTTCGCCCTCTTCTTCTGCTGGTCCTTCGCCCTCTTCTGGTACTTCATCTTCTTTTGCTTCTGATAAATACTCGCTTCTTATTTCAGCTAGATCAAACTTTTCGAAAAGAAGATCTATTCCTTTAAGAAGAATATCCATATTCTCTTTTAGTGTAGAATTTGAAATAATTGTCTTTCCAAGCATTGCCTTTCTATCGGCATTGTTCAAGAAAAATACCTGTGGATAAGTCTGGAAAACATCTTTAAGTTGCTCTGCGCCATCTTCTACATCTTCGATGAATGTAGTAGCAGCTTCTGAGAACTTACCTTTGAAATCTTCCTTCTTCCATAGGTCATGTGCTTTCTCAACGGCAGAAGTATTTACTATTTTCTGCATTTCAGTTTCTACCAAAGAAACATTAACTGCATTTTCCCAGTCAAATAGTTTTACTTCCATCAAAGGATTGGTTACTAGTCTCTTTTGATAAGCCTTAAACCACTTATCTTCAGCGACATCAACTTCTTCTTTTACCAACTTAACTTTGTTCCAGTCAGTAAGGCGAGAGAAATCCTTTGTCATCATTGAATCTTGAATAAGCTCGTCAATGAACTTCTCTTGGCCTAGGACATCTTCCTTATAGCTTTCAGAAAGGTCATGAGCTGAAATTTCCTCTTCTCCGAAGAAATCTGCTAGCTTATTCCTAAAATCGCTCTGCTCCTTAACCAATTCAACTGGTTCAAAATTTTCTACTTTGAGAGTTAGTTTCTTTGGATTGAAACTATAATCTGCAGCGTAGAACTGTCCAGTGTTATGGTCAAGAAGTATCAAGCTATCCTCAAACATATTAATAAGCACCGCATTGGATGACTTATTAACGATTGAAGAAATTACCTTCTCTAGGTTTTTGTTTGAGAACAAATTCATGCTCTCAAAATCTCTTAGCTTAACTTCCATTATATACTCCTCCTAATTGTTTTACACAAAATTACTTTAGATACTTGTTGATTTTTCGTCTGAAAAGTCTAACAGTTCCATTTGCCAGTTCTTCTATTCCTAAAGTAATTCTATCTTCTTTGTAATACTTTTTTGCTATATCTTCTTTTAACGAAAGATTGATACATTTTGCTTTTTCGCCCTCAAGCTCCACCACTTTCAAAAAATCGCCCCTCGTTAAATTCTTGAAAAAACCGAGCATTTTACTGTCCTCTTTCATTAGCATAGATTTGTC
>Ga0315294_10007227_pt1 | contig 12185 bp, 14 predicted proteins | sample YL17G13_40_MG_FD_203626 | JGI IMG/M metagenome (GOLD analysis project Ga0315294, IMG submission 203626) | Sediment microbial communities from Yellowstone Lake, YNP, Wyoming, USA - YL17G13_40 | ecosystem: Environmental > Aquatic > Freshwater > Lake > Sediment | place: USA: Wyoming | collected...
AGGTCGTACTACCGGGCACTTCTGCCACAGCCACGAACGGACCGGTAGGAGAGTAGGAACGGGTCACCGATACGACCGCCCCCGCCAGGTTTTCGTTGGTCGGCCGAAACCGCCAAGAGACGATGGCACACTTCCGGCTCGCGATTTCCACGAACACGGCGTGCTCCCGGGTCTCGAGCCTGTCGAAGACAATCATGCAAACCACGCGATGCACCTCGGCCCGTCGGAACCGCCTCGGGGGACGGCCTGGTGATGCACAACCAGGGTCCGTTTCAGTTGAATAGCACGAGAAGCTTGGCGATCTTGTCGTCCGCCGTTGCCATCCGCGCATCGGGGAACAGGCCGGCCACCACGCCGTCGTGGATGGACTTGTCACCACGCGGATTGTAGGCCTTCCTGAAGTAGACGGTTCCACCCGCCGTGACGCCGATCACGTAGGAGCTTGTGGCATGGAACCGCGGAGCCGGCGGCAGGATCACCCAGGTGTTGGGCGCTCCTGTCAGGCTGTAAAGGATGTTCTGGTCCGGCGTGTAGAGATGGACCTCCATCTTGGTCACGACCGCCGGCACGACGATAGACGCATCCTGGGCGTCAAAGCCCACTTGCAGGCTACCGAAGCGGCCCCGCACCGAGATCTGTCCTGGGCTTTCTACGGGCATGGTTTCCTCCTATGCCAGAACCGTGATGTAGCCGGTGCCACCGTACCTGTACCCATCGTACAGCTCTGACGCGGCTTCGCCCCAAGCACCCTCACAGTTCAGGTGAATCTTGAGTTCCTTGACCATCTTGTCGAAGCCGTTGCCGGCGTCGCCCCCGCGCAGCCTGGAGATCGAGGACTGGTAGAACTGCCACTGCGCGTTGTACTCCTTCATCGTGTTCCCGTCCGTGATGTTGATCATGTTCCGCTGCATGCGGATCGACACGGACGTGAGGACGCGCGCCGCGGCCTCGTCTACGACGAGGACCGTCTGCTTGCCGTTCATGGCGCTGAGCGACTCGATGTCCATGCTCGGGCCCGCCGGCTCGATGAGGTTGAACCTGTGCATCGCGTCGACGAGCATCTCGGCGAGGAACTGGTCCGGAGACTCTTCCCCTTCGACGAGCTCGTTCGCTTCCGCGTAGTCTTGAAGGAACCGGCGGAGCTTCTTCACCAGGGGAACGGGCACGCGGTACTCTTGCATGTCAGATCGCCTCGAGCAGATCCTGGGGTACGCCCTCTTCGCCCTTGACCCTCTTGCCCCGCTGCTTCTTGGACCCGTGCTTCGGCGGCATCGACGCCTGCTTCGAAGCCTTGTTGCCGAGGTCGGCGGCGACCAGCACTGGGAGGTCCACCTTGCTCTCCCGGACCTGCTGCTCCGTGATGACGACCGTCTCGTCCTCCTTGATGTCCTTGTCCGGGGAACCGGCCGCGACGATCGCGTCGACGAACTTCTCGAATTGTTCTGGGGAGCCCCTCGCAGGCAAGGCCTCCTCCCTTCTCATCAGGACCAGGTACGGGCCGTCGTCGTGGACGTGGTAGCCCTCCGGAGGCGCGATCATGAACCCCGTGTGCCCGTCGTCGATGATCTTGTTCTCGGCCCACGCCTTCTCGAAGGCTTCCGTCGGGACGTACCTCCCCACGTTGATGAGCCGCCCGTCCATGCCGACGACCAGGAGGCCGTCACGGTGCTTGAGCCGCTCCGGGCCCAGGATGTTGTCGAGCCGGCACACCATCTCCTTGCCTGACGGGAACCGCATCATCTGGAGGCTCAACGTGCCGCTCCCGAAGTACGTGACCCTTGCGTTGTCCATACCGACGTCTCCTAAAACCGACGCTTTAAGTGTACTGCTGAGCCGTCCAGAAACAGAAAAGGCCCCGCACCTTTCGGTGCGGGGCCTTCGCGAACCGTTGAACCCCCTGGGTTAGACCACGGCCGGCAGGGCGGCCTGCTGGTTGTCGTTGACGATGGTGAAGTTGCCCTGGGCCACGGTGACGCCCGCCGGGTTCTGGAAGGTCACCGGCAGGGTCATGCGGGCGCCCTTCAGGAGGATGGCGCCGAGCGCGCGGATGTTCCCGAAGCCGGCCCCGATGTCTTCCCAGGCTTCCATCTCGATCCACCGGCCGCGCTTGTCGATGAAGAACTTGGTGTTCTCCAGGACGAGGAAGCGCCCGAGGAACTCGGGGGCCGGGAACACGTAGATGACGCCCGGCTCGACCAGGTTGTCGTTGTCGCGGATGGTGGTGATGAAGGTGTACCCCGCGACCGTGGTGTACTTGTAGCCGTCACGGACGATCTCCGAGGTGATCTCGAGACCGGCTTCCGTGAGCGACCACGCCACGGTGTCCGTCCAGGTCGCCTCGTGGAGGAGGAAGGTCCTGGCCTTCTGCTGGCGCAGGGTCGGGATCTTCACGAGGTCCTTGAGCACGACGCGGTTCCAGTCGTCCTCGTCGGAGAGGATGATGTTGGAGTAGTACGCGTCGCTCCGGTTGAGGTTGGCCGTCGGGATCGGGGCCCAGGCGCCCGCGCCCTTGACGCGCTGGAACATGAAGCGCATGAACTCGGCCTGATCGCCGAAGTTCTGGGTCACGGCGCCCAGGTAGCCGCGGCCCACGAGCTGGTTGTAGCGGTAGCGGGAGGCGAGGAAGAGCCCGGACTTCACGTGCTGCATGAACGTGTGGTCTTCCTGCTCCTGGATGTCCTTGGAGATGTTCTGCTCCAGGACCTTGGTGAGGGGCATCCGGTACGACCGGAGCTCCTGCTCGCTCTTGACGACCTTGTCGCTGGAGATGGTGTGGAGGAGGATCTTGTACTTCCTGGCCTCCAGGTAGGTCTTCTCGGGCTCCCCGCGCCAGTTGATGTGCATGGCGATCGAGTCCGGTTCGAGGTCGTCGATGTACTCGAGTCCCTCGTCCTCGACCCGGCGCTGGCATTCCTTCTCCGTGACCACCTTGGGCGGCAGGATCTTCCGGCAGAAGGCGTTCTCGCGAAGCTTCATCTGGATGTACAGGCCGCTGGCCTGACCGAGCTTCGTGAGGGCCTCGCCTCCGACCTCCACGGCCTGACCGAACAGCGCGTTGAACTGTTCGGCGTTGAACGCTCCCGTATCGGACATGTGCTGGCCTCCTGAAATCCTGTTCTGCTCCTGAAGCCGCCGTGATTACACACAGCCGGCCGTGAAGTTCGTACTACGACACCAGGTGTCCCATGGACGAGAAGAGGAAGAAGATCGTGCTGCCGCGGACCTTGGTGATCACGCCGAACGTGATGTCGCCCGGGGCGAGCGCACCGGCCGCGACGGCCCTCGGCTTCCCCTGGTCCGCGACGGCGCCGCCGCCGTTGAAGCAGAGGACGTACTTGCCGACCGTCGGCGGGAAGGTGGCGATGTCGTACCACCGGTCGGACGGGATGCCGAGCTCGATGCCCGCTCCTTCGATCCCGGACAGGCCGCCGGCCTCGAGAGGCTGGACGGGCGAGTTCGCGTCGAAGGCGTCCGTCTGGAAGTCCTGCACCGACGGGGCGCTGGACACCAGGAAGTTGACGAAGACCGCGGGGTCGGTCTCGATCGCCTTGCGGGCGAAGCCCGTGGTGGCATCGTGACACACGAACCGACCCTCTTCGATGACGTTGACCGCGTCACGGAAGCGAAGGTGCTCGAAGTTGAAGGAGCTGAACTTCGCGTTGATCGTGACGACCGATTCGCTCTTACGCTCCTGCATGGATGGGCTCCTTTTAGCCGCTGATCAGGCCACGGTTGAGCAGGTCGGAGAGGGCATCCGAGATCGGATTCTTCCCCTCTTCATCCCTGCTTCCCGATGCCTCTGCCACTGGTTCCCCCAGCCGGGAATCGAGACGGTCGATACCCAGCTCATGAGCAGCTTTCATGACTTCCAGCTTCGACGGATCCTGCATGTACTCGGCGACCTTTTCGACGGCTTCCCTCGGGTCGAAGACTCCTTCGGCCGTGAGGCGCAGCACGTCGCGGAGAACCGAGTTCTCACGCTGCACGGCCGCGATCTTCTCCAGGGCTTCGCCCGCCTTGGCGTGTGCAACCTTGATCTGCTCCTCCTGCTGGAGAAGCCTTTCCCTGATCTTGGTCGCCACTTCCACCGGCAGCTGGACCTGGTCCGCCATCTTAGCCGCCTCGTTGCGACGCCAGGGCATCGATCCCGGCCAGGGCTTTCGCCACCAGCACGTTCGACCGGTGCCGCAAGTACGCCGCCTTTGTCAGACCCGCCTGTTTCTGGACGTCACCGATCGCTGCGGTGATGTCGTCGACGAGTTCACCCGATGCCCCGGCATCCGGGACCTTGTTCTCGCTGGCCTGCTTGCGCATCTCGGCCAGCGCGCGTTGGATGCGGGACACGTCCACGTCCTACTCCTTCTCTTCGGAGGCGCGGACGATCTGGGCGGCCAGCCGACCGAGGGCTTCGAACTCCTCGTCGGAGGCGATCTTGTCGAGGTCTTCCGCGGTCATGCCGGCGACCTTGAGGGCTTCGCCGCACGTCTGACCGGCCTCGTAGAGCTGCTTGGCCTCTTCCTCGGTCAGCGCTTCGGCCGCGGGGGCTTCGGCGGGGGCGGCCTCTCCGGCCTCCTTCGCCATCTGCTCCTCGACCATCTGGGCCGCCACGGAGACGAGCTGGGAGTCGGTCATGGGGTCGACTTCCTTCGCTTCCTCGGCGGTCTTGAGCAGCTCCACGGCCTTCTCGAAGTAGGCCTGGCGCGTCTCGTCGCTCTTGTAGGCGGCCTCGATGGCGGCGAGCTTCACGTTGAACTCGCGCTCGTCGAGTTCCTTCACGATCTCGGACATTCTGGTCTCCGGCATCGGGAGTCCCTCCTGCACTTCTGAAAAGCCCGACTGCTAACGGCGCACGCGCGCGTCAGCCAACCTGTTGTCCACCACAGGGGGGACTACCCCCCGACGTTGCCGTGCGTCTCGTGGGTCTGGGGCGTCTTGGTCTTGGGCGCGACGCTCTCGGCGACCACGCCGGGGTTCTCGCCTTCGATCTTCTTGGTGCCGACGCCACCCGTGCCGCTCGAGCCGAGCGTGGCGCTCGCGGGTCCGGCGCCGTGGCGCTGCTGGACCTTCTTCGCCACGCGCTTGAAGACCGAGTCGTCGTTGGCCGGGTTCCCGTGGGAAGGCTCCACCTTTCCGCCCTCGGCGGCGAACTTCTGGAGCTCCGCCACGAACCCCTTGGCGAAGAGCCGGCCGGTCGCGAAGACGTCTTCGGCGAACTTGACCATGGGGTCGCCGTTGGTGTCTTCCGCGGAGGCGAGTTTCTCCTGGCCGACCTCGGCCTCGATTGCGTTGATCAGGTCGCTCACGTGCTTGATGGCCATGTCGGACTCCTTCTAATGGTCCAGGCTCAGCCTCACTCCGACGACGAACGGCAGAACTGGCTGAATCCTGTCGTCCGTTGTTCTACCTCCCACGATCGAATCTTCAACCGCGTGAGGATCGACTACCATGAGGAGTTCTACACGGCTCGCGGCTTTTATCAACTCGTCCACCGGAAGCTCTTCGAGGAGCTTACGGTACTTGCCCGCCACCGCCGAACTCATCTTCTCCAACCCGGGTCTCGGAGCCACCGTAATCCGTATAACTCGGACCGCGCGGTTGGCAAGCGGCTGATCGAACATCGACCAGCCCCCCACCAGGTTCCTCAACCTCATCAGGAGTCTGCTTGGTACGTTCGACAAGTCAAGACGATCCGGAAGATTTGCTGCATTCCCTCCCGTGAGAGAATTCAGATCGTTGCCGTCCATGAGGATTCCGGCCGACGTCATTCCGTTGACGAGGTCCATCGGAGAGAAGTCTTGCCTGAGCGCGTTCATCGTCGCGGTGGGAATGGAACGCCTCGTGGCGATGTCCTTCTCGACGATGCCGCGGATCTTCTCGAGGAGCTCTGGCTTGATGGTGAGCCCTGCGATCGGGGGCTCCGCTTTCAGCGGGACGTTCTTCATGATGTCGGACGTCTTGATCGACGCGCGCTTGAAGACCTCCTGCGCCGAGGCGATCTTCTGGATGTCGATTGGGAAGGGCGCGTGCTCACGAGCCCGCGTGACTGCCGTCGGATCCGCGATGAGGTTCATCCCGGCGACCTTGCGAAGAGACATGGCCGGACGCCAAGCCGGGGTGATCACGGAGCTGATGTCGAAGAACCGAGGGAACCAGTTCTCTGCCATCACCCTTCGACCGTCTGGAAGGATGACATTCATCAGGGTCTGCAAATGTTCGCAGTAATCTGCCCTCGTCTTGGAAATATGTCCACAATAGCTGCACCGATCCCAGGGAACTTTCGTGCCCATGGACCAGGGAACGTGCTCCCCGCTGTCGATTCTCTGCACGAGATCCGGTGCCTTGTCCTTCGAGATGAACACGATCAGCTCAACCCGTTCCATCGGTTCGTTGTAGGCGGAGCAGCAGACGCGCTCCCCGATCGAGAGCATCGGGTCCTTGTTGCAGTTATGAACCACCACGTCGCTGGCTATATAGTGGTGGGCCTCCTCGACCTCAAGGTTGTAGACCAGCTCGTCCAACATGACCTCTTCCTTGTCCTCAACCCTAACGAGGTAGAGGTTTTCCCAGCGCATGCGGGCGACCTGGTTCTTCATGTCCTTGGTGTGAGCCTTGACGCTGTACCTGGCGATTTCAGGGGAGAAAGACGCCGCCACAATCACACATCCGGAAGGTCGACCAACGTACATCTTTCCGTTTGTTGGAGAGATGAAGCACCTTTCTTGGGCGTCTTCTTTGTTCGTGCACGGAACGCCCAAGGCGCGAATCAGGTCGCTAAGGGAGTATCGCATCTTGCGCGACGAGCTTCTTATCCTCAACTGCCCTTCACCCCTGCCTGACTCCGTAACACAACCATCACCATCGATGTATGAGCCGAGCATCTGAAGGACGCTGTCCGGACTCCAGTCGAAGATCTTTGAAGTGAGGCGCTTATTCTCGAAGGTGCCGGTGACAAACTGCCGTACCGCGTTAGCGACAGCTTGGGAGTTGAACCACACGGCCGTTAAACCGTACTGAGGCCTCGGGGTGACACCGGCTTTGAGCCCGTTTCTTTCCGCGCACCCGATAACAGCACCGATGTCTCTTTCGTTCTCGGCTGAGAACGAGAATCCAAATCCTCCGTCGTCTCTAAGATTCCCTTCGGAGGCGACCCATCCGACCAACTCGGCCAGATCGTTTCCAGGAGAGGCGCCACCAAGTTCCGGCTTCGGGAATACGAGGTAGTCTCCTGGAAGAACGGCCGACAAAGGAAGCCACTCAGGAGGGGTCACAGGCTCCCGTATCTCCCTACAATCCTCCCGATGATGATCGTTGATCGCGAGACGGCAGTATCCATGGGAGCAGTGAATGTTGCCCCGACGAAACACCAAGACAGGGTGATCCTTAGTCCCGACGAGATTGTCGTCCTGGCCACGAAAAGACAAAGAGACGCCGGGGCCAGAGTAATTCCGTTGAAAGACCTTTGTCACCGGTCTTGGCCCGACCATCGTCATCACGAGGTCGCCGATGGCCACCTCATCAATCGGTACTCTCTGCCGATCAGCCATCATGATCGGCGTGCCCGCCGGGAAGCAGTGCATAAGGAACGGATATCCGTATCTCTCGAACGTCTCGTGGCCGTACTCCTCTGGAATTTCTCTCTTCTCGTCCTTCAAAATTGCCAGAGCCCAATCCGGCGGCGGTTCGTGGAGAAGGCTCCACCTCGGGAATGAGTCGCCGTTCGCATTAGCGCCGTACGCGTGCTGCGCTCCCACCGCATTGAGATGGATGTACCGGCCATCGTCCCTCGGCTTCAAGGTCTCGATGATCTTGAGGATCTTATCGGGGATGAAGGAGGACGAGGCGATCTTCTCGAAGAAGCGCGAGTGGACCGGGATGTACGAAGGACCCCACTGCCCCTCGTAGGAGGGGGTGATGTGCTTCTCCACGTCGGGCGACAGAATCAGGTCGGCTCTTTTGAGCATTGTGATCGGTCCCGGACGGATCAGGCCGTCGCTGCCGGAGCCGGAGCGGGTCTGAGCTGGCCGCGAATCGCTCGCTGCGTCAGCGGCTGACGGAACGCTTCTGCTCCGGAAAGACGGTTCATCGCCCCGCCGGCGCCGAACATCATGCCCATCTCGGCGAGCTGGGGCACCATGGACTCATCACCGAACGCCCGTCTGAGGAAAGGATCCGCGAGCATCGGGAGAACCATCTGGCCGGCGAACTGCGCCCCGGGATTCGCCAGGAGTTTCCTGTGCCACGGGACCACGTTACCCTGGTTCTCCCACATCGTCTGGAGTTCCCTTGGGCCGGCCTGGCCGACTTCCATCATGTCTTTGACCTGATTCGGGGTCATGCCTCCTTGATTGAGGCCTCTACCCCGGGCCCTTCCGCTTCTCCTGGACATCGGCTCCAGATCCGGCACACCGCCGGCGGGCGGGGTTATGGGGCCTCCTGCGGGCGCCGTGGCGGGCGGTGGCGCCACTCCACCGGAGGGAGGGGTCACCGGAGCGGGGGGCGCGGGCATGGGTGCCCCTGCCCCTGGCGCTGGTGCTCCGCCCGTCGGAGGGACCGGTTCCGGCGTGCCCGCGGGGGCTTTGGCGGATGATCTCGCTGCGGCAGATCCCTTGGGCGGCTTCAGTTTGGCCGGCACCTTCGCGGGAGCCTTGGCAGCAGGGATCGGAACCCTCTTCAAAGGAGATCCCCCCGGCATCCACGAGGCCCACTTCTCCAGCGTGGCGTCGTCGATCTCGAACCTCGACGTCACGAGTCCGATCAGTCCTGCGCTCTTGTTCATGAGGCTGTTCCTCATCGTCTTGGTCTTTCGCTGGAGGGAAGGCGTCGAAAGCTTCCTTCCCGGTGCGTTCTCCCAGTCCTCCTGTTGCGTCGGTCCCGTGGCGCTCCCCGGCTCGGGCTTGCCGAGCACGCCCATCCCCCTGCGGGGAAGGTACGTGATCTGGACGCCGGAATCGTGCGGGAACTCCATCTAATCCTTGTCCTTGTCCATGTGAGGCCTCGCCTTCAGCAAGACGTCGGCGAGAGCTCCGAGCTGCTGCCTGGCCGGCTCGGTGAGCTTCTGGGCCCCGGTCTGGATTTCGACAAGCTCCTTGAGCGTCCCGGGCTGCACGAACGACGGGCCAGTCTCGTGGAACTTCTTGAGCAGGTTCCCTGCAAGGAGAGGGTTCGTTGCCACGGACGGCGAGAACGAGGACAGCATCTGGAAGTAGTGTGGCACGTTCGGGTCGTTTCTGAGTTCCGGATGCTCCTTGAGGATCTGCCTCATGGAGCTGCCGAGCTCGAACTTCTCCACGATCGAGCGGATGCCGGAGGCAACCAGCGGGAGTACGATGGCGCTGACGGCCGTTAGGCCCATCAAGCGGGCGGATGTGTCGGTCGATGGCAGACTGGGAATCTTACCCTTCAACCAACCCCCGGCGCCTTTCAACGACCCGAGAATGGACTGGAGCACACCGGAACCGACAGGGCCGCCTCCTGGAGCCCCTGCCCACGACGGCAGGCCTTGGTTGTGGATCATGATGTTCGGATTGCCTTTGTAGGGCAAGCCGGCGATCTTCTCCAGCACTTCCCCCGCTTCCTTCCCCATCCACTCCTCGATGGCGTCCTTGACGGTGGGTTCGCCGTAGAACGAGAAGTGCGTGACGTAGCGGCCGATCTTCTCGATCGTCTCGTCGTCCGCGTAGGCGAAGTGGCGGTCGAACAGGTCGTTGAGGCCGACCTTGTCCTTCGCCATCGCGCACTTGATGACGCCGGCAACGAACTCGCCGACCTCGACGCGATCCTCCGCGGTCAACGCCTCGTCCTCGTACAGGCAGGCGTACTTCTCGAAGAGCGACATGGAGCCTCCTTACATCTTCTTGCTGTAGGCCTCGCTGCGGGCGGCCTGATCCTCGATGGAGAAGGGCGGGCGCAACTCGTACCTGCTGCTCTCCCCAAGGGCCTTGCCGGCCGCATGGGCCCCTTTGCCTACTCCGACGAGCGCGGTCCCACCTCCGAGCGTGGCGCCCAGGGCCAGATACGGGTGCTTCTTGACCCCCTGGTAGAGATACTCCGCGCCTCTGCCCACGGCGCTCGTCTTGGGGGCCTTGGCCGCGGCCCTGGCCACCTTGACGATGCCCTGGAAGAACTCCTTGTCGGACATCACCGAGGCCTTCTTCGCGAGGTTTTCGATCTCGCTCATCAGGTACGATTCGACGTCCTGGTTGTCCTGGAAGGAGGTGACTCCCGTGGGTGTCGGAGGGGGCGCGTCGTTGAGGAGGGCCAGGCGTCCGCCGAACGCGCTGTCCGTGTCGCTGACCTTCTGGCGGAACGTGTCGAGGTCGATCAGGAGGGCGTGCCGCCCGTTGATGACCTCCACCGGGGCGCCCGGCATCTCCAGCTTCTCGTCGATGAGCTTCTTGTCGACGGGGTGGGCCACCTTCAGGAGGTCGTCCTTGACGTCCTCGAACAGGTTCTTCCACAGCCCCACGGACTGCGGACGCGCGATGCAGGCGAACTTGAACATGTCGCCGAGGCGGTTCTTCTCGAGGAGCACGTACTCGCGGGCCTTGTCGAGGATCCCGTCGTAGCACTTGTCGAGGTCCCGGAGCGCCTCCGCCGTCTTCAGCATGGCGGCCGAGAGCCGCTTGGACGCCTCTCCCTTGAGCTCCGAGAAGGCGGCTTCGGCGCGCTTCTCCATCGGGACCGACTCGGAAACCGTCGCCAGGAACGAGGCCACCTTCTCCGTCGTCGCCTCTCTCTTCGCCACGGCGGAGGGGAACATGGCCTCAAACACGGCTGCCGTCTTCACGGTCGGCTCGGGCTTGTGAAGGATTCCCTGGACGCCTTCCAGGGTGGCGAGGGGGAAGGTGAACGTCTTCTCCGTGGCCACCTTGAACATGCGGTCGTTGACGTCCAGGTTCGCGAGCTCCACCACGCGCTGGATCTGCACCGGCGTGAGGTTGGCCTTCTCGGCCAGCTTCGCGATCGACTCGTTGAGGGGAAGGTTCTTCTCGACGAAGTCGCTCGCCGCCGTCCTGGCGTAGTCCGCGAAACGAATCGGGTTGAAGTCCATGCGGCGTCTCCTATTGGGGCGCGCGTTCCTCGTACGCCCAGGCAGGACGGTTGTTCCTGTTGGTGGTCCTCGATGAGGTCTTAGGACCTCCCCAGTACATGACGTTCTTCCTCTGCTCTCCGGGCTGGGGGTTCTCGGGGCTCAGGGGAGGCCCGAGTTCCTCGAGGATGGCCAGTTTCCGCATTTCGTCCACGAACCCGGAAAAGAGCCCACGCATCGTCCACCTCCTGTAAAGGCTACGGCGGGGCCTGATATTTTCAATAGTCTTCGTCCGCCAGGGCGCGGACGTCGGGAAGAGCCGTGGCGGCGAACTCCCCGTAGTACTGCTTGGCGGCGAGGTAGCACAGCATGACGGCCTGGAACGTATCGTCCGGCATGGTGTGGTCGTACTTCATCTTGTTCCTGCGCTCATCGAACTCGAGGTATATCGAGACGAAGTCGTGAAGGAACGGGATGTCCTTCATCGGAAGGTTCTGCATGATCTCCCGGCAAGGGAACAAGACTCGCCTCGTCTTGATGGCGTCGATCAACAGCGACATGCACTGGGTCCGGTCGATCATGTATCTTCCGGAGCGGCCGGCTTCGTCGTTGAACACGACGAGCTTCTTCTGCTCAACGGACTCCATCTCCAGCATGATGGGGTTGGGCCGGCCCATCTGCCTGTCGTCCCAGTTGTAGTTCTCGATGAGCCGCTGGTTATTGATGTGGCCGAAGCCCCAGTCCGACCCGACGAACGTGGCGCCCCAGGATCTCGCGGTCTGGTCGAAGTACATGGGCTGCTTGACAAGGTTGGTCTTCTCGCCCAGGTACTTCTCCATGTGCACGATGCGGAACTTTTCGTCGACCCCGAACCCACCGATCACGGTGACCGTGAAGGATGTGGGGTGGTGCTTCTTCCTGGTGACGCCTACATCCGAAGACCTGAGCCCAGTGCCGTGGTCGATCCCCATGAACAGCGGAGCACCACCGAGAAGCTTCTTGATGGTGGCCGGCGTCTCGAAGGCCTTTCGGCTCTCTTCACAAGCTGCGAAGACGTCCATCTCTGTGAGGACGAGCTCGCCTTCATCGGACGGAAGGGCGAGCACCTCGTTCAAGAACATCGAGTGCGACATCGCGGAGTTGTTCCGCTTCTCCA
>Ga0315294_10007228_pt1 | contig 12185 bp, 13 predicted proteins | sample YL17G13_40_MG_FD_203626 | JGI IMG/M metagenome (GOLD analysis project Ga0315294, IMG submission 203626) | Sediment microbial communities from Yellowstone Lake, YNP, Wyoming, USA - YL17G13_40 | ecosystem: Environmental > Aquatic > Freshwater > Lake > Sediment | place: USA: Wyoming | collected...
GGCGGCGTTCACCGCCGGCACCGCACGGGTACTGGTGGCGACGGACATCGCCGCCCGCGGCGTCCACGTCGACGATGTCGAACTGGTCGTGCACATCGACCCACCCGCCGAGCACAAGGCATATCTGCACCGCTCCGGGCGCACCGCCCGGGCCGGAAACACCGGTGACGTGGTCACGGTGGTACTGCCCGAGCAGCGCAAGGACACCCAGGTGTTGCTGCGCAAGGCCGGTATCCAGGTCGCACCTCAACAGGTGACCGCCGACTCGGCGCAGGTGCTGGAACTGGTGGGAGAGGTCGCGCCGTACCAGGCTCCGGTCGCCGCACAGCCGGTACAGTCCCGGCCCGCTCAGCCCCGCCGCTCCGGCGGTTCCGGGCAGCAACGCCGCCCGGCTCCCGGCTCGTCACAACCGCGACCGGCCCAGCGGCGCAGGGCTTCTCGCGCAGCCGGAGTGTCCGCCAGCTAGCTACTCTTGGGTGTTGCCGCCGAACCGGTCGGGCTCTGGCCGGTTTCGGCGGCGGCCCAGGAGGCGCTTTCGGCCCTTGCGGCCCGGATGACCCGTTCGGCCGCCTCGAAGGTCGGGGTGCCGCAATCCACCTCGGGTATATGCCGTGTCGCCGCCTGCCGCAACACCATTACGGCCAGCGCGGCGGGCGTCATGGAGGGCACCACCAGTATTCGGGTACAGCCGATCTGGCCGACCATCGACATCAGGCGATGGCGCGGTCCATTCCAGCCGATCTTGGCCACAGTGCCCGGCGCCATGGTGCTCAGCACCGGGGTGGCCGATCCCGCAGACCAGTTGAGGCTGATATCGACGATTTCACCCAGTGCCGGATGCAATGCCTCGATGAGATCGGGCAACTCCCGAACCATCGAGGCGGTTCGGGGCCACCAGGCTCCGTCGATCTCTCCGCCGAGGGCCGCTGCCAGGGAGACCCGCACCGGACTCGCCGTCCGCCTCGACCTGCGGGGGGTGGTCACACCGGCACCGACTCAACGGCAGTCCTGCCCGCGCGGCGGGCGTGCATGCAACAGGAGTTCATGCGGCGGATCCTTTGCGTCAGCGGCGCCATACTCTCGGCATAGATTCGCGAGTCACGAAACACCGCAGGCGTTCTCGACTCTACACCCGGGGCAGAACGACACAGTTTCCAGCCGCCATCCGAGGCGCGGCTTCATGCCGACCGTCGGCGCAGGTGATGACCGGTCTAACTGCCCACGCCGAGTCGCCGCGCCAGATCGGGGCCGCCCACCTCGGCGATGAACGCGGGGTCTGCGCACACCACCAGTTGGTCGCGCGCGCGAGATAGCCCGACGTACAACCGTTCTCGGGCCCGCTCGAGCGCGTACCGGTCGTTGACGACCAGCACGACCGCACGGCGTTCCAGGCCCTTGAAGCCCAAGACATGCCCGTAGAACACCTGGTCGGTATCCCAGCGCCTTCGATGGCCACCACGAAATCGATCTCGTGGTCCTTGAGGTGGTCGGTGACCCGCTGCCCGGTGATGACGAGGTCGCCCTCGCCGAGCTGGTCGGACAAGGCTTCCCAGACGCGACGTTCACTGTCGTTCGCCAGTCGTGGATGGTCGGGCAGAGCGACAGCCATCCGGACGGTCCCCTCCCATTTGGTCCTGGGAATCGTCAGGCCGTCCCGCGACGAACCGGTTGTCATCCGCGCCGCCGGGGAGTCGCAGGCGTCGATTCTGCGGACAGAGTGCCACATCTGCCGCTGAGCCTGTACAGTGGGAGCCATAGTCGAATTTCGCCCCAACGGCGCCTCTCAACTTCGGTCCTCACTCGGACCTGTTCGCGTGATGCGATTCCCTTGTCCTGATCGGATGTCTTGCGATTAGGCCGTATGAAAGAAATCAATCCATGGACGACAGTCTATTTTCCCATCCAGTGGAGTCCGAGTTCGTCACACCGACGTACGACGGCTCCTCCGACCCGGTGGAGAACCCGGTGTTCTCCGACCAGCAGCGTTAGTTCGAAATGCTGCACAACGAGTTTCGTGCCTCTTCGAAGACACGAAAGCGCCGGACGCAATTGGTGCGCCCGGCTTGAGGATGCCCGGTTTCGGCATCCCGTTCATGAAATGAAAGAAGAAGTAGGAATGGCACAGGGAACTGTGAAGTGGTTCAACAGCGATAAAGGCTTCGGCTTCATCGCCCCAGACGGTGGCGCGGACGATGTTTTCGTCCACTTCTCCGAGATCGCCGGCAGCGGCTACAAGTCGCTGCAGGAGAATCAGCGGGTCACGTTTGAAATCGGCCAGGGAGCCAAGGGCCCCCAGGCGCTCGCTGTCCGACCGGAGTAGCGCGCAGCAGTACAACAATGTGGGCCGGCAGGGAAACCTGCCGGTCCACATTTGGTTGCGTAGACGAAACGCGTTGGAGAGCGGGCGACCTCGTCGTCCGGCCAGCAGGAAACCGCCGCCGTAAGTTTGCGGAATCGGCTCTCAAGCTTTTTCTTTTTCGAAGAGGTAGTGAAACACCATCCACTCGTTGCCGTCGCCGTAGGCGAAAACCTCGGAACAGAACAGCAGGAACATCCGCCACCGCTCGAGTGCGACCGACGCCGAGGTTGGTCCGCCCTCCAGCGCTTGTAGGCATTCCCGGGAATGGGCGTCGAGGCGCGCAAGCCACGCATCGAGGGTCCTGCTGTACTGGTGCCCGTCGATATCCCAAACCCTGGCTTGCTTGAGATCGGGCGGAAGGAAGTTCTCGAACAGGTCTCGGCTCGGCATGGTGCCCCCGGCGAAGAAGTACTTGCCCATCCAGTCCGTGGTCTTGAAGTCGTAGGCGAAGCGCCGATTTCCGAGAATCTGCACCATCATTCGCCCGTCGGACTTGAGCCACGAGCTGACTTTCTTGAGCACCATGTCGTAGTTCTTCATATGCTCGAGCATCTCGCAGGACATGATCACGTCGAACGCCTCCAGGAAAGAGGGGTCATCGAACGTACTGGCATCCGCTTTGAGGTTGGCGAAACGGCCCGTGTGTCTGTGATTGCGTGCCGTGATGAAGTCCTGCTGAGTGCCACTGTTCGACAGGAACGTGACGTGCACGCCGTCGTAGTTGTCGAGCACATAGCCGCCGTGCGACCCCCAGCCGCAGCCGAGATCGAGCAGCCGAACCGATCCCTTGGTCGTCAGGAGATCGCTGAGCCTGAGGTGCTCTTCGACGAACGCCTGCAGCATGGCGACTTCAGCTTCAGCGAGGCCTGTGGAGGACTCCGGGAACAGGCAGCAGGAGTACTTCAGGTAGGGACCCAGCATGATCTCGAAGAAGCGGGTGGGCACCTCGTAGTGCTGGGTGTTGGCGTCCTCCTGATGAGTGGCGCCTGCGCTGACCCGCAGCTTCTCGAAGTACTTCTTCTTGTAGAACGCCTGCTTCTCGGTATCGCCGTTGCATTCGAACGTCTTGACCCACGAGGCGCACATCATGCGGACCAGGAACCGCATCATCGCGTCGGGCAGCAGGCCGCGCTCCTTAAGGGCAAGCACAGAGTTGAACAGGCGCTCCACGCTCACCATCCAAACATGGATGAATGCCGGGTCCTCTGGCCGGGCATGGCGAAGGACGCTTAGGATTTCCCCATCCGACCAGGAGGATTCATGTCTTTGCTGTTCAATCCCCGAACCTACCGGCCCACGTCGTTCGATGAAGGCACTCAACAGCAGCTTCTGGCGCTGATCGACTTCTTCGAAAGCAAAGGCCTGGCCAGGAACAAAGAGGAGTACTACTCCGGAGAGTGGTACGCCGACTTCCTGAAACTTGTTGCGGACAAGCGGATCTTCGCCACCTTCGCCACCCCAGCCGAGGTCGGCGAACTGGTCGGCCGCGCCGACGCGCGTTGGGATCTAGCCCGGATCAACGAACTGAACGAGATCCTCGGCTTCTACTCCCTGGCGCACTGGTATGCCTGGCAGGTCTCGGTGCTCGGCCTGGGCCCGGTCTGGCTCAGCGCCAATGACGAGGCCCGCGGGATGGTGGCCGGACTCCTGGACGAGGGCCACATCTTCGGGTTCGGACTTTCCGAGCGCGAGCACGGAGCCGACATCTACTCCTCGGACATGATCCTGACCCGCACGGCGGACGGCGGCTTCACCGCAAGCGGGGGCAAGTGGTATATCGGCAACGGCAACGCGGCCGGGCGACTGAGTGTGTTCGGGAAGTTCGCCGACGACGATCCGGAGCACCCCGGCGAGTACGTGTTCTTCCTCGTCGACCCGAAGCATCAGAGCTACGAACTGATCAAGAACGTCGTCGCCGGACAGATGTACGTGGCGGGGTTCAACCTGCACGGCTACCCGGTGGCGCAGAGCGCCATCCTGCACGTCGGCAAGCCGGCCTGGGACGCCGCACTGGCGACGGTGAACGTCGGCAAGGTGAACCTCGGCTGGGCCAGCATCGGCATCTGCGAGCACTCCTTCTATGAATCGGTGACCCACGCCCACAACCGGGTCCTCTACGGCAAACGGGTCACCGATTTCACGCACGTGCGCCGCATGCTCGCCGACGCCTACGCCCGATTGGTCGCGATGAAGGTCTTCGCCGCCCGGTCCACCGACTACTTCCGCTCCGCCAGCGAGGAGGACCGAAGGTTCCTGCTGTTCAATCCGGTCACCAAGGCGAAGGTGACCAGCGAGGGCGAGCGCGTCATCGACCTGCTGTGGGATGTCATCGCCGCCCGCGGTTTCGAACGCGACACCTACTTCAGCCGGGCCGCCAGCGACATCCGGGCGCTGCCCAAACTGGAAGGCACCGTACACGTCAACATCGCGCTGGTGCTGAAGTTCATGCCGCGCTACCTGGGGGCCGCCCACGGTGCGGCACAGGCGTATCCGATCATCCCGGTTCGCCAGGGGGCCGGCGATGACGCCTACCTGTTCCACCAGGGACCGGCCAAGGGCCTGGGTTCGATCGGGTTCAGCGACTGGCGGCCCGCGTTCGACCGGTTCGCCCACCTGGCCAACGTCGCCGTCTTCCGGGAGCAGATCGACGCGTTCACCCAACTGGTCCTGACGGCCCCGCCGACCGAGGCGCAGCAGAAGGACCTCGATTATCTGCAGGTTCTGGGACAGCTGTTCACCCAGATCGTCTATGCCCAACTGATTCTCGAGTCCGCCGCCCTGGCCATCGACGACGGCGAGACCCGTCCGGGCTCGGTCAGCGACCTCTCGGATCTCACCGAATCACACCTCGATCGGATCTTCGCGGTGTTCGTCCGCGACATGGCCGACCAGGCGGTCGCCCTGCACGGCCAGGCCTCCGCAACCGAGGCGCAAGCCGCGGCCGCGCTGTCGATCGTGAACAAGCCCAGGATCGACCCCGAAGCCGAGCAGGCGTTCGTTTCCGAGGTGTTGTCCTACAGCGGCGCTTACGAGATGAAGGCCTGATCAGGGGACTGGGTACAGCACAGTTCTTGGTGGCAGGTGCAGGATTTGAACCTGTGTGGGCTTTCGCCGGCGGATTTGCAGTCCATGAAGGGCCGTATCAGGGTGTCGCCTGGCATGCCTCAGCGGTCACCTAACTGCGCCGACGGTCGCTGCGTGTGTCACCGCATATCCGCCGATGTCCGGCGAGTTGTGACAACCCGGTGACAACCGGGACGCGCCGGCTTGTAGGAATTCCTCTACACTAGAGGTGTATCTGTAAAGTATTTCCTACGGTCGTTGGGGGTGAGGTGAGCGAGTCGGACCTGCTTTCCACGCTTCCGGACACCTTCCGGTTCGGCGAAGCGTTGGAACGTATCAACGAGCGTCAGTTCCGCCGGCTGTTGAGTGAAGGCCGGATCACGCGGCTGGCGCGGGGTATCTACCGCAAGACCAGTTGGACCGGTGACGACGACCTCGTTGAGATCGCTGCGAAGTCCACCCGGGCCACCATCGCGTTGCGATCCGCGCTCGCCCGTCATGACCTCATCGACGCCATTCCCAGCGCGCTCGACATCGCCGTTCCCCGCGGCGCCTGGACTCCGGCCCTGACCATCCCGATCAACTGGCATCACTTCGACCGAGCCACGTTCGACGTCGGACGCGAGGATTTGAATATCGGAGATCAGCGCAGCATCGGGATCTACTCAGCCGCACGCAGCATCGTCGATGCTTTCCGCCTCCGCCACCTCGAAGGCGAAGACATGGCTAACGAGGCCCTCAAACAATGGCTCCGAAGAGGCGGCCAGCCCTCGGCATTGTTGGAGATCGCAAAGAGTTTTCCCCAAGCCCGAAGCGCACTGCACAACACGTTGAGCATCCTGTTATGACGGACCCTAAACCCGGCGAAGTCGCTTATCGCGCCCTTCAACGTGAGGCGCGGACGACGAGACGGACCACCCAGGAGCTCCTGGAGCTTTATGCGCTGGAGGGCGTTCTCGCCCGTCTATCCCGAAGTCCCCTGCGGGACCAGTTCGTTCTCAAGGGCGGTGTCCTTCTCGCGGCGTTCGGCAACCGGCGCCCCACCAAGGATGTGGACCTGGCTGCGCTCGGAGTCGGCAATGACGTCGACAGCATCCTGGAGATGATGCGAGACATCCTCACTGCCGAACCCGATGTCGGCGATGGACTGAAGATCGACGGGAAGTCCTTGAGCGCTGAGGTAATTCGCGACGAAGACGAGTACGCGGGTGTGCGTGTCAGCGCCAAGGCGACACTGAACACAGCACAGCTGTCATTCCGCATCGACGTCAACGTCGGCGACCCGATTTACCCTGAGCCTGCCGACGTCACGGTGCCCCGACTGCTCGGCGGTGAGCCGATCACGTTGCGCGGCTATCCACTTCACATGGCGCTCGCCGAGAAACTGGTCACCGCGATTCAACGAGGAACCGTCAGCACCCGCTGGCGGGATTTTGGCGACATCTGGACGCTCACCCGGCACCATTCCATAGACGGCTCTGACCTGCAGAACGCCATCGCCGCCGTCGCGAAGCATCGACAGACAGTGATGATTCCGCTCCCTCAGGCCCTCGCCGGATACGCTGAGATCGGCCAAACACGCTGGGCCGCTTGGCGACGCCGGACCAACAACCAGTCGTTGCCTGAACGGTTCAACGACGTGGTCACGGCAGTCATTATTTTCGGTGAGCCCGTTCTGGAACAGACAGCTTCGGGCCGTTCGTGGAATCCCCAAGCTGGCGAGTGGGAACGTCACGGCAAGTAAGGCAGCAATCCACAGGAGACGGGAACGTCAGGATGTCTGGCTGTCGCGCATCCGAGCGGTCTCCCGCGGAACCTTCCCGGGTTCCTGGAGTAAGACATGACCGTTCACCACATCTGCCCTGGCGTTCCTCACGGCACTGCGACGTAAGCGCTGCGGCGACGCTCATGAGGCAGACCGATGGCATACCCGGTGAGTCGGCGATGATATGCGTGCGAACGGGCGGGCCGCATCTTGACGAGAGCGCGGCGGCGCGGCGGTGCGCGGCGAGACGGCCCCGCTGGCTGAGTTCGTCATCAAGAAGATCGAACGGGGTTCAGTGGGCGGTGATGGACCCGCTGACCGGCAAGCCAGTAGATCATGTTGCGGTCTGGAAGGACTCGCAACGTTAAGTGTTGTGGCCCCCGTGCGGATGGTGCGGCTGCCTCTCGATGCGTGAGTTCCTGAGCCCCCTCGGAAGGGCACAAGGGCTCTGGTGATGCGCGTCACAACGGTTTATAGTGGAGGTGGTGGAGTCGGCGGGGGGCGCGGTCAAGCACTGGTTGGTGATGGACACCGGGCGCGACAGGGCCCCGACACCATTCACGACCCGGATCGCCGGTGCGGGCCGGCATCTGCCCGCCACGCACTTGAGCACCAAAGACCTCATGTCGACCACCCGCCACCAGACCCACATCGATCTCGAGCGGTTGACGGGGATTCGCGACCGGCGGGTGTCCGTCGGCGACGAGGACTCCTACACTCTGGCGATCTCGGCCGCGGATGACTGCCTCACCCACGCGAATCGGTCTGCGCAGTCAGTTGATGCGGTGATCAGCTGCAGCATCACCAAGTTTCACGACGGGCTGACCCAGTGGCTGGAACCGACGATGAGCGGTGCGGTCGCCGAGGCGATCGGCGCCGTTAAGGCGATGACATTCGACGTGTCCAACGCGTGTGCGGGGATGCTGACGGGTGTCACCATCGCCAACAACTGGATCCGCCAGGGCAACATCGAGCGGGCACTGGTCGTCAGCGGCGAGTACATCTCCCAACTCGGGCAGAATGCGGCCCAGCACATCCGCACCATCATGAGCAACGAACTGGCGTCGCTCACCCTGGGTGACGCCGGCGCGGCGCTTCTCCTCGAACGGGCACCGGCCGGGTCGGCCGGCATCACCCTGGCTGGGTTCACCACGGCCGCCGACTACAGCCGGCTCTGCCTCGCCTATCCGAAGGGGCACGACCCGGCAGCCCGGATGTTCACCGACTCCCGGGCCATCCAGCGGGCGGCGATCGCCAACACGCCACTGCTGCTGCAGGAGGTGCTGGAGGCCGCGGGCATCTCGCTGCACGACATCGACCACGTCATCACCCACCAGACGTCGGCCCGCGCGATCCGCAAGGGAATGAAGGAGATCGTCGCCGCGCTCGGCGAAGGACCCCGCCACGACGCTGTCATCACCGTCGACCGTTACGGGAACACCGCGTCGACAACCCACACGGTGGCCCTCGTGGAGGAGCTTGACGCCGGCCGGATCCGTCCGGGGGAAACGGTCGCGCTGATCGCGCTGGCATCGGGCCTGGAGATCGGCGTCGTTCTGCTGACTCTGGACGAGGAAATGGTGGGGTCGTATGGGCACGGTCATTGATCGGCTCGAGGTGGTACACGGCGGCTGGCGCAGCCGTCACAGCGGGCTGCGCCTTGCCGTGTCGGCTGCCAAGAAGTGCCTCGAGGAAGCACACTGCGACCCCGACGACCTTGACCTGCTGGTCAACGCGGGCATCTATCGCGACCGCAATCTCGGCGAACCGGCGCTTGCGGCGTTGATCCAGGAGGACATCGGCGCCAACATCGAGGACCCGCACGCCGGCGCGCACGGCACCTTCTCGTTCGACGTCGCCAACGGGACGTGCGGGGTCCTCACCGGGCTGCAGATCGTGGACGGATTCCTGCGGTCGCACACGATTCAGCGCGCGCTGGTGGTGGCCAGCGACGCCGATCCCGGGCACGGGCTGAGCGAGCATTTCCCGTTCACGGCCACCGGCGGCGCCATGTTGTGCAGTTGGACCGACGACGAGTACGGGCTCGGCCGGGTTCACTGGATCAACCATCGTGACGGTGGTGAATCATTCAGCGCCACCGTGGGATTGAGGGATGCTCGCAATGTTTTGCGATTCCAGCAGTCAGAGTCGATGGACCAGCGGTTCGCGGAGGCCGCCGCCGACGCCGCCGACGGATGCCTGCGTGAAACCGGCCTCGCGCTGTCCGACATCGACGTGATCGTCGCGGCGCCCGCCCGGTCGGGTTACCGCGCGGCACTGGCGGCGCTGCTCGGGGTACCCGTGGACCGGGTGAGGACTGCCGGCGACGAACGCATGCACACCGCGGCCCTGGTGGCCGCCTTCGGCAACGGCAGCACCCGGCTGCCCCCGGGGACCTGTGCGTTGATGGTCGCCGCGGGTGCGGGGGTCACCGCCGGCGCCGCGTACTACCGCGAACGCCCCGACGTTCCGGGCTGACGACGCACTCCGCCCGGGTCACGCTCCAAGCGGTTAGTCAATGATGGGACACACCACTAGTCAGCACTGGCCAGCGCCGCCAGCGTCTGGGCGCTGGTGTACTTCGGGTGCCAGCCCAGCACCGACTTCGCCTTAGTGGTGTCCATGACGACAGAGGTCCGGCCGACGTGCAGCCATTCCAGCGCCGACGGCACGAACGGCAACCGCGTAATCACCGCCGACGCCGCACTCGCCGCGGCGTGCGGCACGCGGACGGGTCGTCCGCCCAACGCCGCGACCACGTCGGACACCGAGGTCACCCCGTCGCCGGCGATGTTGTAGGCACCGGGCGGGGCGGAGGTCGTCGCGGCCAGCGCGATCGCCGCGGCAACGTCGTCATGGTGCACGAGTTGCAGAGGCGTTCCCGGGTCCGGGAACAGCGGCTTGAACACCGGCAGCGCCCGGGTGGCCGAGCGGATCACGCCGGGCAGCTGACTCCACGGCATCGCATCGGCAAGCGCAGGCGCCTTCGGTCCAGCGACGATGCACGGCCGCAACACGTACACCTGAAGCGAAGAGCCGCCAGTGATCTCAGCAAGCGCAGCTTCGCAGGCGGCCTTCTGCTCGGAGTAGTAGTGCTCCGGCGAGCCGCGCGGGGGCACGTCCTCGGTGAGCGGAACCGGGTTGTCGGCGTGGTAGCCGTAGGCGGCGACCGACGAGGTGTACACCAACCGCCGGGGCCGCTCGGCGGCCACGGTTGCCTCGAAGACGTTGCGGGTTCCCGCCAGGTTGATACGCGCGCTGTCCTCGCGTGAGCCCATGATGATGAAGGCGAGATGGATGACGACGTCGGCATCGACCACCAGCGCGTCGACGGCCGCCCGGTCCAGAATGTCGCCCTGCCGGTAGGTGGTTTTCGTCCAGCCGTGTGCGGCGGGGTCAAACGGCCGACGCGCCATCCCGATGATGCGCTCCACTGCCGGATCACGCTCCAGCGCTTCCACTACGGAGATCCCGATCTCACCCGTGGGCCCGGTGACCGCGATCGTGAGCGCCATCTAATCAGCGTCCGCCTTCTGGGAGGGCAATACAGCGAAACCGCGCTTTACGGCTCCACTCTGGCGCCGCTTGTCAAACGCGTCGCCGCGCCTTCAGCAACCAATGGCGTGTTCCTCACCCCGCTCGCCGGATCGTTGGGCCGCGTCGGCGTGATTCATGCCAGCCGGGACAACGCGGCGCAGGCGCTGCGCTCGGGTGCGGTCGTGCTGGACTTTCCCGGCGGGGACTATGACGCCTTCCGGCCGACGGTGGCGCAGAACGTCATCGACTTCGACGGCCGCACCGGATACGTCGGCGAGCCGGCTGCGGACCTGTGATGCGTTGTACTGGATGACGGTTTTCGCCTGCATCGCTTTCTTGAGCTCTTCCCGGGCGACCGACCTTGAGCCCGGCCCCCTGTAGACCGCCGGCGGCCCGATCGCCGCGATCAGTCGCGCGCACGACGGTCCCGATCGCCGCGGCAGTCACGACCCCACCGCACCCATCGCGTGGGCAAACCGCTGGCGCCCGGCCGCCGATCGCTAGGGCAAGTATCGGGCACGGACACTCGCAGTATCGTCCAGAAATGGCCTCTGAGCTGCTGTTATGCTGGTGGCAGGTACAGGATTCGAACCTGTGTAGGCTTTCGCCGACGGATTTACAGTCCGCTCCCATTGGCCGCTCGGGCAACCTGCCTCGGACCAAACCGAGTTACCCCGGCTTGATGCGACTAGCAGGGTACAACGAGGATGTACCCCGGACACAAACCGGCCGATCGTGAGGGAGAGCGCCCCAGTGGCTGATTCAAGTTTCGACATCGTCAGCAAGGTCGACCGCCAGGAGGTCGACAACGCGCTGAACCAGGCGGGCAAGGAACTGGCCACCCGGTTCGACTTCCGCGGAACCGACACCACCATCGCCTGGAAGGGCGACGAGGTGATCGAGATCGTCTCCTCCACCGAGGAGCGCGCCAAGGCCGCCGTCGAGGTGTTCAAGGAGAAACTGGTCCGACGCGACATCTCGATGAAGGCGTTCGACGCCGGCGAGCCGCAGGCCAGCGGCAAGACCTACAAGGTCAGCGGCACCCTCAAGCAGGGCATCAGCAGCGAGAACGCGAAGAAGGTCACCAAGCTGATCCGCGATGATGGCCCCAAGGGCGTCAAGGCCCAGATTCAGGGCGAGGAGATCCGGGTGACCTCAAAGAACCGCGATGATCTGCAGTCCGTCATCGCCCTTCTCAAGGGCGCGGACCTCGACCTCGCCCTGCAGTTCGTCAACTACCGGTAGCCGGCGACGCCCCTGGCCCGACCAACCGGTCAGTGGCTAATGTGGTGACCGGTACTACCGGACGCGATGAAGCGAGGGCCCGCGATGACCGTCAATCCAGAGACTTCTGACGCCCGCCCCGCCGAGCAGGACGCCGGGACATACGACGTCGTCATCATCGGTGCCGGCATCTCCGGGATCGGCACCGCCTACCGCCTGGCCGAGTCCGACCCGTCC
>Ga0315294_10007229_pt1 | contig 12184 bp, 9 predicted proteins | sample YL17G13_40_MG_FD_203626 | JGI IMG/M metagenome (GOLD analysis project Ga0315294, IMG submission 203626) | Sediment microbial communities from Yellowstone Lake, YNP, Wyoming, USA - YL17G13_40 | ecosystem: Environmental > Aquatic > Freshwater > Lake > Sediment | place: USA: Wyoming | collected...
ACCGCCCCACCAACTCTGTAATGCAGGTCAAAGCTCGGAGTTTCCTCCGACCGATAATCCCACCTGATTGCAATATCGTTCCACCCCGTTGTATTAATCGTCAAAATCCACTCGGCATCCGGACCGCTAACCCTGACATCGTTCCACGCTGCCCCCTGGCCTGCATCGTGATGGACACCAACTGCATCCACGTAGGCAATCCCATCCTTGCCGTTAATATCTTTCTCCCCGCCCGATATAACTAAAGTTGGTACTCCAACCACATTTTCAGCCGTTACATTCTCTGTATAATAGGCTGAACTTGCCCCGAAATCCCAGATTGCCATCAAAGCCGCACCAGATGGGCTGCTGAAAGCTGCCAAAAATACAAGGGCAAGTAAAAGTATTGCTTTTCTCATTTTCCACCTCCTGCCTCTCTCCTTCCCTCTCGCCGGACACTCCGGCCAGTTGTTTGGGGCCTCCTCGTGGGCCTATTTCTTTGTTTTCACCATAAAAAAGCCTATTTTTATAGGAGCATCCCCCAAAACAAAAGGGCTCTTTTTTTCTCACTACTATTTTAGTTATAAGATACCAGATAAGGGCAAAGATGTCAAGAGAATTATGGGACATTCAAAAGCGCAAAATTTAATCCGCCTTTGGCGGATAAAAGCTAAAAGCCCAAAACTACAATTCAAAACTCAAAATGACAAACTCTCAACCAGTTCTCAAATGCTCCTGCCTGGAGGCATGTTACAGTTTTAAGTTTTACATTACGGTTTTGCACTTTGGGTTTTAAGTTTTGCGTTTCACTGCGGCAGTCTGGAGGTGAAGCGATACTGCCCTGAGCCGACGGCAAATACTGCTCTGCCATTATCCATTCGCAGGAACCGCACTGCTTCGGCTTCTTTTACCGGCATATTGCCTTCGGCAACGCTGTCAACATCTTTGGCCGGAACATATACCGTTGCCGTTGTGTTCGCAGGAATCGTTACATACAGTGTAAACTTACCGCCCTCGAGCTCCCAGTCGCTGACAATTTTACCGTAAATGGACTTGTAATTCGCCCTGGCATACCTGAGACCGCCGTCCAGCTTGGGTTCAATGCGCACGTGCTTGTAGCCCGGCGAATCAGTGTCAATACCGGCGACGGTTCCAAAGAGCCAGCGGCCTACCGAACCGAAGGCATAGTGGTTGAACGAGTTCATACCCGGGTCCTGGAAACCCTTCTGCTCTGTCCAGCCGTCCCACCGCTCCCAGATAGTAGTGGCGCCATTCTTTATACTGTAACCCCAGCTCGGAAAGGTGTCCTGATTCAATAACCGATAAGCCACATCCAGATTTCCTGTCTCGGTAAGTGTCGGCAACAAATAACTTAGCCCCACAAACCCTGTTGAGATATGCCAATCTCTTTTCTTAATATCCTCAACCAGATATTGAGTCGCACGCTGGCGTTTTTCCTTAGGCAGTAAATCGAAATGCAGACCCAAACAATAGCAGGTCTGCGTGTCGCCTTTGATTCGCGCGTCATCCGAGACATAGGCTTTATTGAACGCTTGCTTTATCTGCTCAAAAAGTTCTTGATATTTTTTGGCATCTTCGTTCTTGCCGATAGTAGCGGCCATTTCGGAGAGCAGGCGTGTACTGTAGGCAAAATAGGCGGTTGCAATTACGTCCTTGGGAGTGTCTGAGCCGATAGAGACCCAGTCACCATAGCCGTAAGCCGGTCGCAGCAAGTCTTTACTGTTCTCCTGCAAATAGGCAATCCACTTTTTCATCGATTCGTAGTGCTTTTCAATGACCCGCCTGTCGCCATAGACCTGGTAAATTGTCCACGGACATATAACGCCGGCATCACCCCAGGCGGGCACGCCGCTTCCCATAGCAACCTTATGGGGAGCAACATCCGGAAATGCCCCTTCTTTGGTTTGAGCATCTTCAAGGTCAACCAGCCACTTTGTGAAAAACGCTGCCACATCCATATTGTATGTTGCGGTGCGGATGAAAATTTGCGCGTCACCCGTCCAGCCCAGGCGTTCATCGCGCTGCGGACAATCAGTCGGCACCTCGATAAAGTTACTCCGCTGACCCCAGACTATATTGCGATAGAGTTGACTGACCATAGGGTTGGAACACTCAAAGGAACCGACCTGCGGCGTGTTTGAATGAACCACAACTCCGGTAACCGCATCGAGCGATGGTTTCTCGGGATAACCGGTTACCTCCACGTATCGGAATCCATGATAAGTAAACCGCGGCTCCCAAATCTCTTCGCCTTTACCCGCAGTGACGTATGTATCGGTGCAGCGAGCCTCACGAAGGTTCGTGGTGTAAATGTTGCCATCTGGGTTGAGTATTTCCGCAAAGCGCAGCACCAGTTTCGTTCCGGCTTCCGCCTTGACCTTGAGTCGAACCCAGCCGGCAAAGTTCTGGCCCATATCAAAAACATACACGCTCTTCTGCGGCTCATTCAGTTTCCTGGGCTTGATTTCCAGAATCTTTTGTACCGTCACGCCAGGATAGGACTGAAGCTGGCCCTGCACCTTGTCGGTAACGGCCACAGCGTGCCAGTTAGAATCGTTAAAACCACTCTGGGTCCAACCAGTCGTCTCCTTGCGGGCATCATACGTCTCACCCATTAGAAAATCCGCCTCAAGATGCGGACCATAGGCGGCTTTCCAGGAGCTATCGGTAACGAGCGTCTGCGTGCTGCCGTCGGCATATTCGATTTCGAGCTGCACGAACAGCTTGGGCTTGCTGCCATAGTGCTCTCTTTTTTTACCGAAGCCAATGTAACCAGTGTACCATCCGTCGGCAAGAATAGCCCCCATGGCATTGCCGCCTTGTTTAATCAGGTCGGTGACATCGTAGGTCTGGTAGTACACTCGCCTGGTATAATCGGTCCAGCCAGGCGTGAAGTAGTCCTCGCCTACGCGTTCGCCGTTGATATGCAGCTCATAAAGGCCCAGAGCTGAGGCATAAACCACAGCTCGCTTCACCGGTTTGTCAACCAAAAAGGCCTTACGCAGATATGGTGGCGGAGGCAAAACGAGTTTTCCTGCATCCACATTCCCCCATGGCTCTTCACCATACCACACAGTCTCCTTAGCATAAACCCAGTTGCTATCATTAAAATCCTCACTTTTCCAGTTCTCCTGCTCGGTGTTAGATGCCTTCCAGGAATGGTCGATTGGAATGGGCAGTGCATAGCCTGTTTCAAATTCAATCACTAACTTACCGGCAAGTCCTGCTGGATTAGGGGCGTCACCCTGATTTGTAGCAGCAATCGCCAGAGTATTTATTCCTGCGGTAAACTTGCCGGTTATATTGAACACCTGACCTGGCGTCCATCCTGCAACCTTTCCCGCCTCCTGACCATTGACAAAAAGTGCTGCCTCATTATCCGCCAAGAGTCTGACGGATGCTCGCTTGATTTTTCCATCCGCTTTTGCTTGTGCTGCGATATCCGCGATATTGACCTTGAGTCGGAAAAACCTTGTTCCGACCGGAGCACTTTTTTCCGGCTGGCCCTCGGGGAACCACACCCACTTGGATTTCTGGAGACTAAACGGGTCGGGTTTTTCCTCTTTGGCGGCTGCCGGCGCCGGTGCATCATAACCTATCCACTTAGCCTTACGGTCCTGCGGCTGGAGCAATCCAACGGTCCACACTGCCGGCTCACTCCACGCTGAGACATTGCCATTCTTATCCCACACCCGCACCTTCCAATAGCATTGCATACGTGACAGGAGGGGCTTACCTTCGTACACGATTTGATTGCTCTGGTCCGAGCGGACCCTACCGCTATCCCATAGGTCGGCCTTGTTTTGCTGGAGGTTTTGCTCACTGGTGGCGACCAAAATCTGGTAGGCGTTTTGCATCTGACCTCGCTTGCTTGATTCCATAATCCAGCTCAGGCGTGGCTTAAGGACATCGATACCCAGAGGGTTAAGGCGGTATTCACAGCGTAATTGGTTCGCCGTAAGGTCGCTATCCGCCAAAACAGCGCAGCCACTTAGAGCCAGCATCATCACAGCCAATGGAATTATCACCAAGCGTCTCATTTTTATTAACCTCCACATTCACAAATTTGCGCACAAATTCGTTTCTCGGCACCAACATGATACGATATTTTTTAGGTAAGCGGTCACTGACTTTTGTTTGAGCCGCCGTAGATAAACCGCATTTGCCCGACGTTAGGAACAACAGCAAATCGAGACCTGACAAACGGTCTGAATCCGCTGGGCCAATAGACAAACAGTGCCTTACCCACCAGGTAGTCACGCGGGACAATACCCTTGCGGTAGGACTGGCCCCAATTTGCCTTACCGCGTTCATCCCACAACCTGCCGTCCTCACTGTTGGGACTGTTATCGCCGAGTACAAAAAACTCATCTTCTGCGAGGGTAAAAGGATTGCCCTGCGTTGCCCAGCCCGGTTTGCCGGTACGGACAAATTCAGCTGCCGTATAATAAGTGTCCCGCAAGATTGCTACGTGCGACAGAGTCAGCTTGCCGGAGCCGAAGATTTTTACCTGCGGGGTGATGCGCAGGTTTATCTGACCGGCATCTTCCGGGCCACGTCCTAAATCGTAAGTTAATCTGTCGTCACCAAACTGAAAAACCAATTGGTGGTCAACATTGGCCAATTTAACCAAAGCCGATTTTTTTATAGCCCGCTGCGGTTCGACAGACGTATCAGTTAGTAACTGTTCTTTGCCTTCCAAGACCCTTGCGATGTGCATAGTAATCTTGCCGGAATCGTCCCTGAAATCAGCCCAGGCCTTGTAACGGGTCTGGTATTTGCTTAGCTCTACGCCTATAAGCCCCGGCGAATTAAGCCCATCGGCATAGAAGCGCACCATCAGGTCGCTGCAGTACGGCACATTTTTATAGTCGTCACTCCTGTTGTAAGCATAAGTGGCCCCGAAGTCGTTGCCAATTGAGGTATCATAGGTCATCGAATTGACCTGGTCGGCTGGACTATCCAGGCAGAACAAAGTGGGGTGGGTTTTGTCAACTACCCATGCGGAACCGGCGGCGTTGAACGGCTGCTGCCACTTGTGGGAGTTAAAAAAGAGTTGGTGGGGATTGACCGGCTGGTAGTCATTATCGTACACCGGCATCCACAACTCATCCTGGACCTTGGGCGGCTTTCGGCTGATTTGTCCATTGATATAGACGTCACCATCAATTATCTCCACTGTTTCTCCTGGCCTGCCGATGAGCCTTTTGATGTAATTTATTCGAGGTTTGAGCGGATTCCTGAACACTATTACATCCCACCGCCTGGGTTCCAGGAACTGATAGATGCACTTTAGCACAAGTATTCGGTCGCCGTTTGCAACCGGCATTATTGTCCCGGCCGGTGGTGGCCAGTAACCACAACTCGGGCAGCGAGTAGAAGGTAAATCGTCACCGCCGGCAGGGATTGTATCCTCGACTCTGGGGACATAGCCATACTCGTATTTGTATCCGCATTGTCGGCATCGCAATCGAAAATGGGCACCTTTAAGGGTGTCAGCCATACTACCGGTGGGTATGCGGAACGCCTCCATTACAAAGGCGCGGAAGACGAAGGCCAATATAAAAGCCGTTATCAGCCATTCAAAAGTGTTTGCAACTTCAGCGGCCCTATCTTTCTTTTCTTGAGGGGCTCTGTGGGAGACAGTCTTTTCAGTCATGCGAGGGGACATAAATGTCGAGCATCCTACAAAGTAAGGTCCATTTAGCTATGTAAAAAAGTTCAACGGGGATATTGCAACCAATTACTCACAACAACAAATATAGTTCTGAAACATACCCTTTATCCGGCAAGGCCGTCTTGACGGACTGTACACGAGCCAAGTACTTATGAGAATCTTAAATTATGCAAATAAATCTCCGGCGGTCAATAAACTATTCTGCATCGAGGGCACTTTCAGACAACTGCCGGCTGGAGATGGTCGGCAATACCACAAACGAAGGCTGCCAAAAATCTTGTAGAAACCGCCAACATACAGCTTCTGTACACTGATGCAGAAATGACCCACACGAATAACGACACGAAAGCTAAATCCTCGTCGCATCGGCAGAGTAAAACAAGGGTTGTCGCCTTATTTAACATCTTGTCACCAAAGGGTTTATGCCTGGCCTTTTAGTTAAAGGTTGCTTGTTGTCCGGCTCCCAATTTTGTCGCCGAACTGCTATTTCTGGGGAACATACCAGACAGAGAATAAAGCACAGACAGAGTTATTTGTTTTCGTTTGCCCGCCCGGATAAGTTAGATTATTACAGAATCTTAAAAATTTTGGGTAAAAATCTCTTGCTTGATAGAAGTCTTTGTTATATAGTAAGTTGCAGTGTTTTTAAGGTTTTTTGTTTTGCGGTCAGCTCTGCGGTATGCAAGGGGCCGTCAAGAGGTAGTTTATCGGAGAGAAGTTTTGTAGAGGACCGTGATGAGCTGTCAGATAACTTAAGGAGGCAATCTGCTAAATAGCAGCTTTTTAACATAAGCAAAATCCAGTTTCCCAAATGCTCACACCTATAATGAGGTAAACTATGGCAACAGTTACAAAGAAAGAACTTATCGACCGGATATCAGAACGTACACAAGCAAAAAGAGTAATAGTTAAACGCATCATTCAAACGTTTCTCGACGAGGTAGTAAGGGAACTGTGTGAGAAGAATAACCGTTTGGAATTCCGCGACTTCGGCGTCTTCGAGACCAGAACGAGGGCCGCAAGAACCGCCCAGAATCCCAAAACCCTCGAGCGGGTCGAAGTCCCTACGAAGCGAACGGTTAAATTCAAAATGGGCCGACTGATGAGAGAAAAGCTTTGTGCTACAGCGACAAAGTCAGCCGCAAAGTCAGCCGAGACAAAATAGCTGTTTTCAACTAAGAAATGTAGTCCGCAACGCAGCGGTTTCCGGACCGGAACTATAGGTGATGGGACGTTGTGGCTGTTGCAAGAATAGTTGGTCGTATTAGTTAGAAGTTGTTGTCCAAAAGGAGCGTTTTATGCCAGACGGTAGTGTCAAGTGGTTCAACCCGAAGAAGGGCTATGGATTCATCGCCGCTGCTGATGGCCGCGATGTCTTCGTCCACTACTCAAGTATTTCAGGCAAAGGGTACAAAAGTCTCGCTGAAGGCGACCCGGTCAGCTTTGAAATCGTCGAGGGTGAGAAGGGTCCAAGGGCTGAGAACGTAGTGCCAAAGTCGGCAGCACAAGATAAGAAAGAGGCGTAAATCTACTTCTGGTTTCAAGCCCGAGGAGAGGCCGTTAGCAAATCCGGTTTTTCACATTCACTGACTGCCGAACTTATTTTGAAGAAGGAGCGAAAGTAGCGGCATCTGGTTGTGTGTGTTGTCTGATGTTTCAGCTAAACACCAAGAGAATTTGCTGTTTCATAACCCAGATGCCGGCGGAAAAAAACTATATATGATTGCCAGTCAGTATCAATCAGCTCTGGACTGTAACGTGCTTGTGCTAAACAAGCACTATATGGCCGTCCGCATTGTAGGAGCCAGACGAGCATTTTCCCTGTTATTTCGCCAGCTTGCGGAGGTGGTTTCTTTTGAGGAAGGCAGATATTCCAACTACGATTTCCAGAGCTGGTGCGAGGTAAGTCAGTTCCGCCGGCAATTCGAGCCGGATGGCCACGACTGGGTCTCAACAGTGAACTTTTACATTGCGGTGCCGCGGATAATTCGCTTATTGTTCTACGACCGTCTGCCGCAAAACGATGTCAAATTCAACCGCCGAAACATCTTTGCCCGTGACAAAAATAGATGCCAGTATTGCGGCAAACGCTACCCGACCAGCGAACTGTCACTGGACCATATCATCCCACGGAGTATGGGCGGCAAATTGGTCTGGGAAAATGTCGTCTGCGCCTGCACCGACTGCAATGTCAAAAAAGGAGGCCAGACCCCCAAACTGGCCGGAATGACGCTGGTCCAGAAACCCACCAAACCTAAGCACAATCCTCTCGTCCACATTCATCTCGGCCAGTCTCGCTACCGAAGCTGGCAGCAATTCCTCGACCACGCCTACTGGTCGGTCGAGCTAAAGTAACCCCGATAAGAAACTATTTCAAAATGCAAAACGTCATTCCTTCATCCGACACGACGGCCTTGCCTGACTCAAGGACAGGTCTGAGCGCAGCAAAGAATAAACTAAAAACTCAAAACTAAATCCGCCGCACCCCGATACATCGGGGGCGGATAAAAACTCAAAACTATGGAGACCCTTCGCTTCACTCAGGATGACATGTTTCTAAATCAGGATTGGTTGACGCGGCTTTAGGTTATCTCTCGCGAAAAGCCAAACAGCGATTTGAGATAACTCTTTATCCACTCCCAGTGCAGGATGATGTGCACAATCATCAGGAAAACAAAAAGAATCGCCAAATAGAAGTGAATAGTCCCCCATTCGTGCCGGGTCATTGACCACAATTCTTTAATCTGTTCAGGGTCACGGCCTCCGCGAAAACCACGGCCGTAACCACCACTGCCGGGTGGTAGAATATACTTCATAATAAAGCCGGTGAAAGCCAGACACAAAAGGTCAATGAAGCTGACTACATCAACGATAAAATTTACAGTCCCACGCTTCATCATACAAACCTTATCAAAATAATCTTGCTAAATTCTGCAACCTTGAACTATTCGACTCACCGGAGAATTTTCCCACGGATGTGACTTTTTGCAAAGAAATAAACCCCGAACAAAAAATGAATTTAGAATTGAGAATTGCAGGTAGTGTGTGGTATTTAGCCCGCCGTTTGTGTGGCGGGTTTGTGTGGCGGGTTCGTCTGGCGGATGAGAATCAATCCGTCAAGAAGGTTGCTGGATAAAAATTGAGGAGCTGCTGAGCGATAGTACGGGGATAAAAAAAGGTAAAAAATCAAAAAAATAGGGGGTTTTGAGGGAAATTTTGAAAAATGGGGTGGTTGGCGATAGCGAAAAGGGTGATTTTATAGGACTTATTTGTTTTTAGGCGAAAAATGGGGGTAAAAATTAGCACTTTTTTGCATTTTTTTACATTTTTTTGCAAAAATGAACGTGTTTTGAGCAAAAATTGCAAGAAATTAACCGTTTTTGAACACTTTTTTTGCACTTCTTGACTTTGGAAGGAGATAAGTGGATACTCGATGCTGGATACTCGATACTCGATGCTCGTTAAAAGAAAGCACGAATATCGAAATCCTAAATCCGAAACAAATTCAAAGTCCGAATGCTCCAATGTTCTAAACGATATACGACAAACGAGCGACGAAATACGAATTTGCCACAGAGAGCACCGAGTTAGGTTTTCAATTTGGATTTGACGGATTAGAAAATTTAGGTCCGGATTTCCCATATTAAAGTAGCGCATTTGATACTGATTTGATAGTATAGGGCATACAGAACGGATTTGATGGAGTTTTGGCCATTAAAAAAGGGAGAACCTGATGGGTGAAAGACGCGGAACTCAAATATCGCGTTATAGCAATAAATAAATCCGGCGAAGGTTCGCCTTCTAATACGATGATGGTGGTTTTGTAATGCGTTTTATGCAGACTGTATAATCATTGTTAGGTTAGGAGAAAATGAGAAATGAAGGACATAATCAGTGATATTCGTCAAAAAATTGTAAATTCAGCCTACAAAAATGAGGAGCACGTTCGGTTATCTTTGATTGCGCGAGTGTTGCAGAAATTGGGATGGAACATATGGGATCCTTGCGAGGTTAATTCTGAATATAATGCGACGCCCCATGAAGACAGCACGCGAGTTGATATAGCTCTTTTTTCAACACCACGGTGACCGGCTGTATTTATTGAAGTTAAGGCCGTTGGTAAAATTTCGAGCGATTCACTACAAAGAGCAGAACTTCAATTGCGGGACTATAATAGAGATAACACGGCTTCTTTTAGCATAATTACTGATGGACGAATCTGGCGATTTTATCTGTCACAGAGCGGTGGGAAGTTTTCCGAGAAATGTTTTAAGGTGATCGACTTATCGAATGATGATTTGGAGGGCATTGAGGTTTCATTATGTACATTTCTCAAGAAATCTGAAATTGAAAATGGCAATGCTGTCCTTGAAGCACAAAAATACCTGCGCTTAACCGAGATACAAAGGGTAATGGAAAAGTTGCTGCCTCAAGCAAGAAGAGTGATTTTAGAGCCACCATACCTAAGTTTGCCAGAGGCACTTATGGAGTTAGTAGCCAGGGAGGGCTTTAAAATTAATGCTGAGGATGCCCAAGATTTTATTAAATCAACGGCTAATAGAATACCGCCTCCATTGCTACAACAGCCTGATCTTCCAAAGAATGTGCCTAATAGTAGAACGAAACATATATTTTCCAATCCTCAAAGAATTGAGATAACTTTAGAAAATAAGCTTCACTCTGCAACAAGATACGCATTAATCCCTCTCCCGCAAGATTACCGAAGTTTCTTCCCGGGGTACAAGATGCCTTTCATTTTAGAGACTACTGATGTTGGAGAAATGACAACACATGTAACATCTGCTCCTGCGGGGACAAAAAACGGTGATCCTGAAGCAGGGAAATATATAGTGGGGAAGTTAAAACCCTGGTACGATGCACACAGAGAATTAAAGGAGGGCAACAAGTTGATTATCGAGGCTATTGAGTCTAAAAAAAGATATAGATTGAGTATTTCCGGACAAATCTAGTACCGTTTTTGAAACTCGTCATTCGAGCAAAGGGGGAGGATGGTACTAATTTTTTGACAGGATAACAGGATAAAAAAGTAAGCGGAAACCATATAAGCAACAATGAGGACGTTAAAATGTACGATGAAGCGTTTTTAAATAGCCTTCCTGGCGATCCTTATGAAGCAGCAAAAGTGCTATGTACTAAATTCAACGAGGAGAACAATAAGTATTATTATCCGGATGGCAGTAGGGATGGTAATATTATGGAACATTACGACATATATATTGAAGCATTTGCTGCCATGGAAGCATTCATAAATGCTACTGGATTGCCCTTTAACCCTCCTCGTCTTATGGAGCAACGCGATATAGAAAATATTGAACGTATATCTTCGTTTTTTTATGGGGTAATGAATGGAATTTCTAAAAAAGAACATGAATTAACATTGGGTAGTGCACGCGAAAAATACGCCAAAATTTTCGGGACAACTTTTGTTTATCAATTCTCAGATGGCGACCTTAAAAGAATTCAACAGTTAATCAATGAACTACGTGACGAAATAACAAAAAGTGAGTTGTTTGATGCAAAACACAAGCAACGAATACTAAAGAAGCTTGAAGGTCTACAGTCGGAGTTACACAAGAAGATGTCATCTCTTGATAGACTCTGGGGCCTGATAGGCGAAGCTGGCGTTGCCCTCGGTAAATTTGGTCAAGATGCTAAACCTCTCGTTGATAGAATAAGGGAGATTTCTCAAATCACGTGGCGTACTCAGGCCCGTGCCGAGGAATTACCCAGCGGAACAACATTGCCATTGTTGTCTGAGGGCAAACAAGAAGATAAATGAGTGTAATCCAACAAGACGTTGAACGGGACGCGGTAAAAGGCCGAAAGTTGGGTTTTTGGCCTAAAAACGGGCATTGAGAGGTTTACTCCGAGGCAAAGTCAGCGTGACCTGTGGCAGAGTCGGCTTACATCGTGCCGTTGTAGGTTCACATTGAGACATTGTTAGCTTACATCAAGGCATTGCGGCTTTACATCGTGGCGTTTAGTTTTGGTAAGGGAGCACGTGAGGAAGTAGCGAGGGTTAAAAAGGAAGGGATAGAAATAAGCCTTATTACTGTGCAGGATATATTAGATAAAAAGTTTAGTGTATTGCCGTCATCAGAAAGCAGCGGTCCGGTCAAAAAGGAACGAAAGCGCAAATCTGGATCAATGGTAACCCAGCCTCACCTTTTTCAAAAAGAGAAAAGACAACGGCATTAGAGAGTTAAGTAACGGAAATAATTGAGCTTGCATAAACTACTAAAGCTGGTTGTTTTTCACAACTCTTGCTTTGGGCGCTTGCGTAAGCGCATTAAGCCTAAAAGTGTTAGAATTGAGAATTTAGAAGGGAGAACTCAAATAGCATATAGCGTGCAGCGTTTCCGCCTCTGGCAGAAACAACGAACTACGAACTATGAACTACCAACAACGAACTATAAACTTATTCTTTCGCCTTTTCCGGCTTCTCCGCTTTTGTCATGGTTGGCTCTGGCCCCTTGAATTCAGTTA
>Ga0315294_10007230_pt1 | contig 12183 bp, 16 predicted proteins | sample YL17G13_40_MG_FD_203626 | JGI IMG/M metagenome (GOLD analysis project Ga0315294, IMG submission 203626) | Sediment microbial communities from Yellowstone Lake, YNP, Wyoming, USA - YL17G13_40 | ecosystem: Environmental > Aquatic > Freshwater > Lake > Sediment | place: USA: Wyoming | collected...
TGGCGGTGATATTTTTTTTATTCAGGAAGGGTTTTTGTTTTTAAATGTTTATTAATTAATCTTTTTATTTGTGGTGTTTTATTTGCGTAATATTGATTTAGTATTTTTGCGATATTTTCTTTTTTGGGATATGATTTGCTAAGCATTAACTTAATAGAATCATAAGTAAGTTTACTTATATTTGTTTCTCCTAATATTTTAGCAATTATTTCTAGTTTTAACGGTCTGCCCTCTAATTTTTCAATTAAATGTTGAATATTTCTATTTTCAAGTCTATTTATGTTATCTGTTCCTAGCAAGGTTGCTATTTTTTCTGTGTCATTTGAATGATAAAGTAACGCTTCGATACCACTCTCAGGAACGAGATTTAAGCTAGAAAGTTCTGTTTCTTTTTGGATAATTAGTTCTGCTATTTTGTCTTTGTTATCATCGGTTGCATAATTCATAAAATACCAAATACTCGAGGTCCATGAATCATGAAGTTTTGTTTTATATTTTATAAGTAGTTCTGCCATTTTGTCTTTATCGGTTGCAGATGCAAGCAACAAAACAATATAATCTTGTCTAAGTTTACTAATGTTATCTTTTTTATCTTTTTGTAATAGTTCTGCTATTTCTTCTTTATTGGTTGCATATGCAAGTAAATAATAAACATCTCCACCAGAAAGTTCTGATTTCTTATTTATAATTAATTTTGCCATGTTATCATCGGTTGCGTATTCAAGCAAATGCTCAACATTATCATAAGCAAGCTTGTTAAAATCAAATTCATTTACATATTTTAATAATATATTAACTTCGCTTGGTGTAAATTTAAATTCGTCAGTTCCAATAGTTTTTTCTATTTTAGTTTTTGTGACATCTTCATATCTTTTGTATAATTTAAAATCAATCATTTCAACTTGTTCATCAGACAAACCAACTCCAAAGCCAATATACTTATTTTTTAAATCAGGTGGTAAAAATTTAAATTGGTTATCGGTTAGTGGTCGGTCTTGTCTTACATAAATATTCAAGTACATATCTTTTTCATCAAAAGGTAAGTTTTCAAATTCTTTATCAGAAATACCATTTTTGAATTTTTTGTATAGTTCTTCTTCTTTAATTCCAAGAGGCTTGCTGATAAATATATTTTCTTTATTAGTTAATTTTGGTTCTAGTTTTAATATATCATTCCATGACATTTGCTTATCACCAATATTTTGTGCAGAAGTTACAATGTATTGTTGATTATCTTTATTTTCAGGGTTAGCATATTTTACTACTTGGATTACGAAGAAGTGATATTCATCAGTGAATGTTCCTCCTTTAAATGTTTCAAGTTCTTTATTGGTTCGTTCCTTGTTTTTCACAAAATAGAATGATGGTTTATGTGTTCCAAATCTATAGTGATAAAACATATTACTTGCATCGGTTCGGGCAACACACCAAGAATATGGAACATTGCCTTTGTAAGTAACGCATGCTTGAGGAGTATCTGCGTAATAAATTATCAGGTCGTTATCTTCATAAATTGGTGTTGCGTCTACTTTGATATTCTTGTAACTAGTTTTACCAGAAACATCTACTTGGCTTTTCACATAATCAACGAAGTCTTCTAGTTCTTTCCATATTTTAAAAGCATCTATATTGGTTTTGTCTTTTATATGTTCAAGATTTGGTATTGGGTCATTTATTTGTTTGTATTTTTTATCTTTGATAGTTTTAAAGGTATTGAGGTAATAGTCAACGGCATCTGGTTCTATGCCTTGTTGGATGAACTTGTCTCTTTGAGTTTTGAAATCTTCATTAAAAAGTTGTTCTTCAGAGAGTAATAGCCAGTTTTTAAAGTTCATAGTGTATTTATGGTAATAGATTTAACTTTATTAAATCATTTTTATTTAGATAAATTTCTGTATGCCGTTCTCTATTCTTAATAAGTCCAACTGCCACAGATCTGTTTACTTCTATTATTTCCATTGGCCCTAATCTTGGATGATCGAATTTTTTGCCTAATAGCTGATCTTTTAATGGTCTTAGGTCTGTTTTGTCTTTAACAGCTTCTGGTCGATAAGTTTTCCAGAAGTCAAATGCATTATCTGATTGGGCGGTGCTGGGTGTAAGTTCACCGAATTCTTGTTCTGCTGCTTTAAAGAGAGATGTAGCTATTCCTTGTCTTCTAAATTCTGGATCTACAGCTACTTTGTGAACGGATCTTGATCCATCTTCATTTTTATAACCTACTATGAGGTAGCCTAGTTTTCTGTTTGTTTTAGGATCATAGGCTATAAATGTATGTTCCTGATCAAAATAAAATTTGAAATTTTCATTACCAGCAGCTATTTCTCTAAATCTTTCATTAAAAAGTTGTTCTTCATTTAGTAATAGCCAGTTTTTAAAGTTCATAGTGTATTTATAAGTTATGTATTTATTTATCAATTTTTGTGTATTTATTTATAAATTCTTTGCCTTCTGGTGTAGGTGAACTAAAAGATACTTTTGCATTTGGAAATTCTGATTGCAAAAATTGTATCATTTTTGTATTGATGGTGTTTCTTTTATATTTAGGTCTAACAGTCATCATGTTTATATAAATGTCTTTTTCATTGGCATTGCCTTCTAATATTCCCAAAATGTGTTCGGTTCCTTTTTTGGCATATCGTTTTTTCCACACCTCAGTTATTGGATCATCGCCATCAGCAACTGTGGGAACCATTAGTAGAGGTATCTGTTGTGCTTTCATTTTTTCAGCAGATTCTTCTGAGTCAAGAAAATAGACCCAAGTTGCTCCTGCTTCATGAAAAATACTCTTAGTTGCTTGTTGGAAACTGACGATATTGTTTTTGACATTATCAACATCGACTTCTTTGAGAGGTTTATCATCTGCGAGTACGGTTTTACCTTGCAGAGAAATAACGGGCATTTCAGATAACAGCCATAGTTTAAAGTTCATGATATTTCTTTATGTGGTAGGAGGTTGAAAAGCTGGTTTGTACCTAGATTGTTTTAGTTTTCGTGCATCATCAGAAGCATTGCCTTGATTACTTGGTAAATCAAAATTGTTTTGAGGATTATCAGAAGGATAGAAAACAACATTATAACCTTTTAGTTCTATTGTTGTATTATCAAAGTATTTATTAGGATTATTTGTACTACTTCCTTTTGTTATAGCATCATATCTAGAACCTTGACCATCTCTGTCTTTATCAGTCTTAGATTGTTCGATATTTTTTTTATTTTTTTGGTTTAATTCATAAACAACTGTTTTAAGTCCTCTTTCAAATAAAGGAAATAGTCTTTTGAAAACACTTACATTTCCTTTCATGCCTTGTGATAAAAATTCAAAAATAGGTTCTAAACTAACAATTCTTGTATTTTTCATTTTTCTAAAATCTGTTTGTGCAAAACGAAGTTGGTTATCCAGTATGCTTCCAGCAGTAGCAAGCATGCTTTTGCCAATGCTTCCTATCATTTCATTTTCTTTATTTTTGTTTTTACCAAAAAATTGTTTCTTCCCCATATCAACTTTTTCGTTATTATTATTTAGATGTTGTTTCATTTCTTCTGTAAATGAGATATTAGCACCTGAAGGTGTTACAGAAACATTAAATATGCTTTTACCCATAGATTGTTTGGTAAATTGATCAGCATATTTTGCTCCTAAGTTGGCATTGTTTTTATCATATACTTGATAATCATCATGCTTGCTATCTCCAGCAGAATCGTGATGTGGAAAATCACTACCTTTATAAGAAGTGGCAACGCTTGGCATGTTTTCACCTTGGCCAAAAACATATTGTCCAACTTCGTTTAGGTCTTTATTTTCTACAAATTGTTTAAAGCTATATTTCATAATATTTCCTGTTTTAAATTAATAAGTTATATATGTGGTAGCAGGGCGAAAATATTCCGTTTTTTAAAATATACAAAGTCACTATTATTTACTTAAAAGTTTTCCAATAAGGTCGTCTGCTTGAGTTCTCATGATAAAGTCATCTACTTCTTTAGATTTTTTCCATTTTTCATAATTTCCTGCTTTTGCATCTTCATGTCCAAAAGATCTTGGATTATTTCTATCTGCTTCCATTTCAGCATTTATCATGAACGCTTTATCGTCTACTTGTTGGCTAGGTGTTCCTTCAATGCTTCTAAGTTGTTGTTTTCTTGCCAATGCATTTCTGACATATTTATCTAATGATACATCCCCTGTTAAATTTTTTCTTAGATATTCTTCATCTTCTTCAGCATTTTTTTTTGCAGAAAGAGCATCTATATGTTTATCCATTTTTGCTGCTTTTCTATTATGGTCTTTCATGAAAGCATCATGTTGTTTCACAAAAGCATCATTTTGGTTTCTAATTTTATCAACAGGACTTTCAGGATTACCTCCTAATGTTGATAAGCCTATAAGTCCTCCTGCTACTGCTCCTCTAAATGCATTGGCAAGCTTCATTTCTTGATAAAGTTCTTCATCTTTATTTAAGAGCCATTCATTAAATGTACATGATTTATTCATCTTAACCTTTCTTTAATTGTATTTATGCAATAGCAGGGCGAATTAGTTCCGTTTTTTATTTGTTAAAAGATAATTAAATTTCAAGGATATATTTTTCCTATTTTGATTTTATCTATTTTAGACAAAGTATAAGGAATTTCTATATTAAGTTTTTCTAAGATTACTTTTTTACCGAATGGATAAATCATAATTGATTTATAATCAAATTTTGATTTATATACATGAATATTGGGATATGTATTAATTATATTTTCTTTTGCAGCTTTATAAGAAGGCATGCCTAATTTTTCAAAATTATGTTTAACATATTTTACATTTATATTAAATGGTCTATCTTCTCTTTGGTGTTCATGAATTAAACCTAAAGCGTGACCGAATTCATGAATAACTAAAGATTTGCAGTACAAGTATTTAAATTGATTTTTAGTACTAAATCCTGATACTAATCCCCAGTTTGGATCTAGATTCATTGAGGGTTTATTTTTTGAAATAAGTACTTTAGATTGTAATCCTATAGAAGAATAAAATCCAAAGTCTTTTTTAAAAGAGATGTAGATATCAGAAAGTTGATATTTTTTTTCTTCAACAAAAGAAATAGAGCAATGATGACTCCATTCATTTGCGACAAATAAAATTTCTTCAACGAGTTTTGGATCTACATTAGGAGTGAATGAAACTTTTAATTTTTTTTCTGGTTTCCACAAATTGATTAGTTTTGCAGCTAGACCACTTACTCTTTTTTCTTTTTTTATAAAGTCATGTAGAGCATTGTTTAAGCTTGCGGGAAATTTTTTACATAAACATAATTTCATGGTTTCCTTTTATAATAGCAGGGCGAAAATATTCCGCTTTTTTTATTCTATAATTTCAATATTAGATGTTAGCATTTCAAGCATTTTCTTTTTCCAAGAAACAGGCTCACTATTTTTTTTTCTTTTAACACCAATTTTGGTACATGCTGATAAAGTTGGTCTACATGCTGGATATTTTCTTTCAGTACCTTTGCCAGCTTTTTTACGGCCACAAGAAACGAGTTTTCCTTTTTTGCTAGCTTTGCAGTCTATCCATCCTTTTCCTTTATTTCTATTGAACCAGCCTCGTAAACCTTTTTCTTTTTCTGATTTAAAGATATCTTCATTTAATTCAGTAGTTTCAGTATTTTCAGTAGTTTCATTTCTTCTAGAATTGCCCCAATTTTTCGCACCTACTTTTCTACATTTAACCAGGGCCCCGCTTGAATAAGCCGAAGGCCACACATGGTATCTGCTTTTAACTTTATGATAGCAAGCATCTCTTTTTTCAAGGAAAACAGTCCATTTTTTAAATTCATGATTGTAATCATAGGGCGAATTAGTTTCGTTTTTATTATTTTCTATTTCATTAATATATTCAATAAATGTTTTCATAGTATATTTATGTGATAGCGAGGCAAATTAGTTCCGTTGTTTACTTTTTATTTTTATGATAATTCTTAGCAATTCCTTGAGCTTCTTTTTCGGATTTTCCACTAGCTAATATTCTAGATTTCATAACATCAGCAAAATCAGATTTACCATCTCCAGTAATATCTTTTTTATGTTTTTTATGTTTTTTATGTTTTTTATGTTTTGTCTTTCCTTCTGTCATTGATATAAAAAGGTTGTTATCTTTTTGTTCTAGCCAATTTAAAAAATTATTCATAATATTCCTTGTATTAAAGTAATAAGTTATATATGCAATAGCGATGTGAATTAGTTCCATTTTTTATTTTATAGTTTGAAAGCTTTTCAATTCATTTTATTTGATCTGTAACATCAATCCATTTTTTACCATCTGAATGCATTACTTGAATAAGTTCATTTTTGGACAAGCTTTCTTTTCTGTCATTTAAATCATGTAAATTGGTCACAATAATATAACGATCTTTATTTGTATCAGGATTATATTTGAAATTTGTTTTTCCTTGGCTCCATTGTGTTTCTCCTGTTCTACCGCCTCTCATTTTGCCTTCTTTGGCTCTTATAAAACCCGACATTTTAATATCATCTATCTGAGGTTGTCCAGTAATTCTGTAGGCATAATTGGGATTGTCAGCAATGTAATCGTTTTCGCCAATTTCTCCAAAAACCAATGGTGTAAAAACCCGATGTCTAGTTGGTCGTTCGTTTTCATTTAACCATTCGTGGAATTTTTTCATAATTTATTTATGCAATAGTAGTGCAAATTAGTTCCGTTTTTTAAATTATAGTTTTGACAATAAATCTTGTTGTACATTAATATATTTAATTCCCATTTTTTCTAACTTTGCTTTATTTGTTCCATAAAAAACAGTAGAAAAATCGCTACTTAGTTGCATGTTATTTTTTTTTGCAAGTTCACTAGCTTTTTGGAATTCAATTTTTGGGAGTATAAAATCTTTACTGGCGTAATAGGTTTTATTATTAGTAACAAACTTAAAAAATTCATCTTCATAAACATCATGTGTTTTGGCTAAATCTTCAAAGGAATCAAATTGGTTATTTAGTATGTATTTAAGTTTTAAGCTTTGAGATTTATTATGATTTAATTCTATAGGTGCGTTTAATATTTTGCTTAGATCTAAAACATATGAATGGTATTTATCTTTTACTCCTGTTCCTGCTATTCCTTCTATTCCTGAAATTGTTTTATCATTAGGAGAGTAGACTAAAACTACATGTGGTTTATTAGTTTCTCCAAATAGAGCCAGCATAGTTTTATCTGGGTCTTCGCTATAGATTGAGCCAGAACCACAATTTTTCATATTTCTACCTAAGAAAGAACATTTGATTCCAACATCAATCCATTTAAATCCATTTTCATAAGATTTTATTATTTTATTTTTTTGAAAGATATTAGATTGATCGTATTTATTTCTAGCGTCTTGGAAAGATAAATTTTTATAAACAGATATATCGGTAATTTTTTTCGATAAGATATTTTTTATAAAGTATTCATCAAAGAAGCTGTTAAGTAAAAACCAATTTTCAATTTGTGATTCAAGAGTTTCTTTTTCAAAATCTAAATCTATAAAACTAGAGTTTTTAATTCCGAGTTGTTTTAATGCTTTTTCATAATCTTCAATGCTTTTAGTAGAATCATGAAGATAAGTTAGATCATAAAGAGATTGTTTTCCAGAAGATGACTGGGACCATTTTCTCCACCAATCAGTTTTTGGTTCCATTGGATAAGTATAATCTCTAAACCATTTAGATAAAAGAGGTGCTAGTTTATCAAATTTCTTATAGAAAATTTTTGCAATTGATTCTGGGTATCCCAAATTTTGAATATCTTTTTTAGCTTCTGTAAGTAATATCCAATGTTTAAATTTCATAATTTTTTATGGACAAACTGGTAAGCTATCTAGAACATCAACAATATCAACTGATTGAAATTTGTTAGTTGCCATCAATTTAGTTTGAATATCTTCAAGCCAAGTTGGTTCGGCTATTGATCCGAGTATTGCTATGTTCATAATTGTATATATTAATTTAAATTAAACTTTTTAAATATTGATTAAAAGATTCTTTGTTTAAAATAGGATAAACATCTGCTGGATAATAAGTATATTTTATTTCTTCTAAAAAGTTTTGAAAGTTTTCAGTATTTGATTCGCTGGAAAATTTGGTTAAAATATCATTTAGTAATTTTTTGTTTAAAACAATTCTTATATCATTTGAATAATAAATTTTATTCAGCAAATAATTTTTGTCTTCATTGCTTTCAAAAGAAGATTTAAAATGATCCCAAATTTCATCTAACATACTTTGTTCATATGTATTTCTTAAAGAATCAGTAATGTGCTGCATGATATCATCTTTAAAAAATGAATCTGCTAATTCTAGAATATCTTTTGGTTCTTCTAAAGAAATATTTTTATTTTTTGCTAGGGATTTAATTTTTTCAAAATTAACTTCATCAATATATTCAATTGCTTCTTTTATTTCTTCGCCTGATATATCTATATCTATATGATCCATCATTTCATCTAAAAATCCAAAGTTAAGGTTTCTTTTTATATTTGAACTAGTAAATTTACTCATCCAAGATAAAAATTCTTCAGTGCTTTCAAATTTACTATAAACAAAATCTTCATGTTCATCTAAAGTAAATTGTTCATCTAAGATATATTCTATTTCATTAATTTTTTCGTTATCAGGAAGTTTCAACAAGGAATTAATAAATTCTTTTTTATAAACATTAAAATCCAAGTTTGGTTTTATTTTCAACAAGGCTTCTTTATTACTTAAATCATCTAATGAAAAATTATTTTCTGGAGCATGTCCACCACCTCTTACTGATAGTATTTTATTGTTTTTAAGCAATTCTATAATTGGTAAATGATATTTAGGTGATGGTTTACCATTACCTCTGCCTTTCATTTCACCTAAAACACCTCTATTTTCAATAAATGTAAGGTGTGGTATGTTTTGTGGATCTCTCAAAGAAAGTATATTATCTCCTGTTTTAGATCCAGCATTACCGCAGTGACCCATAGAGTTTGCTTCTTGTTCACAAGAAGCTTTATTTAAAGAAACCCATCTCCATGCTTTCCATTGAGATCCCAAGTGAGATAAATCAATAAATGTGTCTGCTTCTCTAGCTGGTTTTATTTTTTTAACTTTTAATTCTTCATGCCACAATATACTTTCTACTTCTAATTTTTCAAACGAAAACTCAGGATTGTTTAATTTAGATGTCAAAGTATTATTATCTTTGTTTGCAACCAAATAATCTTTAAAAGTATTTATTTTCGTAGATATATTGCTATCAATAAAATTCTTTATGTCAGGTGAAACAGTTTTTTCTTTTGCATTAAAAGCATGAAATGCAAAATAATTTACATAAATTCTTTTTAGTTTTTCTGGTACATTAGGAGGCAAGCTGCTGATTTTCTTAAAAGCAATATTATATGTTTTTTCAAAATCTTTATTATTTTTAAATTGTTTTAAAGATTGAGAAATTGATACAGATTCAGTTAGTAATAACCAATTTTTAAATTTAATTATTGTCCTTTGCATAATCAATTAATTTTTTTGCCGTAATACTTTTCTCAAATTTTTTCCAGTTTTCTAATTTATTGTCATGTTCTTCACTCCTAGGATGATTTTCATAACCAGTCCTAGAATCTTCATGGCCTAAATATAATATTTTTATTGTACGAATATCTGTAAGATGATATCTATCTAATTGTTTATTAGGAGTATTTTTAATTACATTTACTATATCTTTAATTCTAGGATCGTTTTCATTTAAACCAGTTGCTTTTATTAATGTATTTTTTACAGTCATTACATTTTCATGATTATCCATTGTTGGCATATAAGATTTCATGCTACCAAAATCACCATTGGCAGATTTAACTATGGCAGATTTAACTATGGCTGAATCTGGAGTTTGCACATCCACTTCTTCGTTATGCATTTTTTGTTTTAAGAATTCTTTAAATGATTTCATAGTATTCCTTGTTTTAAATTAATAAATTATATATGCAATAATTAGTTTAGTTTTTTAAGAATAATCAGTAAATAGTATTGTGATGAATAAAATTTAAAGAAAAGAGGACAAATGGATAAGTTTAAAGAACAAATGTTAAGGTTATCTGGGTTGCTTACAGAGCAAGAAGAATTATCAATAGAAGAGTTTGCAAAGAAGAGAGAAGAGGGAGCAGAGAAAATTGCAAATGGTGCAAAAGAAAAAGGTGGACTTGCATTATTGACTTACGATCATTTTCATGTTAAGTTAGCATATTACAAAAAAGTATCAGAAGGTAAGTTTAATCGCAAGAAGTTTCAAGAGGAATACAAGGATTTATGTTCTGAGCTTCATTCATACATGAATAATATTTCTGCGATGGATCAATCTGATTTTCAAAAGTTAGTAGGTAAAATAGAAGTTATAGGCGAGTTATTAATAAGAAATAAGGGGAATAATAATGAAGGTTAGATTTCATTTAGCTAAGGGTAAGAATTTCAAGAAGTGGCAAATAACAGATGATGATGGTATTAAAAGTTATTTTGATCCTATGGATGTAAAGTTGACTTTATATAATTGTGTTTTGTGCAATAGTAAAAAAACAGCTAATAAGATTTATAAAGGTAGTAGCAAAACGGTATGTTCTTGGATTAAATGTGAATGGGTAAAAATAGAGTCTGCAACAGATATTAGTGGAAAGTGTATATTTTACAATCCAAGGGTAAATCCATATTGGTATGATGAAGAAGGAACGGATATAGATGGCGAGCATTACGAGACATTAAAAACAAATGGCAAGAATGTACTTGTGTGGTGAATTAGTTTTATATTTCAAGCATATCTTTTATATCTTTAACTTGCTGTTGGCTTAATGGTATCACTGTTTTGTTTAAATGTATGGAATCCTTGCCTAATTGTACTCTTGCAACCCCAAGGTTGATGAATTCCTGTCCAGCAGGTCTTGGAGAGCTACTAAAATCAGATTTATTAGGAGGCATTACTCCGATAATATTTTCTTTTTGTAAGGTACTCAGGGTTCCCATATTCTTTAGCATATCAACTTGATCTGGCGTTATTTTTATATTGAATTTTTGCTTTTCCCCATTAATCATCAAAGTATTTCCGATGAGGTATATCCTAGCAGAACCGATGAGAATTGTTTCTGGGGCATTATGGTGCAAGTTATCAGTATGCACAAGAAAATCTTCAGTTACATCTGGTTTGTATCCAAGTAAAACTCCAATTCTTCTATGTGCATTTTTAAGGTTTTCGCTCATTCTTGGATTTTCGCTATTCCATTTAAATTTACTAATATATTCCCGTTCTTTAACTATTGCATTTACGGCATTTGGTTCACCAACAAATAAGTTTTCGTTTTTATTAATAATTTTTAGCTTGCCATCACTGACGAGACTATCCATTAGATTTTTTACATCAGGATCTTTCCAATAATTTAAATCACTATTGAGAATGGATACGATTTTAGTGCCTTTTGGATATCCCATGGCTGCTGAATATAGAGTTAGAAGGAAGTGGTTTACTTCATCATTTCCAAATCCATCACTATAATTGGATGTATCGTTTATGTGTTTTAGTCTATCCATGAGTTTGGATTGACCATCTGTATTTTCTTCTGTAAGCCAATGTTTAAAGTTCATAGTTTATTTATACAATAGAAAAATTTAATTTTTTATAAATTAAGGATTGTAACCCCATTCGTGGATTGAATCGCCATTGGTAAAAAGTGTTCTAGCTGGAACAGTTTTAGTTAAAATCCTATAATTATTTCTTAAGCTACTTTGTCCGTGTTCGACTGCATATTTTTTATTTATTGTGACCCAATCACCAGAGTTTATTTTAATTTTTTCTTTTTCAACAAGAGGTTGGGAGTTTATTTTTTCCAATTCTTTATTAAGAATTTCATAATATTTAGAAGGATTAAAATAAGAACTAGCAGAGCCGAGATAGTCCATAGCAGCAGGAGGTATTTTTCCTGTTTTCTGGATATACTTTTTTTGTTTTTCTAAATCATTTATTTTTTCTTGACTAGAAAGTACTTTTGGCATAGCTCTATAAATTTTTACTTGCATATTTGGGTTTTTTCGAGCAGATTGAATAATACTAATGGTATAGTTATCTATATCAGGATTGCCATGCCCATAATATCTTGCACCATTTGGACCATAAATATCATCTGGATAAGTATTAGTTAAATC
>Ga0315294_10007231_pt1 | contig 12183 bp, 17 predicted proteins | sample YL17G13_40_MG_FD_203626 | JGI IMG/M metagenome (GOLD analysis project Ga0315294, IMG submission 203626) | Sediment microbial communities from Yellowstone Lake, YNP, Wyoming, USA - YL17G13_40 | ecosystem: Environmental > Aquatic > Freshwater > Lake > Sediment | place: USA: Wyoming | collected...
TTTAAAAGATATGGGCCAAAAAGATATTGACTATCCAATCCTACCCGCTTCATTAAGGTAGCCTGATCAGACATAAGCCCGTTCCTTGGAAAGGTGTTCATCCCCATAGTTTCTAATAACCGGCCATAAAGCAATGAAAGCCCGTATTGCAGATTCCCAGATGCGGGAGTGCCAATCCTGGCGGTTAAAAGAAGACTTCCGTCTTTTCTGTATACACTCATACCGGAACCTAGTTGTAATGCTGTTTTGTAATCAAACTTCCATAGGGCCCCCTCTAAACCAAATCCCCAATCTTTATTGAATCCGATATCCTTCATTGCTAAAGTCTTTAGAATCGTTCCGTGGGTATCCAGTTGTGGCTCCAGGCCAAAAGCGGGATCGAAATGGCCAAAACGTAGCTTCACCCCATAACCTAATTTATATAAAAGCCAGGCGTTGTGTACCTCTAGGCCCCAGGCATCGTTAGCGCTTCTCGTACTATCATAGGCTATGCGCATCTGTAAATCAGTAGTCAGATAATCGCCGTAATCTCCAGAAAATCTCCGATAATCCTCAAAGCCAACTGAACTGACCTGTTCGGGGCTCTTATCTACCCAACCGTCACGACTGGAATAGCCGCCAATAAAATTTATCTCTTTATAAAAAATGGACTCGTTTGCGTAAGTAAATATCTTAAGCCCTATGACGGCAACTAAAGTTAAAAGACAAACTATTATAATTCTCGTTTTCATATTTTGTTTATTCTTAATTAAGTTTTCCTGAAACGCCTAATTAACTGCATAACCTCATCTAACTTCTGTTTTTTCTCAGTGGCTGACTTGCCCTGCATAGCTGTAGTCACGCAATTCTCGAAATGCCTCTCCAGAATTTTATCCTCAACCCTTGCTAACGCAAAAATAACGGCATGGACTTGGTTCAAAATATCAACACAATACTTGCCTTCTTCAATCATTCGCTGAATCCCTCGGATTTGCCCTTCAATCTTTTTTAAGAAATCCAATTGCTCCATATGGGTAGTGGCATGTTTCATCATCTCGCCTCCTTTTACCTATATTATACCATACCCCCCTATGGTATGTCAAGAGAAATCTTTATGCGGCATATTTTAATACTAAATACTCCTTTTTTTATGCGATTACCTTCAGGGCTTCTTTTATCGGTTGGCCTTTGTAGATTCCTAATCTTCTGGCAGGAAAACTACACGAATGTACCGTCGCTTTTAGGGCTTGTTTAATACTAGATACTCCCACTATCTTTACTGCCACGTCTTTAAATTTCTCTGCTACCGTTAAGTTCAAATAACCGCACATTACATAACCTTTTCTTCCTCTAAAAAGAATGAGGTTCTTGCTTTGCAGTTTTACTAAAACCGCCTCAATATAATTTTTACCTACTTTTATTTTTTTATAGTTTAACACTATGCCCCAATCAAAATCAGGATACCCAAACCCAAAAAAATAATAGCCATGGACAATTTTACTGTGGCCATATGATTCTTGATGAAGTTAGAGAATCCTTCGGAAGTAGTTCCTAAAAGAGCAAATAAAAGAACTATCAATAAAGGAACGATGAACATAAGATTATAGAGCAATAAGTAGCCTAATGCGCGCAATCTCAAGGAAGCATCTTTTAAAACAAAGGCAATCGTGGGGAGATATAACTGGCCAGTGCAAACAGCTTCAAGAAGAGAAACTAAAAAACCCGTAATAAAGGCACTCATAATTAACTTGAAAAAATGCTTCTGGGATGTGGTCTCGGCCTTTCCTTCCTTTGTTTTCCTATAATGCAGCCCGATAATCGCATGGATGCGACTTTTGATTGCGGGTGGTAATTGTAGAATCATGCCTTCGGTTTTTCCGCTTTTTATAAATAACCATAAATCATAAAGAGCAAAGAGGCTGAGGATAAAACAAAAAATAGCGATTAGATAATAGATGATTTTGGAAACGATATAAAATTGGCGCAGGCTGTAAAGAAAACGAAATATTCCCAAACCAACCAAGATATAAGTCAAAAATACGGCGAATATAAAAGCTAAGCCTATAACGATTAACTCTCTCTTTTTGTAGCCCTGAAAAGCCAAAAAAGAGATAAAGAATACAATGACCGTAAAGGCGCAGGGGTTTATACCATCAATTAGCCCGGCAACAATTATGGCCAAGATACCAAAAGATAAAAAATGCTTAACCAAATCTATGCCCAGTAATTTGTCTATTTTTTCAAATTTTCTTTTTTCTAAAGTGTCAACTATTATATTTCTTAGTCCTTCTTTTATCGGGTCATATCCTACCAAAATCGTTCCTTCGATAAAAACGGCCGGCACGCCTGGATCAAGGCAATTATATTTTTCTTTTAAGGCAAGCATCATTTTATAATTATTGATATCAGCAGTATCCAAGTATTCAATGATAATTTTATCGAAAAACTCTTTTTCAATGGCTGGCATCACTTCATGCTTTGTCTTTTGGCAAGCATGACAGTCTTGAGAATAAAAAAATAGCAGCCGGGGGAAAAGCTGGGGGCCCTGAGATTGTTCTTTGGCGAATAAAGAAGGGATGTTTGCTAAAAAAAGGATTAAGATTAAGAAACCAAAAATAATTCTTTTCTTCATTTTATTATATCATAACCCCAATGCCTGCTTTATTCTCTCCTTATCAAACCCAACAATAATTTCACCCTCAATATCCGGCACCGGCACGCCCATTTGGCCTGTTTTTTGAAAAATCTCATCGGCTGCCTGTTGATTACCAGAAACATCCACATCCTCAGATATAACATTATTTTCTTTTAAAGATTGCTTTGCCCGGATACACCAGGGGCAAGTAGAGGTGCTGTAAACTTTAACTTTTGTATACATCGCCTTTCTCCTTAAATTACAGCTTCCGCCACCCAACGACCATGCAGATTACAATTTTCTAAGACGGTGAGCCTACCAGAAGTTACCTTCAAGTGTATTCCCAAAACCGGATTGAGTTTCTCTGGGCTAAGATGATAGCGCCCGATAAAATTATAATCGTGATAAAGGTCAATATACATTATATAATGTTTGGCTTCCATTACATGAAGTATCTGGCCAATCTTAATGTTGGCATCGACGCAACCGGGCCCCACCAATCCACACTGTCTCTTAATTTCAATTACCGGTATATGTTTCTTCTCTAAATCATTAAGGTTTGCTGGGTCAGTAGGTTTCTTGATTGCATTTGGGTCAAGTTTAAAGGCCTGTTTCAACGCGCCGCATACCGGACAGGCATCAGGCGCCTGACCAAAAGCTATATATCCACACTTTCCGCAAACAAACGTATCCATTATTTACCTCCTTAATGAGCAGACAGCTTATGGAGCGAATGCAATGAGCGAACATAAGCCGTAGGCCCCGCAGGGGCCGTCTGCGAATTAATCCCGAAGTCTACACCAAAAATTTCTTGAGAAATTTTTGGCGTGCTTAGACGAGGGACATGGGTTATCAACCTTTTATTATTTTGGCAAACTCCTTGCCGTATTCATAACAATGCTTAATTTCCGAATCATCCGGAACATATTTGACCTCTAAACCTGACTGAGCGATCGCAATACCTGCTTCTTTAAGAATATTTTCTATCTCTTTTACTGCCCCTGCGGACCAGCCATAAGAACCAAATACGCAAGCAATTCTATTTTTGGGCTTAAGGCCTTTCAGGAACTCTAAAAATCCGGCAATAGCAGGCAGCATTTCATTATCGTGAGTAGGCGAGCCAATGATAAAACCTTGGGCATCTAACATTTCTTTAATTACTCCTGTACGGTCAGATATGTTAATATCAAAAAGTTTTACATTTATTCCTGCATCGCTTATTCCTTCCACTATCTTTCTGGCCATCTTCTCAGTGGCGCCCCACATTGTTTCATAGATAACTACAGCCTTGGGCAAGGTTACATTCTTTGCCCAAGATACATACGCATTAACTATCTTCATCGGTTCTTTGCGCCAAATAATGCCATGGCTGGGCGCAATCATCTCTATGGGAATATTTAATTTCTGCACCTCTTCAATTTTTTTTAAGATTACTGCTCCAAGCGGCCAAAGGATATTTGCATAATATTTTGTGGCCTCATCCATAAGCGCGGCTTGGTCAACTTCATCATCAAACCTCTGGCTGGTAGCATAGTGCTGACCAAAGGCATCGTTAGGCAAAAGTAACGCTTCTTCAGGACAATAAGTAAACATACTATCCGGCCAATGAATCATCGGCGCTTCAATAAAGGTTAAACTTCTCTTGCCTAACTTTAATTTATCTCCGGTTTTTAGTACCTGAAAATCCCAATTGCCATAGTAATGCTTATATAAACCCTCTTTACATTTTTCTGTACCTAAAACTTTTGCTTTAGGACATAATTTCATTACCCGAGGGAGCGCTCCAGAATGGTCTGTCTCTACATGATTGGCAATAACATAGTCTATCTTATCCAAGGCAACGATCTGCTTGATATTTTCAATAAGTTCATCGGCAAATGGCCCATAAACTGTATCCACCAGGGTAACCTTATCATCTAAGATTAGATAAGCATTATATGTAGTTCCCCTTTGGGTGGCATAGGTGTGCCCATGAAAAGTGCGCACATTCCAATCTACAGCACCTACCCAATAGATATCTGGTAATACTTTTAGCGTAGACATAACAATTCCTCCTTAATAGCCCTGGAAATTTTCTGTGATAATATTCGCTTGGAATACAACTAGTTCTTCTGTAAGTATCTTTTTCATTGCCTCTACCATTGCCGGTGGGCCGCAAAGATAAAATTTTCTTTCCTTGTAATCAAAAATTTCTTCTTTGATAATCTGGCTATTAATACGGCCTGTTCTGCCTTGGAAGCCTACCGCGGTTTGAGAAAGCACATGCACAACCTTTAATTTAGGATATTGCTTCTGCATATCGTCAAAATCTTCTCTAAAGGCAATATCGTTAATAATACGATTGGCATAGATAAGGACTATATCTATACCCGATTGGTTATCGACGACATACTTGCATATACTTCTTATAGGCGTAATCCCGATTCCTCCGGAAAGAAAAGCAATCTTAGAATAATTATCTTGAATGACAAAATTACCAAAAGGATATTTTATTATTACTGTATCACCCGCTTTCAGGCTATCTAATGTCTTAGAAAACTCGCTTTCTGTAATCTTCTTGGTAAATTCAAGATAATTTTTTTCCGTAGGAGAGCTGGATATAGACAAGTATCTTTTTAATTCCGGATTGGTTTTAAGCGCAACCTGCAGGAATTGACCTGCCTTAAAGCCTGTGTCGCCGCCAACCTCTAAACGAAAGCTCTTTACATTATAGGTTCTGGGGATTATTTCTTTAATTTTTAACTCTATTTCTGTCGCCATGATTATACTACTTTCTCAAACATATCTTTTCCTACGCCGCATTCAGGGCAAACCCAAGTTTCCGGTAAGTTCTCAAAAGCTGTGCCTGGGATAATGCCTTGGGTTGAATCGCCAACTGCCTGGTCATAGATATAACCGCAAACTGTGCATTTATATTTTACCATTATCTACCTTCCTTTCCATAAATTCTTTTTAGCTCCCGCCACTTTTCCTCGCCAATACATTCCCGGGCTGACTTACACCAATCTATACATGAAGGCAACCTCTCTAGACATACCAAACCCTTACATTTTGGACATCTAACCTTTACCTCATCAGAAAAAATCTCTACCTTATATCCGCAATCAGGACACTTAAGGGTCTCGACTTTAATACTTCTGTTATCTTGGCCTGGGCATTTATTCATCACTTCAATCTTTCCCCTTTTATGCTTATGATTACCTCATTAAACGGTATATCTTTACCTGATTCAAAAATAGCTTGTTTTATAATATTTATTAACCCAAAACAACATGGCACTTCCATATGCGCATAGGTGATGGATTGGATATGATTATTTTTTAAAATCTGTTTAATTTTTTCTTGATAAACTTTGATATCATCTAATTTAGGGCAACCTGCTAATAAAACCTTTCCTGCCAGTAACTCTTGGTGGAAATCTGCGTAAGCAAAGGGGACACAATCTGCAGCAATTAACACCTCCGCATTATTTAAATAAGGCGCAAAGGGCGGAACTAACATAAGCTGTACGGGCCAGGTTTTAAGCTGCGAGTCTGTTTTAACTGCAGCTTTCTCTTCTTTGACGGCCTTTTCCTTTTCTCTAAAATCCATTATCTTTGAGCCCGGGCATCCGGAAGATACATCGTGATGCTTATGTTCTTGGTGCATAGATTCTTCCATGGGATTTTTTATGCCCTCTTCTTTTAAATAATCTAATGCCTGCTTAAGATATTCTTTCTGGTTGTGTTCTTTAAGATGCAGCAAATGTGCCTTGGTTACGTTTTCGCCTTGCTTTATAATATTTTCCATAACCTTTCTCTCATTATATTCTCCCGCATCTCTTTCTTCAATAGTAATTGCGCCTTGTGGACAATGGCCGATACAAGCACCTAAGCCATCACAGAATAAATCACTTACTAAGCGCGCCTTCCCATCGATAATCTGTATAGCCCCTTCGGGGCAGTTAGGGATACACAAACCGCAACCATTACATTTTGCTTCATCAATTTTGATAATATTTCTTTTGGCCATAGATTACTCCCTTTTATTTCAATAATGACGCGATGCTAATAGATTTTAATTCTGAAACTACATGCTTCTCGATAGCATTCATTTTTTTTCTCAATATACAGGTTTTTCTATTAGGACAAATAACCTTTTTAAAAAAACATTCGTTCAGTTTAAATGAACCTTGAAATATCTCTATTAAATTCAGTAAAAATATCTTATTGGCTGGCAAAAATAATTTAAATCCACCGCCTAATCCCTTATATGACTTAAGGATTCTTTTCCCATTTAATACTTGAAGCGTTTTTCTCAAAAAAGGCTTAGGGATTTTTAAAACTTTAACCAACTCGGAAACCGAAACTATTTTTTCTTTGTTTTTTGCCATAAAACAAATGGCCCGCAAAGCATAATCCGTATCTCGAGTAATTAACTTCATATTTTTCTCCTTGGCGTAATAATCAAAAAGATGTGGGCAGTTTTCCCGACAATCACTTCCATTCAAGGCGGGATCCCGACCTCTTCCTTTAAGCGCTGGTCGGGAAACGTCTTGCCCAGGACACCTTGGGGCAACCTTCTTTACAGCGCGCTACCGACCGCAGCATATATTTAATGGTTATATCCATACCCGCCCTCCTTTCCACAGTAGGTGGAACATACCTCGCCATATCGGAATGGCGAGTATTCGCTTTCTGCGTTACCAAACCATCCGATAGGCTTGGGTGCTATCCAAATAAATGATACCATATTAGTATCATTTGTCAAGAAAAAAATTAAATGAACAGATAACTTACGGAGTCCGAAGGACGACGTAAGTTCGCCCCCCTTCTTGCTTTCGTCCCGTGAAATGCAAAGCATTTCCGGGATTAAATCCCCGAAATCGCTTCGCGATTTCAGGGGACAAGAAAGCAGGGGGGGGCTCACTTAAAAATAAAATTTGCGATATACCCTATAACCACAATTTGAGGTACAGTAATAATAGGCATCCAAATAGCAGTGCGCTTACCGACATTAGTCCAGAGGAGTCCTATCTCAGTATAATCCGTAGCTACGCCGGCCATTAGAAATACGAAACTGTTGCCCAAGGCTTGAGCCTGACGGTATATTTCAAAGACAAGCGGAGACGAACCTTCTGAGCAGACCTCAATTATTGTGGCCAGCGCTAATGTTACAATTAGGCCGAATAATGTCGGACCCATAAATCTATGGAAGAAATGTACCGGAATATATGCTCCGGCAACACTGGCAATAAATATCCCTAAAACAATCCACCAGATTGTCTTAGGATATATTAGGAATGCCTTACGAAAGGGGACAAGGATAGGAATGAAGAAGGAGAGCAATATAAGTAGAGCGGGTATGCTACTTACAATAAACAATTTATGCTTAAAAAATGGCCTTTTTGCGGAAGGATAGCAAACCGCAACATCTTTTATGCCTTATTGCTCGATAAACTTATTTTTACAATGAGCGCTACAGAAAAAATAGTCTTTGCCATCTTTAGTTATCTTAAGCGCGCTATTTTCATTAACCTGCATTCCGCAAATGGGGTCTTTGGCCATTTTAAATCTTCTTTAAATCTTTGGTCAGAAAATAACTTAATATGGTTCGGATCACCACGATCGCGCCTAACATCCCCAGGCTTTCCCATGAAGGCGTAATAATAGTTTTCACAATATCTCCGGCAATAAAAAACTCTAAAGCCAAAACTAAATAACTACCTAGCCTTATGCGAATCGCCTCATTTAACTTTATAACCTCGACTCTATTTAATATTTCTTTTTTCAAGAACTCAAATAAAGAAACCATTATGCCCCAAATGGTAATCAGGGCCCCAATAATATTCAAAGTAAAACTTACTACATTTATGATACTATGAAATGGATCCATATATTACCTCCCCTTTTTTACTGATTAACCTTTCCAAATAAACCAAATAAATAGATAAGCTACGCTTACTGCGGCAATAGTAAAAGGAAATCCGATTTTAATAAAGTCGCTAAATTTAACCTGATATTTATGTTTGCGCAATAGACCCACGGCCACCACATTAGCCGAGGCGCCAATCGGCGTGATATTCCCGCCCAGCGATGTCCCAATAAGTAGTCCGAATAAAAATAGTTCTGGACTCGCGCCTAAAGAGGCGGCAACAAGCTTTGCTACCGGTATCATGGCTACTATATAAGGTATATTATCTATAAATGCTGAGAGTAAGACCGAGAGCCAAACTATAATGGTATAAGCTAAAAATTTATTTCCTTGGGTAAAATTAGTGATAAAATTTGCGATATCATTGATTACGCCGGTATAGGTAAGGCTTCCCACCAGGACAAATATTCCAATTAAAAAAAAGAATGTGTGCCAATCTAAATCTTTGACCATAGAAAGAGACTCTTTGTGTTTTAGCTCATGCCAGATAAGGCCAACTATACCGTAGACAATACATATAAATGCTATTGTATATGTGGGCTTATTTTTGACAAAGCTTGATAGGGCAAGCGTCAACATCATCAAAGTCAAAAGCCAGGTAGGAAACCAGGTCTTAACCTTGACCTCTTCTAACTGCGTCACGGGTTCTTTATATTTTTTGAATAGCAAATACAGCACATAAAATGAAGCCACTGCCCCCAGCTCTACAGCAAAGGTTATCCCGGGTTTACCTTTCATCCAGAAAAAATCCATAAAATTCATACCGCTGGATAAGGCAAGTATCATGCTTGGACTATCGCCAATCATGGTAGCACAACCTTGAAGGTTTGAGGAAACTGCTATACCAATCAGAAAGGGGATGGGATTAGCCTTTAATTTCCTGGCCACCTCAAAGGCAATCGGCGCCACGATTAAAACCGTAGCCACGTTCTCCACAAAACTGGAGATAAACCCCGCAAGCAAACATACCGATAATAGCGCCATACCCACGTTTTTTGACCGATCCACTAATTTCGTGGCCAAATAAGCCGGCACTGCGGAAAATATAAAAAGGCTGGATAAAATCATGGTCCCCAAAAATACGCCCAAGACATTATAATTTATGCTGGAAATTGCCTGCGTCAGGCTAAACGCGCGACTGATTAAAAGTAAACCTATCGCACTACCTAAAACAATAAAGGGATGGCCCCTTTTTGACATTAGCAATATATAGGTAATAAGAAATATTGCCACTACAAATAATTTCATCCTTACTTGCCCCCTACGATAATCTTTTAAGTAAGTCCTGGCTGACCCTTTTACCCGATAATAACATCCCGCCAAATACCGGGCCCATGCGTGGTCCGCCAAATACAGCATTAGCCGCCATGCCACAGACATAAAGTCCAGGGCAGACTTCTTTGGAATTCTTCACAATCGTATCCTCTCCTACCTCTGCCCACATTGACCGCTCGCCCATCACTTTCCCGGTTTTGGTTTTAAGTTTTATGCCGGATTTTCTTTCGGCAATACGCACCACTTCTGCGGCATGGCCAGTAGCATCAACTACAAACTTTGCCCGCATGGTAATCGGGTCAACGTGCAAATTAGCAATTTCTACTGCTGTCCAGTTTATAACCAACCCACAGATACGATTTTTTCTAATCATTACATCCTCGGCGCTGAGCAGATTAAATATTTTAACTCCTGCTTTAACTGTCTTTGAGCAGATGGTTGAAACAGATTCAATGGAATCCGCCAGATAATAACCCTTTTCATAAACCCTTAATCTTATCCCGAACTCATCCATAATTTTCTTGGCCTTCTCCTGCAGCACTATTTCATTAAACATTATCCCGCCGCCCCACATCCCGCCGCCTACAGATAACTTTCTCTCAAAGATAACTACTTTTTTGCCTTGTTGAGCTAAATAATATCCGCAACACATCCCTGCCGGACCGGCGCCTACAATGGCTATGTCTACATCCAATGCTCTCACTAATTTATCTCTATAAGAATCAATGATTGCCCTTGAGATTTTTATATCATCTAATTGCATTTACGCCCTCCGTTTTCCTTTTGAAAACTCTAAAAACTATTTTTAACGCAGATATACGCAAATCCAACGCAGATGGTCGCAGATTTGTCTTTGGAACTATCTGCGAATATTTGCGTTACATCTGCGAGAATCTGCGTTTAAAAAGTGTTTTTTAGAGACTTTTTTTTAAGTCAGCTAATTTTACTTTCTTGGCACCCATTTTAGTGATTTTCTTTATTGCCTCTCTTGAATCATTTGGTTTTAGATCAACGCCCTTTATCGCATCCATTAAAATTTTCACTTTAAAACCGTGTTTAAGCGCATCTATGGCAGTAAACTTGACACAATAATCCGTGGCTAAGCCGGAAATATATATTTCTTTTATTGCCATTCTTTTTAATAACTTAGATAGCGGCTGGCCGCTTAAATCTTGGGCAGAAAAAGAAGAATAACAATCCTCTTCCGGATCCATTCCTTTATACAATAAAATGGCATCTTTAGGAAGTTTCAGGTCCGGGTGAAATGCCGCACCCCGGCTATTTTGAATACAATGCACTGGCCAGACACCGCCGAAGTCTTTAAAATGTTTGGTTCTTACCGGATGCCAGTCGGCCGTAGCAAAAATGGGTAATTTCTTCTTAGTAAAAGTGCGGATGTATTTATTTATCACCGATACAATCTTATCGCCCTCAGGCACACCCAAAGCTCCGCCTGGACAAAAATCATTCTGCACATCCACGATTAATAATGCTTTTTTTGGTTTCATAACCCTTTACCCAAAGGCTACATCCAATATCATCATCACCACAAAACCTACGATTGTCCCCATAGTGGCTAAGTCTGGATTACCGCCGCGCTGAGACTCGGGGATTAGCTCTTCCACCACAATAAAAAACATAGCGCCCGCAGCAAACGCCAGAGTATATGGCAATATAGACTGCGCCAGGATTACTGTCCCTGCGCCAATTACAGCGGCAACAGGTTCAACAATTCCGGATAACTGTCCATACCAGAAACTTCTTAAACGCGATATTTTATCTCTACATAGCGGCAGGGAAACCGCCAGCCCCTCCGGAATATCTTGAATACCTATACCGATAGCCAAAGCTATGGCTGCCTGTAGAGTGGCCACTGAAGAATTTACCGCAATGGCACCAAAGGCAATACCTATAGCCAAGCCTTCGGGGATATTATGGAGTGTCATTGCCAGAATAAGTAAGGTACTATGGCGCCAATGCGTCTTAACTCCTTCGGCCTTATCTATCGGAGATCCTAATTGAAGATGAGGAAGTATCCGATCGATTACTCTTAAAAAAACTCCCCCTGCCAAAAATCCAATCGTGGCCGGAAGCCAAGGAGGAAGATGCATTGCTACTGCTATTTTCATAGATGGCGCTAACATTGACCAGTAGATTGCTGCAAGCATTACCCCCGCAGCAAATCCCAACATCACATCAAGAAATTTTCTATTTATTTCTTTAGCCAGAAATACTGCCGCCGCGCCAAACGCCGTCATTGCCCAGGTAAAAAGGCCAGCAATGAAGGCAAGCATAACAGGATGAATATTTTGCAAAAGATTTTCCATGTCTTATAGGGGACACCCTTTCAGCCAATCGGCAGGGTGTCCCTAAAAATACCG
>Ga0315294_10007233_pt1 | contig 12180 bp, 8 predicted proteins | sample YL17G13_40_MG_FD_203626 | JGI IMG/M metagenome (GOLD analysis project Ga0315294, IMG submission 203626) | Sediment microbial communities from Yellowstone Lake, YNP, Wyoming, USA - YL17G13_40 | ecosystem: Environmental > Aquatic > Freshwater > Lake > Sediment | place: USA: Wyoming | collected...
TCGGCATCGAAGGGATAAGAAAAATCCTGGGAGTAAAGAAGCGCCCTCTGCTCAACAACATGATTAAGCCCTGCACTGGCTATCGCCTGAAGATTGGGGCAGAATTGTTCAAAAAGGCGGCGCTCGGCGGCTGCGACATCATAAAGGACGATGAGTTGATAGCCGATGCTTCCTTCAATTCGGTACTGGGGCGAGTCAAACGCTATATGCAGATTGAGAAACAGGTATATGAAGAGAAGGGTGAACATACCCTCTACACCGTGAACATAACCGACAAGATCCCGAAGGTTTTCGAGAATGCCCGGCGTGCTGTGGAGCTTGGATGTAATGCGCTGATGATAAATTATCTCGCCGTCGGTTTTCCGGTGTTACAGGCGCTGGCTGAGGACCCCACTATCAATGTTCCCATCCTTGCCCACATGGATGTTGCGGGCGCCCTGTACATGTCCCCGTGGCATGGCTTAAGCTCTCATCTTGTCCTGGGCAAACTGCCGCGCCTGGCTGGTGCTGACATCGTTGTCATCCCTGCCCCTTACGGGAAAGCGCCGGTAATAGATTACAAATTCCGAAATGTGGCCAGAAACCTGGCATTCCCCCTGTATCACCTCAAACCGACTTTTCCCATGGCCTCCGGAGGTATCACGCCGTCCATGGTACCGACGGTGATGGCAGCCCTGGGCAATGACATCGTGATTGGCTCTGGCGGTGGTATCCATGCACATCCCAAGGGGCCAGTCGCAGGCGGTAAAGCATTCCGTCAGGCAATAGACGCTACCATGAAAGGCATACCTTTGTCAGAGTATGCCAAACACCACGAGGAGCTGGCGATTTCGCTTAAGGAATGGGCAGACCCGTTCAGCAAGGGCATAACGTTTTAGATTCTAGAAAGGAGGAGAATGTTCAAGGTAACAGTTTTAGGTGGTGGGGGTGCGGTGGGCAGCATAGCCACGAATACGCTGGCATCAAGCGGCGTATTCTCCGATATAGCGGTCGCCGACATCAATATGGCGGCGGCCAGGAAGGTGGTCAAGGAAGCCAAAGGAGCTAAACTCACTACTGTTGAGCTCGATGCCGAAAGCCCGGAGAGCATCAAAAAGGCGATTGCTGGCTCGACGGTTGTCCTCAACTGCGTCGGGCCTTTCTATAAATATGGCCCCATCATACTAAAGACAGTGATAGGGGCCGGCATAAACTATGTTGATGTCTGCGATGATTTTGACGCTACCGAGGCGCTTCTGGCCATGGATGAAAAGGCGAAGAGGGCTGGCGTTTCGGCGCTTATCGGAATGGGCAGCTCTCCGGGAGTGGCGAACGTGCTGGTCAGGTTCTGTGCCGATTCCCTGCTTAATCAGGTAGAGTCGGTGGATATATATCATGCCCATGGGGGCGAGAAGATAGAAGGGGCAGCGGTGGTGAAGCACAGGATTCATTCCATGAAAATGGACATACCGGTGTTCCTCAATGGCAAGCTTAGCGCTGTTAAACTCTTTGAGGACAGCGGAAGGACACTGGAAGAGGAGGCCGAGTTTGAGAATGTCGGCACCTACAGAGTCTATGCTTATCCTCATCCTGAGACGATGACTCTCCCTCATTATCTGAAGGGTGTGAAACGGGTGACTAATCTCGGGCTGGTGCTGCCGCCGGCTTACGCTGAATTGATTAAGGGAATGGTGAGGCTGGGAATCACGGATGAAGAGCCGATGGAAGTCCAGGGGCAAAAGGTTATTCCCCTTGAGTTTGCTGTTGCTTTCATACTGGCTCAGAGAAAAAGGCTGATGAAAGAAGCGGGTCTTACCGAGCCCATGGGGTGCCTGAAGATTGTGGTGAAGGGTTCTAAGGATGGCGGCAAGCATACCTATATCTTCTCAATGTCTTCGAGAGGACAGGGGATGGGTGAGGGCACCGGTATCCCGGCAGCGATAGGCGCTATTATCATGGCTACCGGGAAGATTAAGGAGAAGGGTGTTCTCCCGCCCGAGGCCTGTGTCAATCCTATGGATTTGCTTGAGCTCGCCAAGACTAAGGTAAAGACCGCCGGCGGTAAAGGCTTTCCTATTACCATCGAGCATATCGATAAGGACGGGAAGTCGCAGAGGATGAATCCATTCGGATAGGGATGGAGCAATCAACAAGCGGATATAGAAGCTACAGATATAGATGGGTCGTTCTGGCCGTCTATATGTATATATCCGCGCTTACTCAGCTATACTGGCTGAACTTTGCAGCCATCGAAACTTTTGTCGAAGGACGTTTCAGAATACCCCCGAGCACCGTTATGTGGTTCACACTCGTTTTTCCTCTGGTGCAGGTCTTATTATCCATGCCTGCCGGCATGGTTATCGACAGGAAGGGATTTAAATATGGCGTCGGCATAGGTGCACTCTTTACGGGTGTGTTTGCCATGCTACGACTGGTGAACACTGATTCGTTCACCGTTCTTCTGATATCTCAGATAGGAATCGCAGTAGGGCAACCTTTTGTGCTGAACGGCGTCACCAAGCTTGTGGTAACCTGGTTCCCGCAGAAAGAAGAGGCAACTGCGGTGGGGCTAGGTTCCCTGGCGCTGCTGGTCGGCATGATGGTGGGATTGGGAGCGACGCCGGCGCTGGTGCAATTCCTGGGATTCGAGACCATGCTGCTGATATACGGCGTCCTGGGCGTTCTGGGTATCTTATTATTCTTCTCACTGGCGAAAGCTCAGCCGGCAACCCCTCCCAGGGAAATAGAAGCCCAGCAGGAAATCACAGGCTGGCAAGGCATTAAACACATTCTCAAGATGAGGGACTTCGTAGTTCTCGGCTTTATAGCTCTGATAGGTATCGGGGTGTTCAACGGGCTGGCTACATGGCTGGAGAAGATACTGAATGAACTCCATCAGATTCCCATGACTGACGCCGGCATCATCTCGGCAATACTGGTCCTCAGCGGCATAATCGGCTGCATCGTCATCCCGATGGTTTCGGACAGGATAAGGAAGAGGAAGCCATTTCTACTGCTGGCATCGGCAGTTGGAGCCGTGTGCATCGTCGCATTGATGGTGGCCAAAGGTTATGCAGCGAACATGGTCAATGGCATATTCCTGGGCTTCTTCCTGATTTCCGCATTGCCCATAATGCTGACGATGTCTGCTGAGATTACCGGCGCCCGGTTCGCCGGTATTTCCGTTGGTTATCTGCAGCTCCTCGGCAACGCCGCTGCCGTAGCCATCGTTCCCATAATGGAATCCATACATGGCCTCACAGGGCAGTACATCTTGCCGCTGGCATTAATCGCCGGACTGTTGGGCATATCCTTTGTGCTGACACTGGTGATAAGAGAACCGGCGGCGCAGTCCAGGTGAACTATAGTTTCTGGCCTTTCTTGTGCCGTTCCAAGAAACCGAGAACTATCTTATTTGCCTCCTCCGCATCTTCTATGAAAAATTCGTGTCCTGCACCTTTTATTATTACCAGTTCTGCTTTTGGTATCCTGGAAGCTAATAGTCGAGAGTTTTCCACGGGAATCAATCTATCATTGTCTCCGGCAATCACAAGAGTAGGCAATTTTATTTCTGGCAAGAGCTCGTACGTGTTCTGGCCCATAATAGCCCCTGCCTGCCTTGTGACTCCATGCATTGGTGTGGGATATTCGAGACTTTTAGCTACCCTCTCTTCAACAATATCAGGATTCTTTTCGATGAACTCCTGGCTGAAGAGGAAGGGAATTAGCTGCCTTACAACCTCTTCAAGAGTCATCTTTTTCATGCGCTCAAAGTCAAAGAAAGCCGCCAATGCTTCGGGTTTAGCGAGGATACTATGAACTCCACCGCAGGTAGTACAACCTAATATGAGACTAATCACTCTCTGCGGATGACTCAAGGCAAAATGCTGCGCAATCATTCCACCCATAGAGATTCCAAAAATGTGGGCAGTATCGACACCTATAACATCAAGCAGTCCAGCAACATCTCCCGCCATCATCGCCATGGTATAAGGTGCGTCCGGCTTTTCACTCCGCCCTACTCCTCTGTTATCAAAGGCAATGACTTGGTACTTCTTTGAAAGGGCCGAAATCTGCCGGAACCACAGCCCTGAGTGACCGGCATAGCCGTAAATCAGAACCAATGGTTCTCCTTTACCATGAGTCTCATAATATATGTTGATGTCACCAACCTTTGCTGTAGACATTTATACCTCCTTTAATAATTTCTTTAACTTCAATTACGCCTTCAGTATCTCTTTATGTCTCAGCGCCCGCTCCAGTGAGGGCTGCATTTTCATGTCGCGGAACTCGGCGATGGCAAAATCAAGGTGCTCCAGCGCTTCGGCTCGCTCTTTCGGATAGTGCTCTAGCAGTAGCTCGGCAAGCTGGAGGCGGGTGAGGGCCAGCTCCGGGCGGAACCTCATTTCTGTGCAGACCTTGACGGCCTCCTGGTAATGCTTGCGGGCTTCATCATGTCTCCCCAAGAAAGCCGCTGCCCCGCCTAGATGGCGGCCTGTACATGTGGTGAGCCACGTTCCACTCATGCTGCTGCTGCTGTCAGCCAGCCGGCGAAGGAGCAGCTCAGCTGCCGGGCGATGTCCCGCCAGCACTGCGGCTTCCAGTGATACGATGTCCTGGGACACTATGGTCTCGTCCTCGGCCGAGCCAATGCCGGGACGTGCCACGACCAGCTGTTCCAACATCTCCGCCGCCTCGGTATAGCGGCCCAGGTGCGCCAGGCAATACAAAATCAGCATGTCAGTGGCTACATTCCGGGAGAAGTTTCTCGAGCCCTGAAGCGCGGACTCAAGGGCGCGGCCAGCGTTGCCGAGATACACCCGGGCAGGCAGAACCCAACTTGTCCACACCGCTGCAAATTCAAGGATGTCCAGCTCCTCGGCGCGGGCCAAAATGCGGCGGCGGATTGCCACCGCCTCCTCCAGGCGCCCGTCCCAGATGGCTATAATGGCGTCATTCACCATCGAGATGATAAGCAGGTTCGGCTGTCCGCTGCGCTCAGCCAGTGTCCGCATCTCAGCCATGATGTCTTCAGCGCGGCGGCGCCGGCCCAACTGCACAAAAGCGTGCACCATCCACCACAGTACCCAGGTGAGTATTAATAAGTTCACGCCATGTCGGGACTGCTCGGCCATTTGCTCCGCCAGGCACAGCCGCTCCTCCTGATGCTGTGGTGCTTCTAGGGCGAAGATCCAGAGCCCAGCTATCAACCAGTACGTGTCAGGGTCTCCCAGACGACGAGCCAGGTCCAGGGCTTGGCTGAGAAGGGCAACTCCTTCTCGTGAAGAGCTAACTCCAGACCCCTTCACAAGGCCCAGCATGGCATCCGCCCAGGCACGCTCCACCGTATCGGGATCCGCGTAGCGGTCGGCTCGAGCGGCCCACTGTGCCGCCTCGGGAGAAGTCAACAATGTTGTTCCATAGGCTGTTAGCCCCTGCATCGCTAGTAGGCAAGCCCGGGAAGCCCGCGTGTTGTCAGCGATAGCCTCAGCCAGGGACAGCGCCTGGGGTGCCTCGGTGGCGATAATGCGTTGATGCTCGCCGGCGAGGATCAACGCATCGCCCAGAGCCAGCAGCAGGTCACACCGCTTAGTCTTGTCCTCTGGGTCCAGCACCTCCTGGACCTTGAGCGCCTGCTCCAGCAGCCTTACCGCCTCTCCATAAGCATAAACGTCCGTAGCCCTTTTGGCAGCCATCTCTCCATAAGACACGGCTTTGGCCAGGTCGGCCGGGTCAGTGGAATGGGAGAAGTGCTCAGCCAATTCCGTGGCGTGTCCCTCGAGGCGCTTGGCGTACAAGGCTTCGAGGGAGCGTGCTACCTGCTGGTGCAACTTCAGTCGCTGCGGGGCAATCATCTCCTCATAGAGCGTCTGGCGGAAGAAGGCGTGCGTGAAGCGGTAGCGTACCACGCCTCTCTGGGAACGCTCTTCCAGTACGGAAAGTCGCACAGCCTCCTTGAGGGCGTTGACAAAGACATCTTCATTTATGCCAGCCACGGCTTTCAGAGTTTCCAGGGCGAACTCACGTCCGATAACGGAGGCCACGGAAAGAAGCTGATTACACTCTGGACTGAGCAGGGACAGGCGCTTGCCGATGACATCCCGCAGCCCTTCGGGGATGCTCATCTCCAGCGGGGTATCCCTGGTCGGCCGCCAGCCTTCCTCTTTCCGGATAATAAGTCCCTCCTCGACGAGATACCGCACCACCTCCTGCACAAAGAGGGGATTTCCTTCCGTCTGGCGGTGCACCGCCTCGGCGAGTCCCCAGGGGACACTTTCCCGCGTAATGCTCTCCAGCATCCGTCGGACCTCATCGGCATTCAGGCCGCGCAGGAGGACGCGGCCATAAGTAGAGACACGCCTCAACTCAGCCAGTGCCGCCGATAACGGATGGCTGCGGTCCACCTCCATGTCCCGGTATGTACCTACTATTAGTAGTCTGGCACCAGCAAGATTACGAGAGACGTGGGTCAGCATGTCCAGGGTGCCTTTGTCGGCGTCGTGCAGGTCTTCCAGGACAACCATCATGGGCTGGACATTGGCGGCGTTACTGAGGAAGGCGATGACCGCCTGCAGCAGCCGGTATCTTTCCTCTTCGGGGTCTTTCTGGGGTCGGAGTCTAATCTTGAGCCTTTCCCTTATCTCGGAGATGATACGCGCCACATCGGCGGCACCGCTGCCCAGCTCTTTCCTGAGGTCTTTGGCTTCGCGGCTGAGCACATAAGAGCGCAGCGCCTCGACGAAGGCCAGGTAGGGTAATGACAGGGAGCCTTTCTCGTAGCAGTGACCGACCAGTGTCCGGCCGCCGCGCAGGGTGACATAGGTCGATAATTGCTCACACAGGGCGGTCTTGCCGATGCCCGGCTCGCCCGTCACCATCATCAGGGCACCCTGTCCTGATATAGCGCCGTCGAAGGCCGACTTAAGCTGTTTTAACTCTGGCTCGCGGCCGACAAATACCCTTCGGTACAGGGGATTTTCAGGCGGAGCTTCCTTCGATGGTTCTTTTATCTTACCTGCCTCGATTGCTTCCAGGGCCTGGAGGACAACCGCGGCCGACTCGGGCCGTTTCTCAGGGTCTTTCTCCAGTAACTGCAAAATGAGCGTCTCCAGAGCCGGGGGCAGGTCGGCCCGGTGCCAGGTGGGCGATACCGGCGGCGTATTGATATGCTGACCGATGATGGCGACGGAGTCATCCCCCACAAATGGCGGACGCCCGGTCACCATCTCATAGAGCATTGCTCCCAGGGAATAGAGGTCGGCTTTATTCGTTACCTTACCGCCCATGGCCTGCTCCGGTGGCATATAGGTCACCGTGCCGACCATCATGCCAGGCTGTGTCAGCCGTGAGAGGTCAACCGCCAGAGCCAGACCGAAGTCACCGATCTTGGCGGTGCCGTCGGCACTGAGCCAGATATTGCCGGGCTTGATGTCACGGTGGATGATTCCCTTGGAGTGGGCAAACTCCAGGCCGCGGCAGACAGCCTTAGCAATGTCGAGGGCCTTATCGAGGGGCAGCCGGTGCTCCGGGGCTTTCTCAATAATACTCTCCACATCACCACCGGGCATGACAGGGATCACGATGTAGGGTTGTCCTTCATGGTCTCCCATATCGTAGATAGCAACGATGTTGGGGTGGTCGCCGAGCCGGCCCATTGCCCTAGCTTCGCGAGAGACGCGGCTTCGGCTGGCGTCATCCAGTTTCTCGGTCTTGATGAGGGCAAAGGCCACGTCACGGTCAAGGAGGGTATCATGGCCGAGGTAGACTTTCTTCTTTCCCCCCTCCCCGAGGAACTTCTTCACCTGGTAGCGCCCAGCGGCAAAGGAGGTAGGCTCAAGTGATGGTGGAACGGGCTCAGCCCGAGCACGGCCGCACTGGAGACAGAATTGGAAGTCTTGAGGATTAACCTGACCACACTGCGGGCAAACACGCTCGGCCTTCAGCAATTGCCCACAGACACCGCAGAATTTCGCATTATCAGGAAGTTCAACCTGACATTTCGGGCACTTCATCGGCACTGCCCTCCCAGCGAGCTACAGTCTATGACCGCTAGGCAGGAATGTCAAGCACTTCACATGTGAGTCCTTGTTGTTTGGTTTTCTGGTCAGGCAAGAGAACGACTGAAGGTCTTGGAGAGAGCTCTCGCTTTTGTCATGGGAGGCTCGCCATGGATAGAGGAGGGACTCTCTGGAATTTGCCGCAAGCGAGCATCAAGCCTGGCGTCCTGAGCGTAGGGAAGGATCTCGCCAAGTAACCTCACTAGCCAGCTTGAGTTTTTGAGTATCGGTCCACTGCCACCGCAGGCCATTTCCCTTCGACTCCAGCCGTAAAACTCCCTTGGCTATCAATTCGCCTATTCGCCGCTGGCCTAGTGCGATGTCGATGCCTAGCTTCTGCGACACTCGGCGGCCTAGCTCGGACTCGGCGTTACCCGGATTCAGTGCGGCCACTGGTGGCATCTTCCCAAGTTTCTCGATGATATCTCCCTGGAACAGGGCCCACACGAATTCATTTCTTTGCTTTCCTTCGATTATCTCAGCACACTCGGCATCTCCGTCTTTGGCCTGCTGCTTTATATCATCCCAGGCAGCTTCAATGCCCCTGTTATAGAGAGACATGGCCTCTTCAACCATCTCCGTGCTCATGGTCGGCGTCTCGGTGATGGGCTCGTTGGCGTTATAGCGTGCCCAGTTCCGACTGAGGATGCGAATGCCATAGTCTTTGGCTCTCTCGTATATTTCGGTTCCGGGTAGAGGCGACAGCATGTGGAAGCCGTACTTGGCCCCATATTGGTGATAAAGCTCGTCGCCAAAGGCCAGAGACTTCTGGGCCGTCTCGGGGCTTTCGCCGGGAAGTCCAAGAATGAAGGAATTGAAGACATTGATGCCCGCCTCGTAGGCAATCTTCACACCGCGCCTCACCCCTTCGGGGGTGATGCCTTTCCTTACAGTCTTCAGAATTCCTTCGTCCGCCGACTCGACGCCGAATAGCACCCACTCGCAGCCGGCTCGGTTCATTAACTGGGCAAGGTCCTCGCTGATCCTGTCCACCCGGGCAAAAACGCTCCATTTTAGCTTCAAGTTACGCCTGAGCATCTCCTCGCACACGGCTCGGGTGTGGTTGTGGTTGAGGGTGAAGGTGTCATCAACGATGTTGACCTTGGCCAGCCCGAAATCGCGCTGGAGTTTCTCAATCTCATCCACCACAAGCCCGGAGCTGCGAAAGCGGACTTTGGGGCCGAACATCCGACGTCCCGAGCAGAAGATACAGCTAAAGGGGCAGCCGCGGCTGGTTATCACAGTGCACGGGGCGCCCAGGGCACGGTACCTCGCCATGGGCAACAACTCACGTGCTGGTAAGGGTAGCTGGTCGAGGTTCTCAATGGCAGCTCGGGGAGGTGTCTTGACCACCATTCCTCCATCGGCAAAGGCAATGCCGGGCACCTCGTGGATGTCTTTGTCCTCTTCGACTGCCCTGGCCAGTTCGACCAGGGTTCTCTCTCCCTCACCGATGACTATAGCGTCAATCCAGGGTGACTGGAGCAGGGTCTCCTCCAAAGCAAAGGTAACGTGGGGACCGCCGATAACAGTGAAGATGCGGGGGTCGAAAGCCTTGCATACTTTCAGCATCCTCCGGGAGATGGGATAGTTCAGAGTAACGCAGGTTGCGCCCACGAGTTGTGGTCGGTAATCCTCGAGCTCTCGCCTTAGCTTCTTAGGATCGTAGTGGGTCACCAGGAAGTCCAGGATCTTGACCTCAATGCCTTCTTGGGCGAGGACACCGGCTAGATAACTTAAAGAGAGTGGAGGGAGCGGGCTCTCCTCCAGTGGGTGTGGTGTGCTCAGTAGCAGTACTCGCATAGATATCAGCCAACAACTCGCTACCCCACGTCCCCGACTTCCTAAAATCGGCGTCATGAGTATAGCTCTTGTCATACCCGAAATCAACCATATGTACTCGTTCACATGATCAGTGACACCTCTTTCTTGTCATTGCGAGGAACGGGATTCCTCCCCTACGCTTCGGAACAAGCTACGCAATCCCCCCGTGTCATTGCGAGGAGCCAAAGGCCACGAAGCAATCTCGGTGGGGCTGTGGGGAAGGGGACTGACACGTGCAGTATATCTTGAGCATGGTTACATTCTTCGCTACGCTCAGAATGACAAGAAAGCGACTCGCAATGACATTTCCCTGTCGTCATTGCAAGGAGTCACGGCTGAGGAGGAACTTTCTCCAGAGATAGGTAAAGCTCTTTTTGCTCCTAATAAGACGGGAACAGTTCCTTGAGCAGCATTATTCGCCCTTCGGACTTGAGTTTAGCCAGTCCTTCGAGACACTCGGGCTTGGCAAGGCTGGGGGTCCATTCCCGGCAAGCTTTGGGACGCCGGGAATATATGGTGCAACAGGCTTTCCCATCTGCGTCCCAGGCTAGAAAGACACAGCCTTTCTTGGCCGTCTTGAGCAAGTGCCCTTCCGTTATTGGTGCCTTGTGAGCATATTTAGAGATGCACTTTGAACGTGATATTTCCAGGGCTGAGGCAATGTTGTCTATGTCCTCAGTGGTAAGCGGAGGTTGATAGCAGGTGCAGCATATGCCACAACGAAAACATGGGATGGGAGTCTGTTCTGCTACGGTCATCTCTTTTCCTTCTATTGTTTCTATGATTGCTTTCTCTATGGACATAATAGGAATCTGTCAATAGCCCAGGCCTATCTTCTTGGTTATCTCGGCTTCGTCGAACAAGTGGTGCAGACCTTTGAGGAAAGAAGTCGAGCCGTTATCCAATAGCCATTGTCCGAACCTCGCCCCCTCTGGCTCAAGTTCTTCAGGCGTGATTGCTGACCTGAATACCAGCTTGGCATAGCCCTTTTCCTGGGACCGGGCAATGATGAAAACTCTCGCTTCGCTCATTTCCCCTCCTTACATAACTGCAGCTCATTTCTGTAATTGCTGTGAACAAATTCCAAATAACAAAACCCAAATGACAATTGAAATCCAAATGCCTAAATGGTAAAACTACCTCTTTGCCATTGAAGTCCAGTTTTTGTTCTTTGGACTTTGAGCTTGATTTGGCATTTAGGCTTTGTCATTTGTCATTGTCTGCGGGCCAAACAAACTGGGCAACCACGCTTTTGAACATCTCGATCATCCGACAGAAAGTACACCCAATAGCTTCTCGTGAAGTCTGTTGTTGGAGAATAGAAGGTCGGTTTTTTGGGGCTGCCAGGGGTTGCCCTGAAAGTCACTGACCTTGCCACCGGCTTCCCGGACCAGCAAGACACCGGGGGCGACATCCCAGGGCTCAATCCTTGTGGTGAAGTAGGCTTCTCCTTTGCCGGCGGCAACCCAGGCTGTTTCCAACCCTGCCGAGCCCAGCTTGCGTATATCGGTGACCCGTGGATAAACCTTATGCAGAAGCTTGCCTGTTCTTTCCCGGTCTTTGTCTCCTCCTTCGCAGTAGAAAATATAGCTCTGGCTAAGGTCTGACCCATCTGATACCTGAATTTTCACCCCGTTTAAGTACGCCCCCTTGCCTTTCTCCGCAAGGTAAAACTCATCGATTGCAGGCGCATAAATTGCCCCCAATAGAAGTTTGCTCTGGTGCATTAGAGCTATGCACACGGAAAAGAAAGGATTGAAATTGGCAAAGTTGCCGGTGCCATCCAGGGAATCTACAATCCAGAGCCATTCGGGATCACCCTGGAGAAGGCCGCTTTCCTCGGTGAGCAGGCTGTGGCCAGGATAATGCCTCCTGATTTCCTCAACAATTAACCTGTCCACCTTCTTATCATATTTGGTGATTGCTTCCTTGGCCGTGCTCCGCTCTTTAAGCAAAGCCCAGTCCTGGCGGAAATGTCTCATCAGGGTATCGCCGGCCTTCCTGGTCAGGCTCTCAATGAGTTCCTTCATGTCCTACTTATTTTAGCATTGCTGCCAAGAATAGGACTGAACATATGGGTTTACGGGATAATTGGGGAGGGGCTGCACTCGTCCTTCTCTCGCGTCGTATTGATCAGACCGCATCCTGTACCAATTGGCCTGATTCCAGAGGACTAATCGCTGAGTAGACAGGTGCCTCCATCATTGTTACAATTGCGTCCTGCGCGCGACTGGCAATCGCTCTCAGATAGACATGGTGTTCACCGACACCAGAGGCAGGGTACCCACGTGTCAGGCGGGCGATAGTCTGGTTCGCGGTA
>Ga0315294_10007235_pt1 | contig 12179 bp, 11 predicted proteins | sample YL17G13_40_MG_FD_203626 | JGI IMG/M metagenome (GOLD analysis project Ga0315294, IMG submission 203626) | Sediment microbial communities from Yellowstone Lake, YNP, Wyoming, USA - YL17G13_40 | ecosystem: Environmental > Aquatic > Freshwater > Lake > Sediment | place: USA: Wyoming | collected...
ACGGGTGGGTGATCGGTCCGCTGGATAGGTCCAACCCCCAATGGAAGATCCTCGTCCACTTCAAGACGCTGGACGTGATGAAGGACATCAACTTCGGGGACGGGCCGGTTACCGAGGGCGGGCTGGCAGGGACCCCCGGTGTTGTTTTGGGGATGTGTTCCTGTAACGGCGGTCTCGGTGACTCGATGGATACGTCCACCTTCATCATTACCGCCGTTCCGCCTTCGGACGAACAGGATCCCACGCACCCCATCGATTTCCCGGGCGTTGAGATCCGCACGCCGGAAGCCTGCGTAGTGAACGAGATTCCGCTCTCGGTCACCCCGGTCAAGACGTGCGAGTGCATCGAGGATTGCGCGAAGAATCCGTACTACGGTGGGCACCCCACGGAGATCGTCATCGACAAGCCGCTGGATGAGTGCGTCCTGCCGGTGGTGGCCCTGCACCGGGAGAAGACGAAGAAGATCGCCTACTGGGGGCAGGACCCGGAGGTCCTGATGGACGCAGAGATTGTGATGGTCCCCGCCAAGTACCGGCTCGATGAGAATGTCGGGGAGAACGGGTCTCACGGGGTGATGATCGATGGATGTCAGATTCCCGGTGAGATGGCAGAACTGGCCCGCCTGACCCAAGCCCAGTACGGATTCGCGGCGTTCAAGGAGCCCCCGTTCTCGGGATGCCGGAACATCTGGATGGATCTGGTCTACCTCGATGAGCGCCCGTGCGCCGGGGTCGAGCCGGTCAAGCGCGAGTACATGTTCTTCGACTCAGAATGCGGGTGCGGCGTCCGAGAGTCCACGCAGGAAATCTCGGACCTCGTCACGGACCGCCACCTGTCCCGCATCCTGCCGGATGATGGATTCGACACCCTGCCGACCGGGTATCCGGAAGCCATCAATTTTGAGTATTGCTCCCTGCCGGATGTGGATCGCGTGATCGAGGAGGAGAACGAACTCTTCCTTGTCCGCCGACGCACTCCGTCCTGCGCCAAGCCGAATCAGGGCTTCTTCGTCCGCATTGAAATCATCGCCAAGAATCTTCCCCTGACGGTGGGGATCGACAACGAGTTGCCGGTCGGCTACACCCTGATGTCCGGCACCTTGAGTGGATCCACCTCCTTCACCCAGATTGGCGGGTGCTACACCTTTGAGTACGTGGTGAAGACCCCGTTGACGGCTCCCCCGGCGGTCATCCGGACGAAGATCACGGCGCTGGAGGATCCCTCCAAGAGCATCGAGATCACGGACGCCGAGCATCCGGTCGTCCTTGATGAGGAGTGCCTTGGGATCAAGTTCTTCGGGTTCGGGAGCCAGAACGCCAACGTGTTCGGTAAGGTGTACTGGTCCGGCGGTGGCCGGTTCGATCCCGTGATTCCGCCGGAAGCGGGTCTGTGGGCCAAGGCCACGGCGGGATCTGGATCTGCTGGAGGCAAGTCCGCCCGGGAGCAGTACCTCTCCCAGTCCACGACGGTGAACATGGGTGCCTCGACCCACGTGTTCAACGTCGGGGCGGCGGGCACGCAGGGGTTCGCGGTTGGACTCCCCGTGTGGATCTTCAACAACTGCCTGCCGGACAACCCGGTCCGAAAGATCCACCTGCTCGACATCGAGGAGGAGGAGATCAAGATCGACCCCAATGAGGAGGTCGTCGGGCTGTACGGGACCATCACCGATCTGGATACCCTGACCAACGAGGTCACGGTCCAGTTCGACATGCCCCCGGCCATGAACGTCCGATTCCTGACCACGGCGCGGGCCAGCATGATGGTTGCCCCGACCCAGTCCAAGGGCTTCTACTGGGAGGCCAGCCCTGCTCTGGTGGAACTCTGCGGGGGGATCATTCCTGACATGATCCCCGGCGAACTGACCGGGATCGGATGCATCATCCGGTGGGGTTATCGGTTCTGGAACTCGACCAAGAACCCTGCCCCCGGGACTCTGGGTGCCGGGTACATCTGCAACGGTGACGACGAGACCCGGAAGTACGAACTCCACGGGACGATGGTGAAGGACATCCTCAACCCCGTGGACTGGATCAACCTGTTCCAGTCTCCCGCAATCCCGGTCCAGATCATCGAGACCGTGGTTCCGGGGTCGAGCGCGGTGGACGCCTGCGATATCTGCCTCTTTGAGCCCTGCGACATCATCCAGATCGTGGACAACGAATGCACGGGCCGGGAGGGCGGTGGAAAGGGCTTCGTTGGATCCGTGCGGGACACGATCCCCGGGGATCCTGCTGAGAGTTGCGAGGATTTCCGGGCGGTCAAGGGGAGCATTCTCATCACGCCGAAGATCCCCGCCGCTCTGCCGGGATGCGACCTGTTCGACGGGTTCCGGCCCGAGAAGTGGGCGCGGATCTTCGTCAAGCCCGACATCGCCCGATACGCCTACGGGATCACCAAGCAGATGGATCTGTTCGGGAACCCCCTGCACGGGCCGAACTACGTGGTGGTGGACTTCGCCACGGGCCGGTTCGTCTTCGATCCGACCGTGGACGTGACCAACCCCGAAATCTGCTTCTTGGGGATCAACAACCGGGTCCAGTTGCCCGAGGTGCCGGGGATCTACTACCTCGTCGGACTGGACAAGACTGGATGCAAGAGCCCGCCGACCAAGGCGATCCGCATCCCCGAGCCCCCGCCCGTCCCCGGGGGGCCGCTCGACCTGACCGACATGGACATCGTGGAGGGGTGCGCGATCTCCTCCTCTCCGCTCTGCGTCCTGCCGGGGCAGACGCCGTCCACCCCCCAGCGGTTCAACATCACGTTCGCCAGCCGGTCGAAGATGCGGACGGTGGTGCGGGACGCCACGGTGGATGCCCGGACGCTCAATGCCGAGACCGCGATCACCGTGTCCGATACCGGGCTGTTCTCCATACAGCCCGTGTTCGCCACGGATTCCGAGGACAAGCGGTACGTCCAGTTCACCATCGATCCGGTTGCGGTCCTTGGATCGGTCTCCAAGTTGTTCTGGAAGTGGAACAACATCCCCTTCTTCATGGAGGTGGTTGTCGGGGTTCCTTCCGAGTCCATCGGGAGGAGTGGGCCGGGAGCAATCCTGATCTGGAACCGTGGGCGATTGACGCTTACGGAACCGGCCAGCGCCTCGGTTGTGGCCGAGGAATTTGGTCTGGAATACTCCGAATCCACGGGGATGAACATCATCACCGGGCTGGGGACGCATTCGATCAAAGCGTCCACAATCGTCCATGAATCCGTGATCACGGTGACGGATACGAACAGCATCCTTGTGGCGGCTCCTGTGTTCGGGACTTCCGCCGCCGGGAACCGCACCGTGTCCTTCCAGATCAAGCCAACGGCGGTTTCCGGCCAGTCGGCCACGATGGATTGGACTTGGAACGGGCGGGCCTTCCGAGTTGAGGTGACGGTGGCATGACGGACAAAGCCAGAAACGACCAGTTGGAAGGGAATCTTCCCAACCTTCGGAACCTCCTCGTCAACGGGGGTTTTGAGGTGTGGCAGAGGGGAACGAGTTTTACTGCGGCTTATCCGATGACTGCCGACGAGTGGAAAGCAATCGTTACCAGTATTGGAACATTTTCAAGGAGCATCAATTCTAAGACTGGTGCGTATTGTCTACAAATTAACAGCACGGATTTGACACTTAGTGCATTGAGTATTCGTCAAGGAATAGAGGGCTGGAAGTCGCTGGAAGGACTTACTCTTACTCTGTCTGCATGGGTGAAATGCTCTGTCCCCGGATTCATCTGTGCCGCAATAAGGGATCATCGCGGACCCGCCGATGTGGATTCGGCCCTGAGTTCCTGTCACACAGGATCAGGAAATTGGGAGCGGCTTACCGTTGTAAAGACCATCAGGACGGGTCTCGTTAGTTCCGGCGCGGGAGATTTTCCACACGGGTATCCCCTTATAATTGACGCGGCCCATACCGGGCCTACCGGGGGGACGCTTACTGATGTGTTCGTTGATGGGGCCTCCCTTGTTGTCGGGAACTTCCCCGGCGGGGTTCCTTATGATCTTGTCCCCAGCGGCGAGGATCTTGGACGGTGCCAGCGGTTCTACTACAAGTCGAAGGGTCAGATTGGCCGTCATGTGGATGGCCCGCTGGTGGCCCAGAACATGCACACGATCCCGTTCCCAAGCCCGATGGCGGCGATACCGACCATCACGTTGTCGAACATCGTCTTTGCCGGAACAGGTATTCCTCCCCTGACCGGGACTGCAAATGATCTGCGCTCATGGGCGTTGGGCCTGACCAATTTGATGGGGCCGTCCTACGCGGAAGCCCAGTACGATGTGGAGATCGCAGTCCCATGACGGACCTTCTCCGGCCTGACCAAATTGAAGGCTACTCCCCGAACCTCACGAACCTGATCGTGAACGGGGACTTCGAGATTTGGCAGAGAGGGAATGGTCCGTTTGTGTCTCCCCTCTTCACAGCAGACGAGTGGTACGCCTACGGAAAGATTGGCGGAAGCGATGTGGTTACTGTTTCCCGGGCTACGGGAGCCAAGTTTGGGAACTACTGCCTTCAGTCTGTCTATGCCATTGGCGGGGTGGAAGGGCAAATCCAACAGGGAGTCGAAGGATGGAAGTCCCTGATCGGGTTTCCCATTACCTTTTCTGTCTGGGTGAAGACCTCGACTGCGGGAGTTTCGGTGGACATTGTTTACAACATGATTGACGGGACACATGGTGCGTCGGGGCCGACAGCCTCACACTCTGGGAGCGGGGAATGGGAGTTGCTGACGGCGGTTTTGAATCCGGTTCCTGCCGGAGTTCTTGCGACCCCCGGACTCCCCCACAACACGGGAATTGCCTGCATGGTGATTTCAAGCCAATCAGGGACCGCCTTGATCGACGGGGCCTCCTTGGTTGTGGGTAGGTTCCCCTATGGGGTGGATTTCAATCCCGTATCCCCCGCAGAGGATTGGACTCGGTGCCAGCGGTACTACACCAAGATGACGGGAATGCAGTTTGACCGGAGCATGAACGTGGCCGGGATTTCCCGCGAAACCCAGCCGTTCCAACAGGCCATGGCGGCGGTTCCGGCCCTGACGATTTCTAATCTGGTGACGGTCCCCCCATTGAGTACGGTGACGGCGATCCCGCTGGATACTCTGATGTGGAAGTTGGAACTCGGGATCGGACCCAATCCTGTGGGGCCGTTCAACTACACCTTCGACTTTGAGGCGGAAGTAGCATGAGCAATCTGTGGCGTCCGGATCAGGTGGAAGGGCATCTGCCCAACCTCAAGAACCTCCTTATCAATGGGGGATTTGAGATTTGGCAGAGGGGTCCGGGTCCGTTCTTTGGCACCCTCTTGACAAATGAATACACCGCAGACGAGTGGATGACATCACAAACAGCGGGGTTGGCAACTGTCGTTCGGGATGCGGGTAAGTCCGGGCAGTACGGGATCAAGGCGACCCCGACAGGCGGGGCTACCGGAGTTCTGGAACAGAGCATTGAGTTCTACAAGGAACTGGAGGGGCAGACCGTCACCTTCTCCGCGTGGGTAAAGGCCTCGGTAGCCAATAGCGTATTTATCTCCATCAACGACTTCACGACGGTATGGGAGGGGGCGGGCAGTTTGGCTCACTCCGGTAGCGGAGAGTGGGAGAGGATTACGGTCACGAAGAAGATTCGATCCGGCCTTGGCGCGGCCCCTATTAGCGGTGGGCCTCCGCATGGCTATCCCCTGTATGTAGCGTTCGGGGGGTTCGTTGAATTCGTTGCGGATTCCGCCTCTCTTGTGGTCGGGAACTTCCCGCAGGGAGTACCGTTCATCCCGGTTCATCCGGCAGACGATTGGAACCGTTGCCTCCGGTTCTACTGGAAGTCCGTGAACAACTGGTACGGGGCGCACACGATGACCTCCGCCCCGGGGGATCAGGACATTGTGACCTATCCCTTCCCGGTTCGGATGGCGAAGGTTCCCGTGATCGCCCTGTCCAACATCATTCTGACTCCGATTGCGACTGGGGTAACGGCAACCCCCAACGATGAGACTTCATGGAATCTTCTAATGACTACCGCCGGGGTCGGACCCCGGCTGAAATACGGCGAAGTCCAGTATGATATTGAGGCTGTAGTGGCATAGGAGGTTCCAAATGGCGCAGATGAAGAGCAAGGATCACCGGATGGTGTGGGTCCGGTTCCATCTACTCTCTGGAACCGTCGAGAAAATCTGGTTCCGAGAGCCCACCACCAAGGAGATGCCCAAGCCGGGCGGGCGGAGCATCGTCATCATGGCCTCCCTGAGTGAATGGGCCATCGCCCACGTCAACCAGTTGAAGGTCCTCAACGGCAAGGTGGTGAACACCCACGGCATGGGTGGGCTATAGGGTGCAATCGATTGCACTCATTCATCGAGGGATGCCATGACCACCGCAACCGCAACGCAAATCCGGTCGCTGGCCGAGACCTTCGTCGGGGCGTTGGATCATTTCAACCATGAGTTAAAGGAACTAATCGACCAGAGGACTCAACATCGAGGAGACACCAATGCCTGTGGATGGGAAGGGCGAAGTAACGGAGAGGCACAGGCCGGACGAGAAACTAGCCGCTCATCTCTCTCAAAGTCTTGATGTCACCCAGACCCTGCTGTCGTCGCTGTTGGAGGAGATCCGGCAGTCCGCCACCCAGATCGCCAATCTGGGGCAGATCAACAAGGCGGTTGAGGGTCTCACCACCTCGATGAGGGAATTGAGCCTCATCGTCCGGGGTGAGCGCGGGGACAACGGGTTGACGGCACGCCTCCGGGCCATGGAAACCAAATGCGCGGAGTGCGAGGCGTCGAAGAAAGAGGCCCGTTCCGGGGAGTGGCAGATCAGGGCGGCATGGATCCTCGGCCTTTTGAGTCTTCTGGGGTCCGTCATCTCCCTGATTACCATTTTTAAGAAGTAGGAGGGGCCATGCGTAAGGGATTCCTGACCGGGATCAATGCCTACCCGTCCTCCCCCCTGCGTGGATGCGTCAACGATGTCGAGGACATGGTTGGCGTACTCCGGGCGAAGTATTGCTTCCAGACTGACTTCACCCGGATCGTCTGCGACCAGCGGGCCACCACCCAGTCCATCAAGGACCGCCTGCTCTGGCTGATAAGCGGGCTGAAGCCCGGGGACATCTGGATGTTCCACTATTCAGGGCACGGCACCCAGATTCGGGACCGGGGTCCGAAGGACGAGTTGGCGGACGGGATGGATGAGTGCCTTTGCCCGGTCGATCTGGACTGGGAAAAGAAGATCATCACGGATGACGATCTTGGTGCCATCCTGAAACTGGCCCCCAAGGGCACCCGGGGATACGTGATCCTCGATAGTTGCCATAGTGGGACCGCCACCCGGGACATCAAGCCTCCGTCCGACAACCCCGGGCTGGAGCATTACCGGGCCGACCGGTATCTGGCTCCCCCGTTCGACATCGCGGCCCGCGCCACGGGCAAGGACATGCCTCTTCGCCGGTTCGGTCGCGGCCTTCGCGCCGTTGTCCAGAAGCGCGGGCTGTTCGGGCTGTTTGCCCCCCGGCGGGAGATCACCGTGGTTCCGGGCCTGAACCACATCCTGATCTCCGGGTGCCGCTCTTCCGAGACCTCGGCGGACGCCTACATTGGCGGTCGATTCAACGGGGCGCTGACATGGGCGCTGGTGTCGTCCATGCGGGAACTGGCGCTGGATACCCCGATCAAGGTCCTGTTCCAGCGGGTGGCCGATAAGATGAAGTCCAAGAACTTCGCCCAGAACCCGCAGTTGGAAGGCCCCGAGGAGATGCTGAACCGCCCAATCTTTTTCTAGGTGATCCATGGCACAGCCGTACTACAACCCCGGTTCCACCCCGCTCGCGGGCGGGATGGTCCAAGAGTTGATGGATGCCTTTGAGCGCGTCCAGAGCGCCTTTGAGGCCGCCAGCGACCGGGGGATCGACATCCTCGATGCCGGGGCGCTGATCTCCTCCGACGCCAAGATCCTCGATTTCCGGCACCCCCTGAAGGCGGTGGTGGCAGGGGATCGGACGGTCGCGGTCACGATGAATGCTGAATGTGGTAGCGGGGAGGTTCCGGCAACCCGAAGGATCAACACGGTGTTTCCTCTCCGGGGTGGTGGGGACCTCTCGCAGGACCGCACCCATTCGGTGGCGGACGCCACGACTACCAGCAAGGGCGTGGTTCAGATTGCCGCGCCCGGGGAGACTTCCAGTTCCAAGGTGGTCCGGGCGGATGATCCAAGGTTGGAGGGCGGGGGAGGCGTAGTCGGAGGTGGATTTTTTGTACTGATGGGAGGCTATGTTCCTGACAATGAGGGATGGGAAGAATACGGCAACATCGGGGGCCATGCCCCTTACCCACAGGCCAGATTCCCGGTTCCCCACAAGGGGCACCTGACCTCATTTGCCGCAATCGTTCATGGCGGAACCCTGACTCAGCGTCTCCGGCTGGAAGTTATGATAAATGGATACGTTGGGAGTCATCACATCTCGTTTCTTCCCGGTGAAGTCAACATGGTTAAAACGACATCAGAGTTCGGTTCGCTTGTAAACCCCGGAGATTTAATTAGTTTTTCCGTGGATACGGACGTACTTCCGGGTCCGCCTTCTGTAAATTGTTTTGTTGATGCCGTAGTCATGTTTGAAAAGGCATAGTGAGGCCCTACTATGACGAACTATAAAGTTCCCGGGAACCTGTTCGTTCAAGGCCGGGAATTTAATACTCAGAACCCGCCTCCGGACGCCATATCGTTGGTTGGGGGCGGAGTTCCGGCCTCTCGTCAGGTAAGCACCCAATACCCCCTTCAGGGTGGAGGGGACCTGTCTGCGGACCGTAGTTTGTCCATAGCCGATGCTTCCACATCTCAAAGGGGTGCGGTTCAGTTGGCAATGTCCGGGGAACTCGCTCCCAACAAGGCTTGTAATGCGGCGGACACACGGTTGGGAGATGCCCGGGTCCCCACGGCCCACACACACGACGCCTCGGCGGTAATTACTGGGCTTCTTGGAAATGCCCGGATCGGAACGGGAACGCCCGATGGCACGAAGTTCCTTCGGGATGATCAGGTCTGGGCCGTTCCTGCGGGGGGCGGGGGGGATCACTATGTAGCCACGTTCATCGTTAAGCCGACCAGCGGGGATGTTGGAAACGCCTCCCGGCACACTCACACGAATGTGCAGTCTGCCGTCAACGCCGTTCCGGCCTTCGGGAAGGCGAACATCTACCTTCTGGAAGGTGCCCATCTGGGGAATTACTCGATCCCGGCGGGAAAGAACATCTCCCTCATCGGTGGTGGGAGGAGGACTACGACTCTCTACGGAAATTCGGGCATATCCCACACTCCCATTATTTCCAACGCCGGATTCCTACAGATGTTCAACCTCGGCATGGAGGGTCAGTCCACCGATCCGCTCATCGACTCGGTTTCAGGCGGGATTATTGAGTGCCACGGAGTCGATTTCTCTGACGGTTACGGAAACCAAGTGAGCATAGCGTCCGGCTTAAAAATCGAAAACTGCATGTCTCAGCTTGGTTCCAATGACTCATACGCCTACTTTCTTACTGGACCGGGGGCGAACAATCGTATTTGGTCTAGTGATATCTATGGGAATGGCACGGTCAGCCACAACGGTATCTTCGACGGATCGGTCCACGGATCCTTTGAGAATATCAAAATCTACGACGTGTATGGGGGAATTCTACTCAGCAAGACGGGGACGCCCCATCTGCGACGTTCGGGAACAATACGGGGATGCTACGTCCGAAGCATCGGCATGGGAGGGATGGCTTATGCCGTGTCTGCCTCCACTCCCCCCACGTTGCCAGCGGAAGCCGTCATTCAGGATTGCTACGCGGAGGCGGGGACGATCCAGACTTACTATGCCCGGGTTTCCATTACTGGTTGCACCGTCGTTGACGACCCATCCGGACGGACCGCTATCGACCTGATTTCCGCGCACAGATCCGTCATCAGCAACAACCGGATCACGGACTGCGCTGGCGATGGGATCGCCAACGGGGACTCCGGCGCGGGTAACGACGGCGGGTCGGATGTTGTCATCTCCAACAACGTCGTTCACGCCACTCTCGGCGGATTCAACTGCGTCACTCTGGGCAAGTCTTCGTCGCGGGTGGTCGTTTCTGGTAACCGTCTCAATGGCGGTAGCTACGGGGTCAGGGAGGTCAGCACCGCAAGCCGGACGCTGGTAGGGCACAACATAATCGACGGATTTGGAACCTCCGCTATCTCCTTGGGTGGATTTGGTTCGATTGACGAGGCTGACAACATTGTTACGTGATTTAAGACCCTTGATTTGAGTGGATGGGCTGGTCATGCGTCTGATATCCGCACGAACCAACGACCTGATCAATCGCATCCTACAGAAGTGGGACGAAGATCAGCCCCGGGATGATCGGGGACAATTCTCCTCTGTCGGGGAGAATCCCGTTTTTCATCTCCCAGAACAACAGGGACCTGCCACCCCCGTGGAAGCCTTCTCCCCCAAGCGGGTGCGGCAGGAACTGGGCGTGGCCGAAGACCGGATGAGGCAGTCGGTGTCGGACATCGCGGTGGCGGAGAACGCAGGGAAGAAGAGTGGATGGGCCGAAGGGACAGCCACCATGCTGACCTCCTCCGCCCTGTCCTCCCTGCGTGCATCCATCAGCGGGTTGGATCGACTGGCCGGGGATAGCCTTGATCCTGATACTAAGGCGGCGGCGGATCGCGCCAAGAACGCCCACGCGGAGGCCAAGCGGGCGTTCCTCTCCGGAGGCCCTTCCCAGTTGGTCGGGCAGAAGATCCGGAATGCCCTGTCTGCCACGGCGGTCTACTACAGTCATGTCGCCCGGAGCAAATCCCCCTCCCGGGTGGCCGCCAGCATTGAAATGGATGGCATCCGGAAGATCCTGTCCGATGCCTCCGAGGCCATGCTTCACGTGGAGGCCAAGCATCGGGCGGAGGAGATTGTGTCCTCTGTCATGCGGAGGTTTCTTTGACAAGTGGAGTGAGGACCAGCCCCGGGATCCTGCCGGTCGATTTGCCAGCACGGGGGCGGGATTCTTCGCGGACGCCCATTCCAAATTGGTGGCCCATCAGAACGAGCGGGTCTACGACAAGCGATTTCGAGGCAATGTCCTGACCGTGGGACTGGATGAAAAGGGGCGACTCACCTCCGCCCCCGGAAAACAGGAGCGTCTTACCCGCGATCTCCTGTCCCAACTCCCCAAGGAGCATCTGGAGAAGGCCGCTGTCAACCGCATCGTGATGATGGATAGCCAGAAGGCCATGGTCAAAATGGCGAAATCGATCTACTTGAGCCATGATCTTACCCTGCCCAAGGAGGGGGAGATCAGCGGGTTGTACAACGGGCACACCAAGAGCCTGATTGCCACCCGTGACCCAGCTATCATCATGCATGAATTCGCCCATTCCATCCAAGAGGGCATGAAGAATCTGGATTGGGAGGGGTGGAAAAAGGTCTGGAAACAGGAGATAGGACGGGGGAAATTCACCTCCTATTCGGCGTCCAACCCGGGCGAGGGGTTTGCCGAGGCGTATGCCGCCTTCACCGTGTCCGAGGAGACGAACCGGATACTGGGGAAACATGCACCCAAGGCCCACGAATTCATGTGCCGGTTGTTTGAATCCGGCAGGGAGAAGAAGAGATGATCCTGATCATCTACGAGGGCGGGACTGAATTGGGGCGGGTGACCGAAGAGGGTGTCCAGACGGACAATGCCGATCTCCGCAACGCCTTAAAGGCACCCGTGTGGGTGAATGGATTCTCAAAGAACGGTATCTACGTCACCGAGGTCGTCAAGGTGTCCCCCGGGCACCCAAAGTGGTTGGTGGCCGTGAGGGATGCCGCCATCCGTTCCGGATACCGGGTGGCGGTCGAGTAGTTTGCGGGTTCACAGGCCGGTTGCCCGACTGTATAGTTAATGGAAATACCCCCCGGGGTGTTCCCGGGGCGCAACAGGAAAGAGGGAGGGACGCAACGTGACGATGCAGAATTATTACACGCCCGGAAGCGCGGGAATGGGCGCAGGTGGCGTGAACGAGGAGTTCAAGGCGGAACGCCAGCAGTTGTCGGTTGCCTTCCAGAAGGTCTACGACATCATCAACGCCATGGGGATCTCCCTGTCGCAGGGCGAGACCATCATCGCGGCCAACGGCGACATCGTCTTCAAGATCAACGGAGATGAGAAGTTCCG
>Ga0315294_10007236_pt1 | contig 12178 bp, 9 predicted proteins | sample YL17G13_40_MG_FD_203626 | JGI IMG/M metagenome (GOLD analysis project Ga0315294, IMG submission 203626) | Sediment microbial communities from Yellowstone Lake, YNP, Wyoming, USA - YL17G13_40 | ecosystem: Environmental > Aquatic > Freshwater > Lake > Sediment | place: USA: Wyoming | collected...
GATTTCCGTTTGTATCGAGCACTTTAAAGACGACTACGGACGTTTCGCTCCTTCCTATCCCCCCTGTACCCTTGAGAGCTATATTGGCAGGTGTCGCAGAGACAAAGGAAATCGATCCGGCGGATGCGACGTTGACCGTGATCGTTCCTGTCTTCGTAAAGGTGGTCCCCCCAAGGGAAAGCGTTGCTGTAACAGTATCAACGGTACCACAATTAATATCCCTGTAGGTGGCTGAGGCGACGCCGTTGACCGTATAAACTTGCTGGGTAATTGTGGCTTTTCCAGCTTGAACGCCGACAGATGTGAAGGAAACAGGGACGGAAGTTGCAAAAGGATTACCGGAACCATCATTAACGCTAAGGCTTACTCCCGCGCTACCCCCGGCCGAGAGTATTGCGGGGGTGATCGTCAGGGCACTTAAAACGAGATTCGGGGATGTTACGGAAACGCCAATATTTCCCGAAACAGCACCCCCAGAGGCATCTGTTGTATCCGCCTTTATCGTCGCGGCGCCTGTTGTGTTGCCGGCGTTAACGGTTATTGAAGCCGTCCCATTTGCATCCGTAAGGGCCGTTCCTGAGGCAGGATTAAATGTCAGATCGAAAGTTGTTGAAAACGCCACCACCGTCCCCACGATCGCTGATCCATCGCTGTTTTTCGCAGTAGCCGTCAGCTTAGCGGGGCTGTCGATCGATACGGAGGTTGTTGGACTATTATCGGAAAGCTTTGTCAGAGACAATGTTATAGATCCCGTGCCCGTTCCTGTTCCTGTTCCCGTTCCCGTCGTTCCTCCTGACGAATCGTTTTGGGGGCCGCATCCGAGCAGCAATGAAAGAAAGGCAATGATCATCATCGTTCCTAATATCTCGGGAAAGCGATTTAATTTTTTAGACATATGATTCTCCTTTCTCGCACACATAAAAACAAAGTTGACCACTGCACATATATTCGCAGTAGAATATCGTGAACCCCCGTTTATCAATCCTTCTAATAATCTCGAATCCGGCCAGCGCCAAGAATTTTCTTATGACATAGCAATGCTTATGCCAATTGAGAAAATTTTCATGCATATAATATCGTTAAAATCTCCAATAAACTTAAAGGGCCCCCTAAATATTTTAAAACCATTCGCTATAACTTAACAATTTTTTTGACTAATTGACATTTTTTCGTCAAAAAATTGACGACTTTATGAACGGCTGGAATAAACCGTTTCGGAGCCTGGAAGGCGGGGGTTCTTTATTTCGGAAAGGCCCGGGAAGAAAACCAGAAGCTCGCCGAGCAGGCGGCACGAATGAAACAGAATAAGAGAGAAGAGGTTGAAAAAATTGCCCGGGAGGAAATGGGGCTTGTAAAAAGAGGGGAGGTGGTTTACCAGTTCGAAAAATGAGACCCGGGCCAGAAATTTCTTCCTCTGCGAATCCCCCATAAACCCGCCTTTCGTCACCCATCGAGAATTTGCTCTCCGTCCGGGCGCGAATCCAGAAGTTTTTATGCTCTCTCATTGAGAGTACGCTCCGCAAGTTTTCACCAAAAAGGTCCTACAAGAAAACTGTGTCGAAATTAATACGGGTATGGAAAAATTGTCACAGAAAAGTTCAAAAGTGCGCATCGACCACTGGCAAACACGAACGACAGGGCCTTGGGGAACCCAGAGGAAATCGTCGTTGTAGGCCAGGAACGATTCGTCATCTATGAAGCGATTAAATGAAATAAAATTGACTACTTAAATAATTTCTGGAGAAAAATTTAATATATAATTTAATATAAATTATATACAAATAATAAAAATATTATTATATTTTATTATTATGGAATTATTTTTGCATGCCTAAAAAATCAGTTTTTTCCTTAAAGGTTTTTTTTAATATTCCGATTTCAAGTAATGGTGGAAGAAGATGAATTCACTCAAAAAGTACCGAGAAAGACTTTTAATGAGCAAAGCGGAGCTGGCCCGGAAGGCGGGGATATCCACATTAACGATCGACCGGGTAGAAAAAGGGAAAAGTTGCCGCCTGGAAACCAAACGAAAGATTATTCTCGCTTTAGGCCTGGAGCTTTCCGATAGGGGAAAGATTTTCGGCAAGGGATGAACTCTTTTCCCTCGTTACCGCCCGTATGGTCCGACCCCAAAGAAATGCTTTGGGTAGGAAGCTCTTGAAAAGGATAGACAAGATCGAGAGGGGAGAAAGGCGAATCATGAGAAAAACGATGTGTTGGTCATTGATGGTCCTTCTATTGATGCCATTCGGGTCCTTTATCATCCCCGGTAAATGCCCGGCGGCAGAAGGGGTTTCCCGCGGTGGCATGATGACAGAGCAGGAGGTCGCGACCGAAAAATTCTTTTCCAACCTGGAAGCCACTTTAGGTGAAAAATTTTTTGATTACCGCAAGCGGCCTACGATTCGGGTGGCCATCTTCGAATTTACAGACGAGGCCGGAAATGTTGTAAAGTCGGGTCGGGAGTTGGCCGATAAACTTACCAAGCGTCTCTATCTCAAGCCGCAATTTGATGTGCTGAGTCAAGAGAAGATAAACCTTTATTTGAAATGGAACGGGATCAATACCCTGGGAAGAGTCGATGCCGAGAGTCTCCAGCGGTTGCAGAGGCGGATCAATACGATGGACCCGGGGAACAACCTACACGCCTTGGTCATGGGGGAGGTAAAAAAGGGAGTGGGGCGAAGCCTGCGGGTTTCCGCATCTCTGGCGAATTTTCAATTTAAGATTGGCGCCATTGAACTGGAGAAGAATATCATCGATCGGCTCACCCTTACCACAGAGATTCCTCTTCCCACGGAGCAAGCTCTACAAGAGGCCACGGATGTCCTGGTGCGCAGAGAAAGCGGTTTCCTGGAAGAAGGCCGACTCCTGATATTGGTCAATACCCGGGGGAACGCTTTGCTTCAGACCGAATATGTCAGTCAGTTCAGCAAGGATCAACCCTTTCCCTGGGCAAAGATCCCCTACGCCTTGACCCTAGGGAAGGAAGAGGTAATAATGCCCGACCAGATCCGGATCGGGTTAGAAAAACTTCTCCTTACTCCCTTGCCGCCGCGGCCGGATCCTGGAAAGCGACTGGAATATTTTTTCTTGCACGGTAAGTGTGCCAGCAACGAGATTTATTTTGATGAGATCATCCCCGCTCAGAGTTATCACCTGATCACCAGTTTTCTCGACCGCAAGAACAACGAGCCCTATTCCGGATTGACGGAAGTGCAAGTCTACCCTGGGGCCACAACAATCATGGTCATTACATTTTATATGCCCAGTGAAAGAGAGAGGATCCGGAACAAACAGTCCCCCCGGATCGATGTTTTTCCGCTTTTCGGCAAGGGGATGGAGGTTTTGCCGAATTAGGTGGGAGAAAATGAGCCTCTTTGCGAAGAAAGAATTGATCGGCTTAGATATTGGTTCGAGTTCCATCAAGGCGGTGGAATTGGATTGGGGCAAGAAAACCCCGAGACTCAAACATTTCGGTATGATCCCCTTGCCGCCGGAGGCCATCGTGGATGGGGCCTTCATGGATTCGGCCAGTATCGTGGAATCGATCCGCAGCCTGATTGAAGGCTTGAGAATAAAGACCAAGAACGTGGCCGTATCCATCTCTGGTCATTCCGTGTACATCAAAACGATCAATGTCCCGACCATGTCCGAAGAGCAGCTGGAGGAAAGCATCCGGTGGGAAGCTGAACAACAAATTCCCTTTGATATCGAAGATGTCAACCTGGACTTTCAAATCCTCAATGAGCAGGTGAGCCCCGACCAGATGGCGGTACTTTTGGTCGCGGCCAAGAAGGATATGATCAATGACTACACCGCGGTCATCGAAGAAGCCGGCCTGCAACCGACGATCGTGGATGTAGATGTGTTTGCCATCGAAAACGCCTATAACTTAAACTTCGAATCCTCGGAAGATGACGTTGTCGCTCTGGTCAATATCGGGGCCAGCGTGATGAATATCAACATCCTAAAAGGAGGGACCTCGGCATTCACCCGGGATATTTCCATTGGGGGGCGCCAGATCACCGAGGAAATCCAAAAGCGTCTGAAGCTGACCTACGAAGAAGCAGAATCCGTAAAGGTTAAAGAACGAGATGCGGCGGCTCAGAATGCGGAAGTGGAAACGCTCATCCAGGGGACGGCGGAACAATTAGCCACCGAAGTTCGACGCTCTCTGGAGTTTTTCGCGGCTTCCTCTTCAGGCGGCGAGATCAAGAAAATTTTCCTCAGCGGGGGATGCGCCAAAATTCAGATGCTTCCCGGGCTGATTGAAGAGCGGATCTCCATGCCGGTGGAGGTTTTCAACCCTTTTACCAAGATTGACTACAATCCGGAGACCTTTGACCCCGAATACATCAAACAGGTTGCTCCCCTAGCCGCGGTCGGCGTGGGGTTAGCCTTGCGGAGAGAGGGCCTAAAATGATTCGCATCAATCTTTTGCCAGTTCGAGCGATAAAGAAAAAGGAGAGCACCCGGCAGATGTTCTCCGTCCTCCTTCTCTCCATTGTGCTCTGGGTTGGCATTATTTTCTTTTTCCATCTTTTTCAACTTCGGGAGATCAGCGCGATGGATGCCCAGATCGCCGCCTATAATGAAGAAAGCAAGCGGCTAAGATTGGACACCAAAGACATTGGCAAGCATAAGGCGGAAAAAGAAGACTACCAGCGGCGGTTGAATAAAATCCATGATCTGCAGCGGGCGAAAGCAGGACCCGTTCGGGTACTGGATGAGCTGGCCCGGGCGCTTCCGGGGAAACTCTGGCTCACCTCCTTGAAGGAAAAAGATGGGAAAATGGAGCTAAAGGGAATCGCCATGGATAATCCCACAATCGCCCAGTTCATGACCAACCTGGAAAAAACAGGGGTGATCAAGAATGTAGAGCTGGTCGTCTCCCAACAGCTCGAGCGGAAGGACTTGAAGCTCAAAGAATTCACTCTGACTTGCCAAGTCCTGTACACGCTTTCAGCGAGTCAACCTGCTTCTTGAGGGGTAAAAGACCGTGGCCATCACTCTTGGTACGATTGTTAAGTTAACGAAATCCCAGAAGATCCTAGGCTTGGCGGTCGTTCTGGCCATCATCGTGGGGCTTTATGCGTATTTGTTTTACCTGCCGGCATCGGCGGAAAAAGAAAAGAAGAAGATAGAGATGGGCAGACAGGAGATGCAGCTCCGAGAATTGCGGACGATTGCCGCCAACATGAAGGGTTTCCGGGCCGAATCTGCGAAGTTGCGGGAAGAACTGGAATTAGCCATGGCCCAGCTTCCGACAAGCAAAGAGATCCCCTCGCTCTTAGCGAATATCTCAAACCTGGGGAAGGAAGCCGGGTTGGAGTTCCTCCTCTTCCGTCCCGCACCCGAAGTAAACCGGGAGTTTTATGCCGAGATTCCCGTCGAAATCAAAGTGACGGGGACGTATAATGATGTGGCTATTTTTTTCGACAAAGTCGGCAAGCTGCCGCGCATCGTGAACATCTCCGGGGTCTCGATGGAGGGAGCCAAAGAGGCGCTTGGCCGGTGGGAAGTCACGACTTCCTGCACAGCTACTACCTTCAAATTCATCGAAAAGGCGACAACCGACCTTGCCAAGGATAAGAAAGTTGAGGAAAAAAAGGGAGTTCCCCCCAGCAAGAAGTAAAGGGCATTTGACTATGAAACGGTTTGGGACCATTTTGTTGCTGGGTACTATTCTGACGCTGGGGAGTTGTGGCGGGGAAGCCCCAAAAGCCACAAAAGTTCCCATGCCTCCAGCGGGGAAGAAAACCACCGCTCCGGCCCCGACACCGGCACCCGTGCCCTCTTCGGTGGAGTCAAAGGCCGAGCCGGCCCCAATCGAAAAATATGCCTATGACCCAAAAGGGAAACCCGATCCGTTTAAGCCGCTGATCGCTGAGAAAGCAGAAGCAGCGCCGGCGAAACCAAAGCAGTCGGTGGAGGCCGTTTTGGAAGCAGCCACTCCCCTGGAACGGATGGATTTAGTACAATTGAAGCTGGTGGCCGTAATCTGGAATATTTCAGACCCCAGGGGGATGGTGGAGGACGCGACGGGCAAAGGGTATATTCTTTCCGTTGGAACGCCCATCGGCAAGAGCAGAGGAAAAGTTACCCAAATCAACTCTTCGGGAATTGTGGTGACCGAAAGATTCGAAACCTCCGCGGGAAAATTCAAATCCCGGGAAGTCACCCTCAAGTTGTATCCTGATTATTAAAGAAGGAGGAGAAATGGAAGGAATTGTTCTCAAAGGATTTTTTCGCCGCATTCTCTTGGGGGCGTTGATTATTCTGTTTCTTGTTTTTCCCTCCTTCTCCCAAGCTCCGCCGGAAAAAGGTGAGCCTTTATCCATCCAAAAGATTGAGGTGGCGGAGACCGATAAGGGCTCACGCGTGATGATCGAGGGCTCTAGACCGTTTGAGTATTTAGCAACTAGGCTAGAAAATCCCCTGCGGTTAATTGTGAATTTACCGGACGCTCAGCTGGAGAAGTTGGCGGGGCCGATTCAGGTCGAAAACGGAATCGTAAATGTAATTCGCAACAGCCAGATTGAAGAACCCCAGAAATTTGGGGCCCGAGTGGAGATTGGCCTTGAACAGAACGTTGAATATAACCTTTTGTCCGAGGGGAATGTTCTTTACGTAGAACTGTCCCGGCCAAGGATCATTTCTGCCCCAAAGATAGAGGAGAAAGTGGCTTCCGTTGAGGCGCAGGCGGGAGAGAAGGGGGCGCCGGCAGAGAAGCCCATGAAAGGGGCGAAATTTTTGAAAGATTTGGGGATCTCGGCCAAAGCGGATTGGGTGAGGGTGGAACTTAGGGCCGATGGGCTCATCTCGGATTACAAAAAATTACAGTTGGAAAAACCATCCCGTCTGTTTGTAGATCTTCCAGGGATGACTAATGCCTATCCGAAAAAAAATATTGATGTAGGGAGCAAGCTCTTAAAAGATATACGGATTGGCCAGCATCCAAACAAACTCCGGGTCGTTTTCACATTTCCGGGACCCGAGCGTCCCCCCTTCCAAATCGCCAAGGAGGGGCCAAACCTCATTGTACTTCTGGGTCGAGTGCAAGAAGAATTGCCCAAAAAAGAGTTAGCTCCAGTCGCTGAGGCTCCTAAGCCGATCCGCGTTGCCGAAGCAGAACCCACAGTTGAAGCCAAGCGGCCAGAACCATTAGCTCCAGCCCCGACAGAAAAGCCTGCCATCGTGGAGAAGGAGACTCCTGTAGAGCTGAAACCCGCAGTCGAAGCAAAGCCGGCAGCCGAACCGAAGCCGCCAGATGAAGTCAAAGCAGTTGAAGCCAAGCGGCCAGAACCATTAGCTCCAGCCCCGACAGAAAAGCCTGCCATCGTGGAGAAGGAGACTCCTGTAGAGCTGAAACCCGCAGCCGAAGCCAAGCCGCCATCGGAAGCGCCCGCCGAAGCTAAACCGCCGGCGGAAGTCAAGGCGGCCCAGGAAGTGAAACCGCCTGCCGAAGTCAAAGCAGGGGAAAAACCCCTTGCGACCCGATATAAGGGACAAAAAATCTCGATGGATTTCAAAGATGCCGACATCCATAACATCTTGCGTTTGATTGGGGAAGTCAGCAACCTGAATATCATTACGAGCGATGACGTCAAGGGAAAGATCACCATCCGCCTTATGACCGTACCCTGGGACCAAGCTTTGGACGTTATCTTGTCCACCAAAAATTTAATAAAGATAGAAGAGGGAAATATAATTCGGATTGCCACGGTGGATAACGTACGAAAGGAAATGGATGAGAAACAAAAAGAAGAAGCGACTCTGATCAAATCCATCGAGAACCGGGAAAACGCCGAAGAATTAGTCACCGAAGCCTACCGCCTTAATTACGCCAAGGCCACGGATTTGGCAAGGGTTATTATGGGGGCTATGGTCGGGGTGGCGGCCGCACCTGGAGTGGGTCCGCCCAAACCTCTATTGAGCACCCGGGGTTCGGTGAGGGCTGACGATCGGACCAATACGCTGATCATCCGGGATACCCGGGCGCGGATTCAGGAGGTCCAGAACATCATCGCAAAATTGGACCTCCCGACTCCCCAGGTTCTCATCGAAGCCAGGGTCGTTCAGGCTCAAACGGCATTCATTCGGACACTGGGTGTTCAATGGGGCGGAGGCTATAACTCGGTTGGAAATCGGTGGAGCTGGGGGCTGACAGGAAATAACCCCACCGCCACCGCTGGGTGGGGGTTTACGCCAACTGTTGCCGGATCAACCACTCCGAGCACGAACCTGATTATGCCGTCGAATTTCGTGGTTAATTTTCCGGCCTCTACGTCCAACACGCCCGCAGGGGGGGTTGGGATATCCTTCGGAAAACTAACAGGAGATTTAGTCAACCTGGATTTGAGGCTGCAGATGGGCGAGACCGATAGCCAGGTCAGGATGATTGCCCGGCCGAAATTGGCCACCCTGGATTACAAGGAGGCCATTATCAAACAGGGGGAGAAGATTCCTTACGAAACGACCTCTGCTGCCGGGACACAGGTTCAATTCATCGATGCGGTTCTGTCACTGAATGTAACTCCACACGTCACCCCGGATGGAAGCATTTTGATGAAAGTGAAGGTTACCCGGGATGCCCGGGGTACTTTCCGCAGCCCGATCAATCAAGTGCCGAGCATCGACAACCGCGAGGCCACTACGGAAGTCCTGGTTAAAGATGGGGAGACGCTGGTTATCGGTGGAATCTATGAATCGACGAACTCCGAGGTGTACAAGGGAATTCCGTGGTTGATGAAAATCCCTATCCTGGGCTGGCTCTTTAAGAATCAAGAATTGATAAGCACAAGGAACGAACTTCTAATCTTCGTCACGCCGACCATTATTCACCATACCAAGGCGGAGTCCTGAAAAGGAATCGCCCAGCCGCCTGAAGGGCACCCGAGAGGGTGCCCTTTTTTTGTGGCCAATACCCATCCTGACCCCTCCGCAGGCAGATTATTCTTTGACCTTGCAGCCGCAGGATGATTGTGGTATTTTTTCAACTGGATGTTTCAGGAGGAAGGAATGAACAGGCGGTATGATCCTCAAAGCGTTGAGATGAAATGGCAGGAGTATTGGGAAGGACACAGGCTCTTCCAGAGTGCGGAGGAGCCCCAGCGGGGAAAATATTATGTTTTAGAAATGTTCCCCTATCCCTCGGGAAAAATCCATATGGGACACGTGCGGAATTATTCCATCGGGGATGTGGTGGCGCGCTATAAACGCCTGCGCGGGTTCAACGTGATCCATCCCATGGGTTGGGATGCGTTTGGAATGCCCGCAGAGAACGCGGCCATCCAGCACGGGGTGCATCCGGCAAAATGGACGTACGATAATATTGGGGCCATGAAAGGCCAGCTTCAACGGATGGGGTTCAGCTATGACTGGGGTCGGGAGCTGGCTACTTGCGACCCCTCCTATTATCGCTGGGAACAGTGGCTGTTCCTGAAAATGTATGAAAAGGGACTCGCCTACAAAAAAACCTCCTCGGTGAATTGGTGTGAAAAATGCCAGACCGTTCTGGCCAATGAGCAGGTGGAAGCCGGACGATGTTGGCGATGCGGCGAAGAGGTGATTCAAAAAGAGATGGAAGGGTGGTTCTTCAAGATCACTGCGTACACCGAAGAATTGCTGGAGTATAGCAACAAGCTCCCGGGATGGCCCGAGCGGGTGACCACCATGCAAAAGAATTGGATTGGGCAATCCATCGGGGCCATCATTCATTTTCCTTTGTGGGAAAGAAGTGGCTTTATTGCGGTCTTCACCACCCGGCAGGACACCATCTTCGGCGCCACTTTCATGACTTTGGCCCCCGAGCATCCGCTGACGTTGGAGCTTTCCCAGGGAACCTCCCAAGAGAATGAAGTCAAAGAATTTGTGGAGCGGATCAGAAAACAAGACCGCGTCAAGCGCACGGCGGATGACTATGAAAAGGAAGGTCTTTTTATCGGAGCCTACTGTCGCAATCCCTACACCGGTAAGAAGATCCCCATCTTCGCGGGCAATTTTGTGTTGATGGAGTACGGAAGCGGGGCCGTTATGGCTGTCCCGTCCCACGATCAAAGGGATTTTTATTTTGCCAAAAAATTTGACCTTCCCATCGTGGTGGTGATCCAGCCGGAAGAGGGCCCACCCTTGAAGGCCGAGACGATGACGGAAGCGTATACGGGAGAGGGGCTTTTGGTCAACTCCGGCCCCTTTAATGGCTTGTCGAGCCTGCAGGCTCGGGAGGCTATTGCCCGACATTTAGAGGAGAAAAGTCTTGGCCAAAAGGCCCTTACGTATCGTTTGCGGGACTGGGGGATTTCACGTCAACGTTACTGGGGGGCCCCGATTCCGATCATTTACTGCCCAGAATGTGGGACCGTCCCAGTGCCGGAAAAGGATCTTCCGGTGGTGTTGCCCCACGATGTCCAGCTCACCGGAATGGGGACATCCCCCCTGGCCCACGTTCCACAGTTTGTGAATACGTCCTGTCCTCGCTGCGGCCGACCGGCCAAACGGGAGACAGACACCATGGATACCTTTGTGGAGTCCTCCTGGTACTTCGAGCGTTTCTGCAGTCCGCAAGAGGATCGGGCAATGTTTGACCGGGACAAAGTGAAGTACTGGATGCCCGTGGACCAGTACATTGGGGGGATCGAGCACGCCATCCTCCATCTCCTCTATTCGCGATTTTACACCCGGGTGTTGCGCGACTTCGGTCTGGTAGATTTTTCTGAACCCTTCACCAACCTGCTGACTCAAGGGATGGTGGTCAAGGAAACTCATCATTGCTCCCGGGATGGCTTCCTCTTCCCCGAAGAGGTGGCCGAGGGTTTGAATTGCAAAAAGTGCGGCAATCCGGTCCAGGTGGGGCGAACGGAGAAGATGAGCAAATCGAAAAAAAATGTGATAGAACCTGATTCATTAGTGCAGAAATACGGGGCCGACACGGTGCGCCTTTTCTGCCTTTTTGCTTCTCCCCCGGAAAAAGACCTGGAGTGGAGTGAGCAGGGTGTGGAAGGATCCTTTCGTTTTCTGAATCGTGTCTGGCGACTGGTGAATGATGAGCCGGGTATTTCCCGGAAGGCGGGGAAGCCGCGTAAAGAGTGGGAGCTTCCGGAAGACTTCCGCGCCCTGCGGCGTAAGACGCACCTGACCATCAAGAAGGTCACGGAAGATATCGAAAACCGCTTCCATTTCAACACCGCCATCAGCGCCATTATGGAATTGGTGAATCTTCTTTATCAAAATGAAGAAAAAATGAAGGGAGACAAGCCGTACACTTCGGCCGTTTGGCGAGAAGCTCTGGAATCGGTAGTCATTCTCCTCTCGCCCATCGTTCCGCATATCTGTGAAGAGCTTTGGGAGACCATGGGGAATACGGAGAGTGTGGCCAACGTCCCTTGGCCGGGGTATGACTCGGAAGCCATAAAGGATGAAGAGGTTCTGATGGTCATTCAGGTGAATGGGAAACTGCGCGGCCGGATTATGGTAGGGGTGCACGCCTCCGAGGAAGAGGTGAAAGAGACCGTCCTGGCCCACCAGCGGGTTCAGGAGCTGTTAAAGGACCAAACCCTCAAGAAGTTGGTCCTGGTGCCGAGAAAATTGGTAAATTTAGTTGTGTAGCCTGCGGGGAGTGACCTTTCAATTGAGAAGGGCTGAGTTTTGGATGGAGCTAGGGAGCACAAGCGGGAGAAAAAAGAATGAATAGGGCTAATGAATTATATGCCGAATGATTTGCGATCAATTTTTAAATAATACTCCAGGAGGAAATTATGTGGCAACGCGGCCGGGCGTATAAGGGGGTCATAGCTATCCTGCTGGCGGTCATGGCCGGAGGGTGCGTTTACACGGCGCAAACAAAAATCACGCCCCCCATTGTAGCATCCTTCAAGGGGGAGTCACGGGTGGATCCATACCTCCTCGATCACCAGCCCCAGACCGCGGCTGTTCTGCCTTTTGTGAACCGCACAGATAAAAAAGAGGCCTTTGACATCGTCCGCAAGTCTTTTCATGGCCATTTCAGCAAGTTGAATTATACCGCGATGCCTTTATTCAAAGTGGATGACTCTCTCCGCCAGGCTGGCTTAGATACACCTGAAAAAGTCGCCCAGACTCCGCCCGAAAAACTTCGGGAGATCCTTCGGGTGGATGCCGTCATCCGGGGGGATATCACCCATTACGACCGAATTTA
>Ga0315294_10007238_pt1 | contig 12178 bp, 13 predicted proteins | sample YL17G13_40_MG_FD_203626 | JGI IMG/M metagenome (GOLD analysis project Ga0315294, IMG submission 203626) | Sediment microbial communities from Yellowstone Lake, YNP, Wyoming, USA - YL17G13_40 | ecosystem: Environmental > Aquatic > Freshwater > Lake > Sediment | place: USA: Wyoming | collected...
ATTGCAGAAAAAAACCTTAGCCGGGTAACTCCAGTAAATTATCTCTTTGGCCAACTTTGCCTGCGGCAAGTGATAATAGTTATTAGGAATGAATATTAATTTTCCTATCTGGTCGCGCACTGCCTGTACAACCTTAGGGTGACAATGGCCGAGATTACCCACTCCCCAACCGGGAAAAAAATCCAGATAAGCCTTATTATGGATATCCCACAGCCGCGACCCCTTGCCTTTTGTGAATATAAGCGGCACCTTGGTATAGGTGGGCATTATGTAATCTCTGTAGTTTTCAAATACCTCTTCTTTTTTCATCTTTTGTTTTAGTTTATACGAAACCGTTACTTAACTATCTCTGTTCCTATTCCCTGGTCTGTAAAAATCTCCAGTAGCAAGGCATGCGGGGTACGCGCATCAATAATGTGCGTTTTCTTAACGCCGTTCTCCAGGGCATTGATGCAGGCTGAAACCTTGGGAATCATACCCTGCTGTATAACATTGGTTTCTATTAAACCCCCTGCCTCTTCTGTAGTCAAGGTAGATAAAAAAGAGTGGGGATCTTCGGGATCGCGCATAATCCCTTTTACGTTGGTAAGCAGAACCAACTTCTCCGCCCCCAGCGCTACAGCGATATTCGCTGCTGCCTCATCGGCATTGACATTGTAAGCCTTTTTATCGCGGCCTCTGCCCATCGGCAAGACAACTACTACCTTATTATCTTTCAATTCTTCCAAAAGTGGCTCGGTATTTATTCCCACGATGTTGCCTACTAGGCCTAAGTCAATCTTCCCTCTTTTCTTCTCCACCTGAATTATATTTTTATCTTTACCGTTTAAGCCTGTGGCCTTGGCGCCTAATTCTGAAATCTCTCCAGCAATAAGATCGTTGAGGCTTTGCAATTCCTCTTCTACCACCAGAAGCGTATCTTCATCGGTAACGCGCATACCGTCCACAAATTCCGTCTTCTTGCCAGAGGCGCGCATGCGGTCACTGATATTCGGACCTCCGCCGTGAACCAGGACCGGCCTGATGCCGGTTAAACTCAAGAAAACAATATCCTCTAAAACCCCTTTTCTTATCTTTTCGTCTCCCAATATGCTGCCGCCGTATTTTATGACGATTATTTTCCTATGAAATTTCTTGATGTAGGGCAGCGCCTCAATCAAAACATCTGATTTCTTAATCGCCTCTTCCATATTCTCCTCATTTAGTTATATTCAGCGTTAATCTTTATGTACTCGGGAGTAAGATCAGAAGTATAGACCGTTGCGTGAGCCTTACCTCTCTTAAGAGAAACTCCGACCCCTATCTCTTTTTTATGCAGCGGACTTACTTTTATTTTTAAATCTTTTTCCTTTGTCTCTATGCCGCTTGCGCCCACCGCTGCGACTATCCTGCCGAAATTAGGATTCCCTCCATAGGCAGCGGTCTTAAAAAGGCTGGAGTTGGCAATGCACAAGGCGACCTTTTTTGCCTCACCAAAATCCCTTGCGCCTTCTACCCTAATCTGAATAAATTTACTTGCGCCTTCAGCATCCCGGATAATCATCTTTGCCAATTCCAGGCACGCCAATTTTAAAGCCTTAACAAACAAATTGAAATTTCTTCCGCTGTCAATCAGCTCGTTTCCGGAAGAGGCATTTGCCAGTATGGCCACGGTATCATTGGTGCTCATGCAGCCGTCAACGGTTATACAATTAAAAGAATCCCTAACCGAAATCTTTAATGCTTTTTTAAGTGCCCTCTGGGTAATGTTAGCGTCGGTAAGAATAAAGGCCAACATCGTCGCCATATCCGGAGCTATCATGCCCGCGCCTTTGGCAATACCGCAAAGGGTAACTTTCCGCCCGGAAATATCAAAATTTACAGTGACCTCTTTCGTAAAGGTATCGGTAGTCAGTATGGCCTTCTTTGCTTTATCAATACCCCCTCGAGACAATCCTTTAACCAACTGGGGAATTGCCCCCTTGACCTTATGCAGAGGCAGTCTTCTACCGATAACTCCTGTCGAAGATACCAGCACGCTTTCCTTTTTTATGCCTAAGGCCTTGCCTAAAGACTTAGCGACATCTTCTGCATCCTTCAGGCCAACTCCTCCTGTAAAACAATTGGCATTTCCGCTATTCACAATTATGGCCTGAACCCGCTTATTATGCTTGAGATATTTCTTGCTTAATTGGATGGGAGCGGCCTGTATCTTGTTGGAGGTAAACAGACACGCAGCCCTTGCAGGAATAGCAGAATATAGCAGGGCTAAATCTAATTTCTTTAATTTCCTTATGCCGCAGCCAATCCCGTTTGCCTTGAAATCCAGAGGCAAAGTAGCCTTTTTATATATCTTTATCATAACAGCGCTGTATATTCAGGAAACCCGCACATGATATTCATATTCTGTACCGCCTGACCGCTGGCACCTTTTAACAGATTATCTATGGCGGCAATAATAATTATATCCTCCGGGCTGTCTTGAATCCCTATATCGCAAAAATTCGTTCCCACCACGTCTCTGATCCGCGGAAAATCCTCCTCTTTTCTGATTCTTACAAACGGTTCCTTCTTATAAAACTTCTTATAGGTATCGATTAACTTTTGACTTTTTCCTTTTAACTTCTTACTTTTCTTAACATACACTGTCGCCAGAATCCCCCTGCTCATAGGCAAGAGATGAGGCACAAAAGTCACCTTTATTTTTTTACCCGCCAATTTTGACAACTCCTGGTTAATCTCAGGCGAATGCTGATGTATATTTACCTTGTAAGCCTTAAAATCCTCATTGACCTCCGAGAATAAAAAGCCTTCGGCTACTTTCCTGCCTGCTCCGGTTACGCCTGACTTGGCGTCGATAATTATTGAGTCGATATCAACCAGGTCAAAGGCAACAAGCGGCGCCAGCGCCAGGATGCTTGCCGTAGGATAGCATCCCGGATTGGCGATAAGCCTGGCATTTTTAATCTTGGCCCGATATATCTCCGGTAATCCGTAAACCGCTTCAGTAAGATGTATTTTATCCTTCTGCTTGGCATGGTAAAATTTTTCGTAAACCTCTGTATCCTTCAATCTATAATCTGCACTCAGGTCAATCACCTTCTTACCCGCCCTAAGAAACGCCGGTGCAATCTCCATGGAAACAGTATGCGGCAGCGCTAAAAACACAAGTTCCACCACAGATTTAATTTCCCCGACGTTAGGCTCTTTGCAGACAAGCTCTATCTTGTCTCTAAATCTGGGGAATATCTCGGATATAGGCCTGGGTTTATCAATCTTGGCGGAAATACTGGTTATGCGTACGCCCTGGTGTCTTAAGAGAATATCTATTAATTCCTCGCCGGCATAACCGGTTGCACCTATTATACCCACATTAAGCATTTGAATTCTCCTTCCTGCAAATATCTATTATCTTAAATGAAAAAAAGTAAGTAGTCAAGCATTTTCTCGTCGATTCACCGACGATAACTCAGGGCAAAAAAAATCCCGCTTTCCAGCGGGATGAAAAAAGTCTAAAATTTTTAATTAAGGTATGTACCCTCCTACCTCTTCGTCCACTGGAAGCGTTTACGCGCACCTTTCTGTCCGTATTTCTTGCGTTCTTTCATACGCGGGTCGCGCGTCAGAAAACCTTCTTTACGCAATAAATCCTTAAGATCCGGATGCGCAATTATCAACGCACGCGCAATGCCAAGCCTTAAAGCGCCTGCCTGACCCGTGAGACCGCCGCCATTGACATTGGCAATAACGTCATACTTATCTGCATTATTGCTGGCTGCCAGGGGCTGTTTTATAATAATCCTGTCCGTCTCTCTTAAGAAATATTCTTCATACGGCCGGCCGTTGACCACAATTCCCCCCTTGCCTCCTAAAAGTATGGTTCTGGCCACTGATTCCTTGCGCCTTCCTACTGCCGTATATCTGGTAATCTGATCCATCTGTGATTATACCTCCAAAGTAGACTGATTCCCGAATTTATGGGGATGTTTATCGTCCGCGTATATTTTTAATTTCTTTAACATCTTCGTTCCCAGATGCCCTCCGGGTAACATCCTTCTGACCGCCAACTTGATTACTGTGGCCGGTTTTTTAGAAAGCATTGTCTCCAAAGTCACCTCTCTTAATCCTCCCGGATAACCTGAATAACGGCGATAAACTTTCTGTTTCATTTTTCTGCCCGTAACTTTGATTCGGGAGGCATTGATGACAATGACCCCGTCTCCGGTATCCAGGTACGGCGTAAATATGGGTTTATGCTTCCCCCTTAATATTACCGCTACTTTACTGGCAAGCCTTCCCAGTATTTTATCCTTGGCATCCACAAGATACCACTGCCTTTTTATGTCCTCTTTCTTGACCACATACGTCTTATTCATAGAGTTTTAAGTATAACATATTTTCTGCTTTAGTCAAATATTTTTTAATGAGCAGACAACTTACGGAGAGAAACGACGTAAGTTGTAGCGGTTGCTCTTACGTGCTATCCGCGTCTGCGAATTAACCCCACACCGGATAAAACTAAGTTCTGGGTGTGGGGTAAGTTCGCTCAATACTTAACCTTAACCAGGCACAGGCCAGACGCGGGAACGCAAGGGCCAGCGAGCTTTCTGTTCTTAGAAAGCAGTATTTTTTTCAAGCTGCCGTAGGCAGATCTTCCTCTTCCTATTTCAATAAGCGTACCCACGATATTCCTGACCATATTATAAAGGAAACCGTCTGCCTCTATTTCAATATTGATCAAATCATTTTTCTTGCTAATTTTTATTCTTTTTATAGTCCTTACGGCATCCCTCTCCTTCTTTTCAGAGGCTTTGAAAGACTTAAAATTATGCCTGCCTAATAGAAACCTGGCTTCCCTGCGCATAAGCCTTATCTTCAAAGGATGGGGATAGAAATAAACCGTATTCCTTAAAAGAGCAGAAGGATAGCTGCGGTTTAATATTAAATAGCGATAGACCTTTGATTTCGCAGCGAAACGGCTGTGAAAACCCAAAGGCGCCTCTTTTATAGCGTTAATTTTGATATCTTGTGGCAGGAGTCCATTTAAGGCCCTCTGCAGTTTTTCCGTGGTTATCTTTGAATGGGTCTTAAAATTTGCCACCTGGGCCTGCGCATGGACTCCGGCATCAGTCCTTCCCGAAGCAATTAATTTTATCTTCTCTCGGAGTATTCTTTGGAGGGTTTTCTCTATTACTTCTTGAATTGATTTGAAACGGTGACTTCTTTGAGCCTGCCAGCCGCAGTATTTTGTCCCGTCGTATTCTATTCCGAGCCTGAGATTACGTCCCGCAAACAACATTTTCTTCTGACCTCTTTGCGGGATCCCGCATCGACTATAGAAAATTGCTGTCTGCGGGACATTCTTCATGCCCTACCTATTAATACTTCTGCAATCTGCACGGCATTGGTTGCTGCACCTTTGCGCAGGTTATCCGCTACAACCCAAAGCCATAAACCATTTTTTACAAAACAATCCTGCCGTATTCTTCCCACAAAGGTCTCATCCCTGCCTTCAACGTCCTTAGGCATGGGATAGAGGCTCTTTTTAGGATCATCTACCACAATAATACCGGCGGATTTAGCAAGAATACTCCTTGCTTTATCAGGCGTAATGGGTTTTCCCGTCTCTATGTATACTGATTCTGAATGACCGGTCCTGACCGGCACCCTTACCGTAGTGGCAGAAATTTTAATTTTATCATCGTGCATAATCTTATGTGTCTCGTGAACCAGTTTCCATTCTTCATTGGTATAATCGCACTCCGCGAAACTGCCGATGTGAGGAAAAACATTGTAGGCCAGCTGTTGAGGCATGGCCTTATTCTTAGCTGCCACATGCAAGTTTTCGCATCCCCCTGCGACAATGCGCTGATTTTCTCCCTTTAACTGTTCAACAGCGCCTCTGCCTGATCCGGAAGAAGCCTGAAGAGTGGTAACAATTATCCTCTTAATCCCTACCTTCCTATAGATCGGCCATAAAGCCACTACCATCTGGATAGTGGAACAATTGGGATTAGAGATTATCCCCTTGTGTTTCTTCACGTCCCTGGCATTAACTTCCGGAACAACCAGGGGAACTTTAGGGTCCATACGAAAATCTGCGCCGTTATCAATAACCACCGCGCCTCTTTTTATTGCTTCAGCGGCGTAGGTTACAGCAGCGCCCTTCTCGCCTTCGGTTCCGGCAAACAGAGCTATATCTATACCTTCAAACCCCTGCGGAGAAATTGCCTGCACCGAATATTTCTGGCCGTCGACTTCAATAACCCTAGCGCTGCGCGCAAATACGCGCAGTTCTCCCATCGGAAAATTGCGTTGTTTTAAAACCCTAAGCATCTCTATGCCTACTGCGCCTACCCCTATTACTGCAACATTATATTTTTTCATTATGCATCCTTTGTCGTTAAATAAATGAATCTGACGTGATTTCGAGCGAATGTCGATTTTAGCCAATGGAGCTTGAGCATTGAGGAAATCCCCGTGGAGCGAAGCGACAAAACGGGGATGGCGAAGCTGTTTGAGCCCTATTTGCTAGAGCAAATAGGGCGAGTTCTGCAGCCACCGAAATGCGAAAGATCATTGGCGTGCCCACCTACAGTGGGCAAAATCGACCTGAGCGAGAAACACGACGGATTCATTTACAGATTCTCCACTACTAAATCCCCGACCTCAGTAGTCGAATATCCCATCTTGCCGGCTGCCAGGGATTTTAATTTTGTTTTGACAATTTTAATCACCGCATCTTCAACTGCCTTGCCTGCTTTTACTTCGCCTAAATTCTCAAGCATCATACCTAAAGCGCAAATCGCAGCCAAAGGATTAATCACGTTTTTACCTGTATATTTCGGAGCGCTCCCGCCAATAGGCTCAAACATGGACACGCCCTGCGGGTTTATATTTCCGCCGGCAGCAATCCCCATCCCGCCCTGAATCATGGCTCCTAAATCCGTGATAATATCTCCGAACATATTGTCCGTGACAATCACATCAAACCATTCCGGGTTCTTTACAAACCACATAGTGGTAGCATCCACATGAGCATAATCAGTAGCGATATCCCGATATTCTTTTGCGACTTCATCGAAAGTTCTCTGCCAAAGATCCCAGGCATAGGTTAAGACATTAGTCTTACCGCAAAGGGTCACTTTTTTCCTGAGGTTGCGCCTGCGGCAATATTCAAAGGCATAACGTATGCAACGTTCAACACCGCGACGCGTATTATAGGAAATCTGAATGGCTACTTCATCTAAGGTGCCCTTGTCCTTAAACTCACCCATCCCCTTGTAAAGCCCTTCGGAATTTTCGCGTACGACCACAAAATCGATATCCTGCGGCACTTTATCCTTCAGGGGACAGAAATCAGCATTGTAAAGTTTAACCGGACGCAGATTTATATACTGGTCTAAGGAAAATCTTAATTTAAGAAGTATGCCTGTCTCCAGAATCCCGGGTTTGACATCCGGATGGCCTATCGCGCCCAGATAAATCGCGGAATATTTCTTTAACTCCTCGATATCTTTGTCCTCCAGGGTTTTTCCGGTCCCTAGATACCGCTTTCCGCCAAAGTCGAATACTCTGCTTTCGTATTTAAAATTGTACTTTTTTGCTGCAGCTACCAATACCTTCAGGCCTTCATTGACTACCTCCGGGCCTGTCCCGTCACCGGGTATAACCGCTATCTTATACATGAGACTCTCCGCTAGGAAGCTCTTCCATAATCTTTATAGACTGCTTATTTAACAACACTAACTTGCTGTTTTTCCCTACCTTCTTAAACAATCTAAATGATCGCATGCGGCTTATACCGTAAAATTCCGCCTCAGTCACTACTATAAAACTACCCCTCTCGTTATTTAAGAAATCAATTATTCTCTCTCCGGGGTTGATATGCACATATCCCTTAATCAAAAAATCATTATCACAGATAATCTGAACGTGGCGTTTTTCTTTTTCTATCTTCATTGCCCCTGCTCCTTCTTTGACCTTATCCAGTTCATCAGTCCGCCTTTGGTTACAATCTCCTGTAGGAACCGGGGAAAGGCCGCAGTTTTATAGGATTTATTTTTAGTCAGGTTTTTTATTATACCACCGGATAAATCTATTTCAAGTAAATCACCATCAGATATTTGGTCTGTCTTTTTCATTTCCAGAAACGGTAAGCCGATATTTATGGCGTTCCTGAAGAATATCGCGGCGAAGCTCTCAGCTAAGACGGCGGAAATACCGCAGCCCTTAATTGACAGCGGTGCATGTTCGCGGCTTGAACCGCAGCCAAAGTTCTTGCCTGCTACTATTATATCACCCGGGCTGACTCCAGCTGCAAAATCAGGCTTTATGCTCTCCAGACAATGCCTGCCTAACTCTGTGGCATCGGTTGAGACCAGGTATTTTGCGGCAATAATATCATCGGTGTTAATGTCATCGCCTAACTTATGAACTTTTCCTTTTATAATCATCTAAACAACTTCCTTGGGATGCGTAATCCTTCCGGTAATCGCAGAGGCTGCTGCCACCGCAGGATTCGATAAATAAACGAAAGACTTGGGATGTCCCATCCTACCGATGAAATTGCGATTGGTGGTAGCAAGCGCGACCTCGCCTTCGGCCAAAATTCCCATATGTCCGCCCAGGCAGGGGCCGCAGGTGGGAGTTGAAAATATCCCGCCTGCCTTAACAAATGTTTCCGCAAGGCCTTCTTGCACTGCTTCCAGATAAATCTTCTGCGTGGCCGGGATGACAATCAGTCTTAAACCAGCTTTAATTTTTTTACCTTTTAAAATAGCGGCGGCAATCCTCAAATCAGAAATCCTGCCGTTGGTGCAGGAACCTATTACCACCTGGTCAAGCCTGATATTACTAAGTTTGGCGGCCGGCTTTACGTTGCTGGGCAGATGCGGACAGGCTACCTGCGGTTCTAAATCAGAAACATCCCATTCGTATATTCTTTCATATCGCGCGTCGCTATCTGACTTTAGGCTTTTGGCTTTTGCCTTGAACTTTTGGCTTTTTGCTTTTGACTTTTGACTTTGCTGGACATACTTCAAAGTAATCTCATCCGGCTCAATTATGCCAGTCCTGCCGCCGGCTTCAATTGCCATATTCGATATGGCAAAACGGTCATCCATACCCAGCTTTCTTATAACAGGCCCGGTGAATTCCATTACCTTATATAATGCGCCGTCTACGCCGATATTACCGATAGTAAATAAAATCAGGTCCTTGCCGCCTACCCACTTTTTCAACCCACCTTTATAAATGAATTTTATCGATGGCGGGACCTTAAACCAGCACTTTCCGTCTATAAAAGCGCGCGCCAGGTCAGTGGAGCCTACACCGGTTGAATAACAGCCAAGTGCTCCGTAGGTACAGGTATGCGAATCTGCGCCTATGACTAAATCTGCAGGCAGAACCAGGCCCATTTCCGGAAGCAGCGCGTGTTCAATACCCATGCAGCCAACTTCAAAATAATTCTTAATTTTCTGCTCTTTGGCAAAATCGCTTAAGATCTTACACTGATTTGCGCTTCTTAAATCTTTTGCCGGAGCGAAATGGTCAGGGACCAGAACAATTTTATTCTTATCAAATACTTTTTTGAAACCGGACTTTTTGAATTCCTCGATAGCCAGAGGCGCGGTAATATCATTGCCCAGGGCCAGATCAACCCTTGCCTCTATGAATTCACCCGGCTTTATGTCTTTTTTGTCAGTATGCGCCAGTAATATTTTTTCTGCAATTGTATAAGCCATCTTTAAAAGGTAAAAGTTGAAAGTAAAAAGGTAAAAGTTGAAAGTAAAAAGGTAAAAGTTGAAGGGCGAAAGAATGAGTTTTGTATTTTCTAGGTGAACTTTTCAATTTTGGCTTGTGTTTTTGGCTTTTTACTTTTGCCTTTTGACTTAAAATCAGCCTTTGAATTTCCTCACAACGAGAGTAGCATTATGTCCGCCAAACCCCAGGGAGTTGGACATACAGACATCAACCTCTGCCTTACGGGCTGTATTAGGTACATAATCAAGGTCGCATTCTGGATCGGGATATTCGTAGTTTATCGTGGGTGGGACAACACCATCTTTGATAGCTAAACAACAGGCAATAAATTCTACACCTCCGGCAGCTCCTAACAAATGCCCGGTCATTGACTTGGTGGCTGAAACCATCGTCTTCTTGGCATGAGTACCTAAGGCTATTTTTATGGCCAAGGTCTCAATCTTGTCATTGAGTTTCGTGGATGTCCCATGCGCGTTTATATAATCTACTTCCTCCGGATTAACCAAGGCGTCCTTTAACGCCTCCTTCATCGCCCTGGCCGCTCCTTCTCCTTCAGGGTCAGGTGCGGTAATATGGTAAGCGTCGCAGGACATGCCATAGCCTGTTATCTCAGCCAAAATCAGTGCCTTTCTTTTCCTGGCATGCTCCAAGGTCTCCATAATTACTAAACCGCAACCCTCAGCTATCACGAATCCATCACGTTCTCTGTCAAATGGCCTGCTTGCCTTCTCTGGCTCATCGTTTCTAGTAGAAAGCGCCTTTAAAGCGCAGAAACCTCCTACACCTAAGATCGTAATACAACTCTCCGTACCGCCGCAGACCATGACTTCGGCATCGCCACGTTCCAGAATCTTAAAGGCATCTCCAATGGCATGCGAACCAGAAGCACAGGCAGTAGCCACGCAGGAATTAGGTCCTTTTAAACCAAAAGTAATAGCCACGTGTCCGCTCGCCTCATTGACAATCAACATTGGAATGAGAAAAGGAGATAACTTAGAAGGCCCCTTATCTAGATAAACCCTGTATTCTTCTTCTATGATATGCAGGCTTCCGATACCTGAACCAATTATAACTCCGATACGCGTCCTGTCTTCTTTATCTAAAGCCAATCCTGAAAACTTTATGGCCTGTGTTGCAGCGGCAACAGCATACTGGACGAATTTATCCATGCGCCTTATGTCTTTGGAGGTCATACCGTAAAGACTGGGGTCAAAACCCTTGACCTCGCCGGCAATGTGCGAGTCGAACTTTGAGGCATCAAAGTTCTTGAGTTCGCCTATACCGCTCTTGCCGTTCTTAAGGGCCTGCCAGAAGCTAGGCACATCATTACCTACTGCTGAAATTACGCCTAAACCTGTAACTACGACTCTGTTTTCCATAGGATTTAATACTCAGGTTATAAAATTTGCCCCGCCAATAAAAAAGGCGGGGCAATGACAAATTCCTGTCTGCCGCAAGGCAGGCAAATTTATATTAAGTTGTTATTTATTGGCTGTCTTTTCGTCAATATATTTAACTGCATCGCCGACTGTAGTAATCTTTTCCGCATCTTCATCGGGTATTTCAATACCAAATTCTTCCTCTAAAGCCATGACCAGCTCCACTGTATCCAGTGAATCTGCGCCTAAGTCATCAACAAAAGATGCCTCAGGGGTGACTTCTTCAGGTTTTACTCCCAGCTGCTCAGCTATTATAGACTTTACCTTCTCTTGTACTGCCATTCTTTTTCCTCCTTGTTATGAACCTAAGCCATAACCATTCCGCCGTCCACTACTATGGTCTGGCCGGTGATGTAATCCGCATCTTCAGATGCCAGAAACACGCATACGGCTGCTACATCTTCAGGGCTGCCAAACCTGCTTAAGGGAATGGCTTCCTTCATCTTCTGCTTAATCTCTTCGGGAAGCTTAGCCGTCATTTCAGTCTGGATAAACCCAGGCGCTATCGCGTTTACATTGATATTACGCGAGGCAAATTCCTTCGCCGAAGTCTTGGTAAGAGCAATTATGCCTGCCTTAGAGGCTGAATAATTTGCTTGACCGGCATTTCCTATTATGCCAATGACCGAGGCAATGTTGATTATCTTACCGCTGCGCTGCTTTACCATTGCCTTGGAGGCGGCTTTGGTACAATTAAATGTCCCTTTTAGGTTTACATTTATAACCGCATCCCAGTCTGACTCAGTCAGACGCAACAGAAGATTATCCTTGGTGATGCCAGCGTTGTTAACTAATATATCAACCTTTCCGAATTTGTCAAGGATTTTGTTTACCGCCTCTTCCACTTTTGCGTAGGCTGTGACATCCAACTGTATTGCCAGCGATTTCCTGGCCAGGGATTGGATGTCTCCAACGGTTTTTTCTGCTTCCTCCTGATTTACATCAGCAACTATGATATCCGCACCTTCCTTTGCAAAGGCCAGGGCAATGGCACG
>Ga0315294_10007239_pt1 | contig 12178 bp, 9 predicted proteins | sample YL17G13_40_MG_FD_203626 | JGI IMG/M metagenome (GOLD analysis project Ga0315294, IMG submission 203626) | Sediment microbial communities from Yellowstone Lake, YNP, Wyoming, USA - YL17G13_40 | ecosystem: Environmental > Aquatic > Freshwater > Lake > Sediment | place: USA: Wyoming | collected...
GCCCTAACGCACATAATATGATGACCAGATATCCATACAGGGTTGTTGTTGTGCGCTGGGCCCAATCAAAAAACAGCCCTGTCAATACCTCTGATCTGGTCTGACCGGGAGTTTAGCCATCTTCTCAACCTCAAGAGAAGGAAAGCCGAACTCTTCAACGACTTTTCCCAGAATCAGATAAGTTCCGCTTCCTTTAAAGGGCCAATTTTTAAGCGATTGAGAGAAATGGGTGGTATCAAAAAAATTGCCTTCAGCATCGATAAAGCATCCAAAATTCATCCAGTCATTTTTTATTGTCTTGATATATTTTACAGTAACAAGGTGTCCTACCATCCTGATTCTCTTTCCGGTATATTCATTCATTCTGCGGGCCGATACTTCGCCGCGGAAAGATGTCTCAAGCATATCGAACCAGCTCATTGTGACAGGAAAACCAAATAGTTCAATTTCATCGTAAACATCTTCCAGCTTTCCCTGAACAAGATCAGGAAGCGAAAAATCACGGACAGGGGAGGAGAAGAGCGGACGGATATTTTCATGTTTGTTCTTGTTGATCATCATATGGGCTTCCCATAAAAGTACAGACTTCTTTTTACCTGTAAACCTGAATGCCCCGGCTTTGATAAGAAGAATAATCTGCTCCAGTCCCGGGCTTACCCTAGTTACAAAATTATTAAGATCGGAGAACAAACCTTCTTCACTGCGTATCTCTTCAATTGACTTGGCCAACTTATATTCAATACTCATAATATGAATAAAACCAATGTATATATCTGTACCATAAATTGTTGTCTTGTAATTGCTTTTATTTACGCATGGCAATTGGATTGTGGCACCGAACCTTCTTGCTTCGTGCACATATACCCAGGTCCTGTAAAAGCCTCCGAAATTATTAATAACAGCTACCATGAACTCAAGCGGGAAATGCGCTTTAAGATAGAGGCTCTGGAAGCTCTCAACTGCATATGAAGCAGAATGGGCCTTTGAGAATGAGTACCCGGCAAAAGACTCAATCTGCCTCCAAACCTCTTTTGTGACCTCCTCGCTGTAACCCTTTTCACGGCAGTTTGAGAAAAACCTTTCAACAATTCTCTGCATCTCCTGTTTCGATCTGTATTTACCGCTCATAGCGCGGCGCAGGGTATCTGCATCAGCAAGATCCAATCCCGCAAAGTGATGACAAACTTTCAGTACATCTTCCTGGTAAACCATAACCCCAAATGTCTCTTCTAGCTGTTCCTTCATAACCGGGTGTATATATTCGAATTTTGCGGGATTGTGGAACCTGTAAATATATTCCTTCATCATTCCTGAACGTGCAACACCTGGTCTGATCACCGAACTGGCAGCAACCAGAGTTGTGTAGTTGTCGCATCTCAGTTTTTTTAGCAGACCCCGCATTGCAGGACTTTCAACATAGAAGCATCCTTTAGTCTCACCAATCCTCAGATATTCTTTGATCTTCTCATCATTTTTAAACTTCTGTACATCATGAACATCCACATCTATAGCCCGGTTTCGAAGTATTATTTCCGCACTCTCACGGATATGGCCGATTCCCCGCTGGCTCAGAATATCAAGCTTCTCAAAACCAATCTCTTCAGCAGTGTACATGTCCCACTGGGTTGTCGGAAAACCTTTCGGAGGCATATCGAGGGCGGTGTAACATGATATTGGTTCTTCGGATATCAGAATACCACCGGCATGAATGCTCCTCATATTGGGGAAGTCAGCAATCTTCAGACCTGTAGCAAAAATAGTATTGGTTATCTCATTTCTGTTTGTTTCTGATGAAGGATTATCAATCAGGGAATCAATCTCTTCCTTAGGCAACCCATGTACCTTTCCAAGTTCGCGGACTATTGATTTCCCTCTGAAGGTGCTCATAGTGCCAAGCAGGGCGGTATGGCTGTAACCATATCGCTTAAAAATATAGTCAATGACCTCATCCCTCTCTTTCCAAGAGTAGTCAATGTCGAAGTCAGGAGGACTGCTCCGTTTTGGATTGATAAACCTCTCGAAGTAAAGGTTTAGATCAATGGGGTCAACATTGGTGATTTTCAGGCAATAAGCTACAACAGAATTTGCGCCGCTTCCACGACCGACATGATAAAAGCCCCGGGCCATTGAATATCTTACAATGTCCCAGGTTATGAGAAAATATGCCAAAAAACCGAGCCTGTCGATTATCTCAAGTTCATGCTTGATTCTCTTCTTCGCTTCATTATTCTGTCTGCCATACCTGTACACCATTCCGTCCCATGCGAGTTTTTCGAGAAGAAGCTTGTCGTCGTACCTGCTTGCAGAATAGATTTTTTTGTTTTTCAGACTTTCGCGATCAAACTGTAAGTTGCAATCATCCAGCAGCTTTTGTGTATTACTGACCAGCCATGGATATTCTCTTACGATTCTTTCATTGCCGGCAGGCGTTTTAAAGAATTCATCTTCACCGGCGCATTGCCACGGATGCAGGTGACTGAGTAGAATATTGTTGTCAACTGCTCTGAGACTCTTATGTATAAAAACATCATCTGTCTCTGCAAATGTAACCGGTTGCAGGATTACCATTGAGTTCCTGTTTAATGATGAAGTCAGTGTCAACAGGCGGTTGAGTTCCTGTGGCCGTATCCCTATACGTTCATTATCAAATAGTTTGCGATCGGGGAATTTTTTCAGGGAATATATTATATACGATTCTGATAACTGAGGTGCAGGAAATGGGATTGATGTCTTTTTGAAATTAATATATGAGAGTAACTCATTCAGCTCCCTTAACCCGTTGTTATTACGTGCAATCCCGATATATTGCAGCTCATTATCATTTCTGAATTCAATACCTGCAACGGGCCTTATATTGTTTTTGCTGCATTCGCCGGCAAACTCAGGTATCCCTGTCGAGTTATTTATATCAGTGAGAGCAATTGTTTCAGCTCCGGCAGCCAGTGCTTTCTGTACAAGCTGTTCAACGGACATTGTTCCGAAACGGAGACTATAGTATGAATGACAATTCAGATACATATTTGTTTTTGTCTTGCGGTCTTGCCAGTCCTGCCAGTCTTGCCAGTCCTGTTGGGAGTTAATGACTTGCACGACCTGCATGACTTTTTCTTAATGTCCGTACATCATATATTTTTTTAGTCGTTCCTCCATCATATTCTGCTCTTTAATAGCGTTTTCGAGCTGTTTAAGGGCCTTTTCCTCTCTTTCGCTTATCGTCATTACTCCGGAGGCTCTCCTGACCGCATTTCGTCCGAAACGCTTCCTGAGCTTGTCCATAGCCATATAAAGGCTCACCTTTTCAGGAGTATCGTCAAACAGGTCCAGCTGCTGAACTCCTCTTACCATATGGCTGAATCTCACACCTATAAGTCTGATAAGCATGCGCCGCTGGTACAGCCTGCCAAAGAGCTCTTTGGTGATATCTGAAAGCACATGATCAAATGATGTATATGGGATCCGTTTCTGCAGAGTGTGGGTATCGAAGTTTGAATACCTTATTTTAACTGTAACACATGATGTGAGCTTATCCTGTTTTCTCAGCTCGAACGCAATCTTTTCCACCATGCTTACCAGCAATTGATTCAGTCTCACCATGTCGGTGGTATCTTTTTCGAAGGTATGTTCAGTGCTTATAGATTTCTGTTCCGAATAGCTGATGACGGGAGCAGAGTCTATTCCATTGGCTCTTTTCCACATTTCAATACCATTTTTCCCCATCAGTTTTTCAAGCATCTCAACCGGAATATTCCTCAGGGTATAAATTGTTGCAATGCCCATCGAGCGGAGTATATGGTAAGTCTTCTGGCCTATCATGGGTATTTTTATTATCGACAGGGGATCGAGGAATGGGAGCACAATCTCTTTTCGCACCTCTATCTCCCCGTTTGGCTTTGCCTCTCCGGTTGCAATCTTTGATACGGTCTTGTTGACTGAAAGTCCGATTGATATAGGCAGACCGGTTTCTTTTATTATATACTGGCGCAATTCATGCGACCATTTGTAGCATCCATAGAAACGGTCCATACCGGTAAGATCGATGTAGTGCTCATCAACGGATGATTTCTCATATAGCGGTGCCCTTTCGGCAATTATGCCTGTCACTATGTTTGAATAGTTGCTGTAAAGTTCCATATCGCCTCTTATCACAATGGCATCAGGACACATATTTCTGGCCAGCTTCATCGGCATCGCGGAGCTTACGCCGTACTTCCGTGCCTCATAACTGCAGCTCGATACCACTCCGCGGTCCGACATGCCTCCTATTATCACCGGTTTGCCGTTCAGCCTGCTATTTTTAAGCCTCTCAACTGATACAAAAAAGGTGTCCAGGTCGAGATGCAGAACGGATCGGTCTATGTTGCCTGTGAGAATCATGTTGCTGAAAATTACTCTGTGGCTCTCTGTGCTTCTCCGGATTTCCTCTGTGTAACAAAAAAAAGATAAGAACTTACACAGAGTCACACATAGGTTTATTAGTTTTTTTTACATTTTTTTGTTTATATCAGAAATATGTTTTAGCTTTGATTAGAAATTAATCAATTTTATGATTACAATATAATCAATATTTATTATGTATTTTGCATCGAACATAAAATTTTTAAGAAAAAGGAGGGGAAGAACACAGGATGATGTGGCGTTTGCCCTTAACCTGAAACGTTCAACTCTTAGCGGTTATGAGAACGGTGTGGCCCAGCCGGGTATAGAGATTCTGATCTCCTTTTCCGGCTACTTTAACATAGCAATCGATACAATCCTTAAACTGGATATATCAAAGCTGTCGGAAAGTCAGCTTGGAGAACTGGAACGAGGATATGATGCTTATGTCAAAGGAAGTAATCTCAGGGTATTGACTACAACCGTCAATTCCCAAAACAGGGAGAACATTGAACTGGTACCTGAGAAGGCCAAGGCAGGTTATGCGACAGGATATGCTGATCCTGAGTATATCGGCGAACTTCCTGTGTTCACATTACCCTTTCTTTCCGACAAAAAGAAATACAGAACTTTTCAGTTGAAAGGCGACTCTATGCTTCCAATACCCGATGGCTCCTGGGTAACGGGAGAGTATCTCCAGGACTGGATGCAGATAATCAGCGGGAAAGCTTACGTGGTATTTACCCTCGACGATGGAATTGTCTTTAAGGTAGTTGAAAACAATTTAAAAAAAGACGGTAAGCTTGTTCTCTATTCACTTAACCCTATTTATGAACCTTATGAGGTACATGTAAATGAGGTTAAAGAGATATGGAAATTCGTTAATTATATAAGCAGTGAACTCCCGGATCCTGTACTGCCTGAGAAACAGCTCATTCAGGCAGTGGCTGGGATGAAACATGATCTTGAAAGGATAAAAGCCAAATTGGGAAATGATATTTCTGATATTACTGAAGAGAGATAATCAGTTTCAACAGTCAGAAGTCGGAAGTCAGAAGTTTGATTTGAAATAAATTTTCGTAATTCAGACTTTGTACTTCGGTCTTCCGACTTCAGACTTCACTCATCATAAAACCATTTTCCACCTTCAAATCCGATTGGAAGAGAATCAATCGTTTTCAGTTCTTCCAGTGCAAACATTACATGAGGTAATGCCTGTAAGTGATTTATATTCTTTTGTTTATTGACTACGTTTGAAGTCATTATGATAAATACCCCCGGCTCAATAAAGTTTCTTAAAGCAGGCGATTCACAAATTACCGGAAAGTTAGACGGTATATATTTCATTATTTCATTAAAAACATCCAATAACTGGTCATCCCAGACCTTTGCAAAGTAAACTTTATGAGCACCCGAATGAAGCATGCGGGAGGTGTCCTTTGAAGTATCCCTGTTGGTCTCTTCATAAATTGAATATCCATTTTTTTCAGATTTAGAAATCAGACCTGTTGTAGTTTCATGAAAATGAGGACTTATCTTTATCGCAGTAATCTTCAGACCGGGAAACTGCTCAATTATCTTACAAACCATTGAGGTTTTACCAGATTTGGTACCTTTTCCTGCTATCAGTAGAAGATTTGGGATAATCATTATGTCAAAGCCTTTTAATATAAAGATGTTAAGATGATCAAAAAAACCGGCATTTAGCCGGTTTAAGTATTTTATATCAGAATAACTGTTATTCTTTAGTCAGGGCAATTATCAGTTGAATGATCTTTTCGTTCTCTGATTCAGGTATTTTCCCTTTGTATAAAGCCCTGCAGATTCTGTTTTTATCGACTATTACAACAGTATAACTGTCTTCGGGTAAGCCCCATGAATTCTGCAGTTTGGCGTTATAATCAAAAAGAATAGTGGTATCATATTTTTTTGCTTTTTTGCCTGCTATCATTCGGATTAGTCCATTGGGTTTCCAGGTTGATTTACAGTCTACGATTCCTAAACCCTTAAAAAAGTCTTTATTTATCCGCTTATCAATATCGGCTGCTTTATCGATAGCATCATTATAAGGATCGTTTAGATCGGATTCATCAGGATCAACATAATTGATCTGAAGAACCTTGCCTGGCCAGGAATTCATTGAAAATTCCTTTTTATCTGCATCTGTGAACATCCATTCCGGTGCTTTCATGCCTACCTCAAGCCTGGTGCCTGTCTGACCATAAATTGAAATCATTGTCAGAGAAGTGAAAAGAAGAGTTAAGATCATTTTTTTCATAAGTCAGCTTTTAAAATTTATTTCGAAATATATGAATTTTTTATCATTAATTAATTTTAATGGTTTTTATCATTAATCCAGTCAACAATATTACTTTTGCGGTCTAATAAATTTGTATGCAGTCTATAAGAAATATAGCGATCATTGCACATGTGGATCATGGGAAAACCACTCTGGTTGACCGGATTATACAGGAATGCCACGTGCTTGATCAGAGGAAGGAGGCGGGTGATCTTATTCTTGACAGTAATGATCTTGAGCGGGAAAGAGGGATAACAATCCTCTCTAAAAACGTTTCGGCAAACTATAAGGGTGTTAAAATTAACATTATTGATACACCGGGTCACGCTGATTTCGGAGGTGAAGTTGAGAGGGTTCTTAAGATGGCAGATGGTGTTTTATTACTTGTGGATGCTCTGGAAGGACCGATGCCCCAAACGCGATTTGTGCTGGGCAAGGCGATAGCCCTTGGACTTAAACCAATTGTAGTAGTTAATAAGGTTGATAAAGATAACTGCAGGCCTGATGAAGTTCAGCAGGATGTTTTCGAACTGATGTTTAACCTCAATGCTTCAGACGAACAACTTGATTTTGAAACAGTTTTTGGATCATCAAAATACGGATGGATGAGCGGGGACTGGAAAAAACCTGAAACTGATATCAAGTACCTTCTTGACACAATTCTTGAGGAAATACCTGCACCACCATATGTTACCGGAACAGCTCAGATGCAGGTGGCTTCACTCGATTTTTCAAACTATGTCGGAAGAATTGCAATTGGCCGTGTATTCAGAGGCGACATAATGATCGGGGTTGACTATACCTTATGCAAAAAGGATGGTAACGTTAAGAAAGTAAGGGTTAAAGAACTATATGTTTTTGAAGGGCTGGGAAGAGTTAAAACAGAAAGTGTGAGATGCGGTGATTTATGTGCTGTTATCGGTCTGGAAGATTTCGAGATAGGAGATACGCTCGCCGATCTGCTTGCTCCTGAAGCGTTACAGAGAATCGAAGTAGATGAACCTACTATGAGTATGGTGTTTACCATAAATAACTCACCACTGTTTGGCAAAGAAGGTAAGTTTGTCACTTCTCGTCATCTAAGGACCAGATTGATGAGAGAGACTGAGAAAAACCTTGCTCTAAAAGTTGAAGATACAAAATCAGAAGATACCTTTAATGTGTATGGTCGCGGGATACTTCATCTTTCAATCCTAATCGAAACGATGCGACGTGAAGGATATGAATTCCAGGTAGGTAAGCCAAAGGTCATTTTAAAAAATATAGATGGTATAAAATCAGAACCTTATGAGACTTTAACTATTGATGTTCCCGCTGATTTTTCAGGGAAGGCAATTGAGCTTGTTACACAAAGGAAAGGTGAAATGATTGTTATTGAACCAAAGGGAGACCTGATCCATATTGAGTTTGATATTCCTTCAAGAGGATTGATCGGATTAAGGAATAACATGCTTACAGCCACATCTGGTGAGGCTGTTATGCATCACAGGTTCAGAGCATATGATAAGTACAAAGGCGATGATCTCTTACCTAAACAAAATGGTTCACTCATTTCCCTCGACAAGGGAATGGCAACCGGTCATGCAATTGACAGGCTTCAGGACAGGGGCAGATTCTTTATTGATCCGGGAGAACAAGTATATAAAGGTCAGGTAATCGGCGAATACACGAGGTTTGGTGACCTTGAGGTAAATATTGTGAAAGGGAAAAAACTTACAAATATGAGGGCATCAGGTTCAGATGATAGTCTGAGAATAGCTCCTAAATTGAAATTCTCACTGGAGGAATCAATGGAGCAAATCAAAGATGACGAATATCTTGAAATTACTCCTTTAAATCTGAGAATGAGAAAGATACCTGTTCAGAGAAATTATTAATTCTGTAATTTGACAACCGACAGAGATTAAATCCCTTCAAAAAATACGTTAAGTCCTGTAAAGTTCAGTATCGTTTTTTGCTGATTTTCTATATTTAGACCATAAAAATATCATCTACTCTTTTTCCATAGTTTCTCAATCTCTTCGAGAGACTTACCTTTTGTTTCCGGAATGAATTTGTAAACAAACCCTGCAGCCAATATGCCCATGAAGCCATATATCCAGTATGAAAACCCGTGATTGAATTTTGCAGTTAACCATGCATTATCATTAAATATTGGAAAGGTCCAGGAGACGATCAGATTCGCAATCCACAAAGTTGCTACCGGAACAGACATTGCACCTCGGATGCTATTTGGAAATATTTCTGATAATAAAACCCATGTAACAGGCCCCCAACTCATTGCGAATCCTGCAATATACAATAGCATAAAAAACAGAGCAATAAAGCCAGTCTGGTTAGAGAAAAAAGAGAACCCAAGGGATAACATGCTGATAGCCATAATCATGGCTCCAGTGATCATAAGTGGCTTTCTTCCGAAACGATCAACGGTAAATATTGCAATTACTGTAAAAAGCATGTTAATCGCACCAACAATAATGGTCTGTAAAAGGGAGGTATCAGTACTTGCTCCCATGTTCCTGAAGATATTACCTGCATAGTAAAGAACAACATTGATCCCCACGAACTGCTGAAATACAGACAAGATGATACCTATGAAAATTATGAAAAACCCATATGAAAGCCAGGGTACATTTCTTTCCTGAAGAGTTTCTTTAATTTCAGAATGAATTTTGAGAGCGCTCTCTTTTCCTGATATTTTTGAAATTAATTTAAGAGCTTCATCATCTTTGCCTTTCATAATAAGATACCGGGGTGTTTCAGGAATAAGCATGAGTAGAATAAAAAATAATATTGAAGGGATTACTCCTGAAAAAAACATCCATCTCCAACCTTCTGTTATAAGCCACTGATCATTTCCGCTTCTTGCAATCAGGTAATTGACGAAATATATGATGACCATGCCGGAGACTATTGCAAACTGATTCCATGAAACGAGCTTCCCTCGTATTTTTGCCGGTGCAATTTCTGCAATATACATCGGTGAAAGTAGTGAGGCTAAGCCTATTCCGATACCCCCTATAATTCTGTATATCAAGAATGAAAAGACGTCAAGTGTACCAAAAAAATTAAGTGCTTCAGGCTGCCATGCTCCAAACGCTGAGATAGTAAGGGTAGCTGCGGAAATTATTAAGCCCATTTTCCTTCCATAGGATTTTGCAATAAAGCCTGCAAGTGCACCACCAATTATGCAACCTATCAGAGCACTTGAGACAACAAATCCTTTAACTGAATCAGCAATTCCCTGAATGTCGGCTGATGCACCTGAAGATGGAACTGGTTTGCTTAAATATATCACAAGGAAGATTATAAGAAATAATAACACGGTAGCATCGATAATAGCTCCTTTTTTGAATCCTGAAAGCCTGATTATCAGACCTGAAATAATCAGGAATACCAGGAAAAAAACTATTGCAACCAATAACCTGTATTGAGTAATAAGGGATACGGCATAAACATAGTTGGAGGGATCCAGGGCTTTGATTATATAAAAATCAACTAATGATTTCTCAGCCCCGTTAACAACAGCAGTGTCAAAACCAAATAAAAATCCTCCAATTGTTGCTACCAGGGTTATCGTTATAAGATATAAGGAGGAATCATCCCTGGAAGACGGAATGTGACGATTAAGAATACTTTTCACGATAATAATTTTAGATTTTAATTTGTTTTATTCAATAATCATTCAAAAAATCGTTAAATGGTTTCATTGCTTTTATAACATTTAAAACATGATCAAAATAACTCTGATTCAGTACGAATTCATCAGAAACTTCATTTACCACCAGGTAACTTTTAAATCTGAGAAGATCAATATATAAGTGGTCTGATGGGAAGCCTTTGGGTGCCTTTTTTAGTTTCTCCCCATCTATTTTTCCAAAATATTTAATAAAATCCTTGTTATTGATGATTTTAATAAGTTTCTCAGGTTCTTCATCTATCTTTTCCCTTATTGCAGACAACCATGGAGTGGGAGGCATATAAGCACCACCGGCAATAATACTTTTACCTGGCTCAATATGAATATAGTAACCGACAAATTTATCTCCGTTTCTTTTCCCGCCTCTGACAATAAAAGCTCCAAAATGTGACTTGTATGGTGATTTGTCATTCGAAAATCGGATATCGCGGTTTATCCTGTAAACACAGTTTTTGACTTCAAGTCCTTTCATAATGGGCTCAAAATCAATTATTTTATATATTATTTCCTGGACAAATGTCTCAAAGTTATCCCTGGCTGCTGAAAAGAGTGACCGGTTTTTAATAAACCAATCCCGGTTGTTATTATTTTTTATAGCATTAAGGAAATCCAATGATGATTTTTTTATAGCTTCCATTTTAGTATTTTTTTGTTGTTTCAATTTATAGAAAAAAAACGTTTTATGGGCTATAAAGGCGGTAAAAGCGATAAAAAATTAAAAAAATCTTGTCTTTCTTAAAATAATGAATTATTTTATTGACAAAAATATTGATCAAAATCTAATCAAAATTATCTACTATGGGAAAATTTGACAAATTCTGCCAGAGCTGCGGAATGCCAATGGAAAAAGATCCTGAAAATGGAGGAACTAATGAAGATGGGTCAAAAACAGCTAAATACTGTAGTTACTGTTATCAGGCGGGTTCATTTAAAGACAATTTCACTTCTTCCGGGGAGATGGTTAAACTCGTAAGGGGAAAACTTAAAGAGATGGGATACGGGCCAATTAAGCGTTGGTTCTATAGTTCACATATTCCTCAACTGGAGAGGTGGAAATAATGTAGGTACTACTTGGTCCTGGGTGCTCGGTCCTCAGTCAGGAAGACTACCCGGCACACAATTCCTATTGACAAATAATGGGGTAGGGGAAATATCCATTTATCCTGTTTTTTAGTCTTTATATAAAATACCGTACAATTTATTGTAAATTTGAGGTATATGTTCATGAATAACATATTCTGATGAAAACCTCATTATATAAAAGGTACATTGTTTGGTTTGGATTATTTGCCGGAATCCTATTTATAATATATGGTTGTCATAATCCAACTAATAAAAACATACAGCCTGAGATAGATAGTATTGCAACCAGATGGGTCCCGGATCAACGTATCGGAATTTGTAAAGTAACTACAATGCCCGGCGATAGTGGCGCATTAATTCTTTATGGAGAAACGACAAGTTCTACTGCAAAAATTAAGATAATTAAAACTTTAAATAAACATGGGATTAAGCTTATTGACAGTATTTTAATTCTTCCAGATACAATTAGAAATAAGGAATATCTCGGATTGGTTACACTTAGTGTTATTAACCTCAGGAAGCAACCAGACCATAGATCTGAACTGGTATCTCAGGCAATACTCGGAACACCTGTTTTGATCTTAAAAAATGAAGATTCATGGCTCCTGATACAAACTCCTGACAACTACATTGCCTGGACTGAAAAATCTTCCGTAAAATTGATGAACAGGGCAGAAATGGACGCATGGAAACAGGCAGACAGGGTTATATTTCTGGAGAAT
>Ga0315294_10007241_pt1 | contig 12177 bp, 10 predicted proteins | sample YL17G13_40_MG_FD_203626 | JGI IMG/M metagenome (GOLD analysis project Ga0315294, IMG submission 203626) | Sediment microbial communities from Yellowstone Lake, YNP, Wyoming, USA - YL17G13_40 | ecosystem: Environmental > Aquatic > Freshwater > Lake > Sediment | place: USA: Wyoming | collected...
GAATGTAGTATGCTATGTGAGGAACATATGACCATTATTGATACGAATCTGCGAAAACATTTCAATCGCCCACTTGAGTTATATGGAGGTGTGCAACTTATCATACTCGGCGACTTCTGCCAACTACCGCCTGTTTCTCCTTTGACACCCTTAGTCAATAACTGGGATGCGACGCGTGTAAGTGATTGCTACAAACACTTTACTGAGATTGAACTAACTAAGAACTGGAGGCAGAAAGAAGATAAAGACTTCTTCAAACTGTGTCAGCAACTACGTCGTAAATTGAGTGTAGATGAGGCCGGTCAAATCATTAATAAGTTGAATACGCGCGTTGTAAAAAAGAATCAGGTGCTGCCAGAGCACTCTTCCTTAGATTCTATTTATATCGCAGGCACTAATGAACAGGTTAATGCTATTAATACCGTATTCGCCGCGTTATCTAACGGCACTAAAGTAATATGTAATAAGACGTGTCAAAGCATAGAGGACTTTAAATGCAGCAATGGCAAAATAGGAGTTGTAGTTGAACACACTCCAGACGTATTTGCTGTGGATTTTGGGGATAATCGCATTGGACATTTCAGATCATCGGGACAGGTCAAGGATGGAAAAAGCAAGTTTACTCCAGCACATGCACTTACTGTTCATAAATCACAAGGTAAGACAATGTCCAAAAATGTTATCATTGACCCTACGCGCTTATTTGAACGCAATCATTTATATGTGGCATTGACCCGCGCGACCAAGTTAGACAATATCTATCTTACTGCGCCTATAATACTGTCGCAATTTGCTCGTACTGTATACGTTAATAATCTTACCAAGGTAGAGGCGCAAACACGATTGCAAAAAATGGTGCTAAAATACAAATGTGAAGAACCCCGCCTGACTCACACCCACCTACTAGAAATGCGAAATACACAATGCAACTTATGCTACTACTGCAAGATACCTATGACTGATACATTTGGATATGATAGTAGTATAACATTGGAACGATTAGACGACCGAAGCAAAGCTTCAAAACACACACTCGAGAATATTGTGTTTGCTTGTTTTAAGTGTAATAGCGCCCATATTAAAATTTAAACTCGAGTAAATTATAATTTATACTATATACCGATTTTTTACAAATTGTAAAAATTCAAAATGAGCGACCCATACCAACGAAGTGATATACATTCCGTATTATTTGATAAGACCAAGTATACACCTACGCAAGCGCTCAAATGGCTCAAGGAACACAACCTAAAAAACATTAAACCAGTACATGAGACTATTAACTACTACAGATACAGAATAATCGACCCAGACGTATTCCGATCATTTATAACAAAGAAACTAAAGAACGGCGTCGAACTGATTATTGGGTTCTACAGGGTTAGTTGAATTTAATTATTTATATTTTTTAAAATATATTTGACTTAATATACAGATAAAAAAAAGAGTGCTTGGTTGTAATGCCCTACTGGCTAAATGGATTATATCCAGATTATCTAGCGGGGGTAAATTTAACCGAACAAGAAACTAAAACGGCGATCGAGATATATAGGATGCGAACTGAACAATTAGAAAGACTAAAACCATCTCCTGCATTTCCTGATATGGTCGAACGATTTGCGAAGTCTCGCCTCTAATCTTGTATATCATTCATAAAAAGAAGCTATTATAAGTTATTCCATTCTCAATGTATAGTCTAATTCGTCTTACGAGATACGGACTGAGTGTAGTTAAGTTCACCCTAGTACCATCTCCTGACCCCTTCAAACAACTACTATTCAATTGATTTATGAATCCAAGTAATTCTTCTTTCTGCCAATGCATTAACTCATCTACAGCATTCACAATATATACTTCGTCCGCCTTCCTCAAATCTCTTTCACGTGCTGCCGTATCTAATCCTATATCCATTATATCAAAGTATAATTAATTATTTTTTCTATTTAAATATTTATTACCCTCTATATATAAACCCGCGTGTGAGACTCCTTATATACGACCTAAGACCAAATGGCACTGAGAAACTTAATTACAAAGTTAGAGGAGCAATTCCAAGATGACCTCGAGCATCCGATTATGAAATTTATTAACGATTATGCAGACGAAGAGGCGAAGAAGTACGAAACGAACAAGGCTAACAACGCCATAACTTGGGGAAAATTCAAGGGATACACGCCTAAGGAATTATCACTTACAGACAAGGGTAAGGACTATTTGGGTTGGTGTCTATCGCAGACGTGGCTCACTGATGATAAGTTTGGCGCATTCATTACGGAGTGCAACAAGTTAGGTATTAAGAAGAAGGTGGTAAAGAGAGTGCCGTTAAACTAACTGCCGCAGACCTTGCTCGATTGAAGACCAAGGCCGACTCGTACAATAGACAAGACATTAAGAGAGGTCGCATATCCTACAACTTTACATACGAATGCTATACGAACAAATTGAAACCTGAAGACTTAGTTGCGTTAATCAATACCGAGTATGAAATTAGTGGCGAATTAACTTGTCATTATTGTAAAAAGTATGTATACATTATTCCTACTGTTAAGTATGATCCGAAACAATTAACATTTGACCGTATTGACAACTCACTATCGCACACCCCAGAGAATCTGTGTATCGCCTGCTACCTCTGCAATGAAGTACGAAGCAACAAATGGACAAGCAAGCAGTTTCTATCGAATCGCGGTTGAAGTCTCTGGAGACTTCGGTTTCCAAAATTAAAAAAATAACAATTTCTTTTTTTTTACTTTGCCGCCTTCTTACGGGATAACTTGGGTTTGCGACTACGCGGATTCTTACTGGTTAACTTCGACCCAGCCTCGAGTGATAGTTTTGACTGTTCCACCTCTCGTTTCAAATTATCAATTGCAATCGTATGCAGAATACTCTTTTCTTCTGGCTCTAACACTTCGACGGGTAGCATAGGTTCAGTAATTTCCAGCAAACCGAAGTCTCTAGAGACTTCAAGCGGTGTAATATTATCTGGCTCTACGGCAGCGGCTTGCGGCACAGTTTGAGCCTGTTCCTCGCTCTTAGCAACGGATAAGCAATCACCACGCAGCGACTGGGCTAATTTAGAGACTACAGATAGTCTTTTTCGTGCATCAACTGAAGCGTGTTTATTTCCGCTCTTCAAATTAATCACATCAAATCTAATCATTGAAACCAGTGTTTCCAGTTCACCAATGCGTTTTTCAAGGGTCTCACGCGCGCTCATTTTTGCAATGTAATTAAAATTTGAAAAAACTTGTTTTGTATATATGACCCGCCATACTCTGTTTAAATAATAATTAAATAATTTAAAATGAATTATACTCCTAATATACAAAACACGAATTCGAAGGTGTATTGCAAACTTAGTTTTAGAGTCAAAGCGAAAAAATGGCAACTGGCACACGTAGCGGCTTGACCGCAGCCTACTATAAAGGACCTGATAAATACCGCGAAACCTATACCGCTAGAGAGAGGGCAATACAGAAAGCCGAAGTACAGAACTTTATGAATCGTCGAATGCTGGTCTACAACAAACTTAAGGCAATCAAGGCACGCTATAAGTTGAGTGATGCCGATTTAGATAAGGCGGGGTTGTATCCTCATGTGCTACTGGACCCGTGGCTACATAGAGAGGCGACGACTACTACTGCTGGAGGCGAAGGATTATTACCAGATATAGACCCTATAACAGCACTACCAAGAATAATGGGTATAGGGCGTAATCAAGCGCAGCAAGCGAATCCATTAGAACCGTATGGAGGTATAGCAGGTGCCGCAGCGGCAGACGAAGCAGGTCTAGCACAGCAGGAAGCATTGGCTCGATTCGAAGAAGAGTATAGAGCGGGTCGAGGCGATAGTAAATCGGATACAGACCCAATTGAAGTAAAAAATCCCAATGTCGAGGAAGAGGACTTTAATCCAGTATTTCCACCAGCACAACCAGAACCGGCTCAAGGAGCGCAACCTGCGCAACCTGCTATAATGCGTGGTTTAAGTGTCGGAGAACAAGCAAAACTAAATAAAGTCCGAGGTCAATTCGACTATTCAATGAGACAGCAAATAAAAGATAAAAATAAGAAGCGACCTGCAACTGAAGACGATGTAAATGGCACACGTGTTCGCGAACTCGTATTAAAGATGTTAAATAACGCTTGGGACGCTAATCCCGCAGACCCACTTAGGATATTTGATAATACTATAACACAAGCAGAACAGCAAAAAATACTGGGTAAAGTATGGACTAATATGAACGACGACGAACAACAACGTATACTGGATGTATTTGGTCGATACGGGGTGCAGTTTAGTAGTCGTATATGGACACCCGATATGGCGCTGGAACATTTGGAAATTGGAATACAGCAGAACGACCTAATTAATGATGGATTAACACCGCTGGAACGACGGGCAAATATGTTAAGTAGATTACGAAATATATTTACTAATGCACTAACTAATCTACCTGACGATGCAGTACTTAGAGGCAAGACGGGGTCAAAAACAGTAAATAAGATTAGAACAAATATACCTGGCAAGAATTGGACTGCTGCTGAACTTAAAGCAAGATTACAGCACAGACCCGAAATGAAGGTCGAACCAATAGAAGGACAGGAGATGCAGGTTGTGCCAGTTCAAATACAGTCAGATTCTTTAGATAGACTCGCGCAAGAAATGAAAGCTGCAGACATCGACCCATCACATATAAATAGAATACGAGACCTGTTAACTACTGGATTTACGAATGACGCGTGGAGATACTACACACGAAACAATGGTGGCTGGGATAATGCTGTTTTGCTTGCTTATAGTACAGGTCAAGCGGAATTACTAAATATAATCGATGAAATTAAACGTGAAAATTCCGGAGTCGCATTTAATTTTAATAATATTAGAGATTTTATGGGCGCCATAGTGAGAACGGCTCGCGATATTGTAAACCCAACGCGGCAATCAATACGAGATGCATTGACCGACATTAAATTCGACATCGCTTCAGATGTACCAAAGGAAGAGGATGCCGCAATGCCAATTCAAGTACAGCAACAGATGGATATGATATCACGTTTAACTAACGTACCACTAACAGAACCTATTGGTGCTGAATATACAAACACGATGCGATTACTTGAAAGTTTAGTTACCAGTTCAAGACCCGCTGGAGAAATTGCACGCATAGTTGTTCGTTATCCATTTGGTGGTGATTTTCTAACTAGAGTTGGAATTGGGGTAGCAAGGCCCTCCTTAGCCCAAAGAAGAACACTACTGCTAAATGCCAATGAAGACGACTTCAATGAAGTAATGGAACAGTATGCAAATGACCAAGAAGAACTTCAAAATTGGATGACTTTGATGGATGCACCCCCGTCTCAACTCGCCGAAACTAAAGCTCGAATTATTGATAAAATATTAAACCGCGAATTTCCGACATCACCAATACGTGGAGCACCACCTGACCCCGATGCTGACCCCAGTAGAATTACTATAACAGTAGGTGGAGTCCGTAAAAAAATAAAAATAAGCGCTTGGATAGCCGTATTAATTGGACTTGGTGTAAGTGTTAAGAAGATAGTTGACCACATTAATAAATTGAAAAAGGAAAAAGAAAGTGCTATAGATATACCTCGTGATACAATCACAAAACCGACGCAACCATCGAAACCCGAAGATTCGAACGAGATGCCATCGCGAACTGCAAGAGATTTTAGACCCCAAACCGAAGCTTCCGATGGAGCGCAACAACCTCCTCCTATTAGTATGGATTTTACTACACCTGTTAAGAGACGCGACATCTTAACTAGTTTGGATCCAGAGAACAATCCCGACGCTCCAGATACACTCGATTGGAATATACCAGTAGCAAGTCGCGATTCGTTAGAATACACAAATGTTTCGAAGGACTTCTTAAATAGTCCGTTGGGTCCCACTTATGACAAGTTAATACTATTACCGCCTGACCCGATACTGGGCGCAGAGTATATACCCCATGTATTCCAAGGCGGGGGCGCCGGTATGGATTCGCCAAAATTTAAAGAGATGGACGACCTCGTAACGATGTACAACGGTTATGCTAGCAATTACAATCAAAATATCAAAGATTATGAAACATATAAAAGCACAGGACAGAAGTCGGGTATCTGGGGAGTCTGGCCAGATAAAGACGCGGCTAAGGCTAATGACGGCTACGCTGCTAAACTGAATGAATACAGAACAAAGATTAATACTGCTATAGTTGAATTGCCACAGGCTGCTACTGGTCGAACTGCAATGCCAACTGAAGCAACGCCTGCAGCATCAGTAACTTATGCCTTTAAGCAGTATTCAAATGGCGCCTTAGTCAAGTATAGCGAGATGCGACAGTCGGCACTGAGTAAACAACTCGGAATGGAAAAGGATGTCGATGCATATAACCAAGCCGTAAAAGATTACAATGTCCAACTTGATGATATGGTAAAAGGGCGCGGAAGCTCTGCTTTGAGCGGAAAGATGCCAGCACAACCAGATGCCAGTGCAATCAAGGCGGCGCTTGACAATATCAATAAGGGAATGGGAAGTCTACCCAGTAAAGCAAGCCGCATTGGACGCGTTCAATCACGACAAATAGAGTATAGCGATTTGGACAAGGCTGTTATCGATAGAGTAAATGCAAATATAATTGAGAAGGGCGCAGGAGCCAAACTAGTATTGACTCCAGACGAAGAGAAGTCCATTCGAGACAATCCAGAACTGTATCAACGCATTGAAGACTATAAGAACCTAAGTATGAATGCAAGTTCAGCACGACCTCAAGATTTGCAAAAACTTACTGCTTTGAAAGACTACTTCTTCAATATTAAGAAGAATGACTACAAACCTCTAAGTTATGTAAAACCAGTTAGCGGCGATTATACTGTCGATCCAAATACAATGAAGGAAGCCAGTACAGTATTAGACCAGAGCAAAAGTAGTTACAATACAGCACAAAGTAGACTGAGGATGGCAATACAGAGCGGGGCTAGTAGACATCAGATTAATCAGTTGTATCAGGATGCAGACGCCAAGAAACTCAATTACGAAACGAATCGCACAAAGTATGAAGGGGCAATCAATAACTACAGGGCGAGCCTAGGTGGACAGTCTACCTTTCTAAGTAATATGGGCGCAGAAGTCCTACCTAGAACTGTAGATGAACGAAAACTATTTGACAGATTGCAGAATGTAGAATCCGTACTACAAACTAATCCTCAGGCCCTCCAGATGTACAATGAGAAAGTCGGCACTATCCACAAGAACCAGAACCCCTTAGACATTTACAATAAGCGATTGCAATACTTGAATACAATCTCGTCGCAATTTGGACTTTCTAGAGATTACGCCACTGCACTAAATGAACCACTCGATATTACAGTTAATGATGCACTACTAGGCGCAGATGATACTACGGTTCAACTGCCCGAAGAAGAAGACACAAATGATATGGTAACTAGACCTGAAACGTTAGACCCCGCCGAAGCAAAACTATTTATATCAAGTCGCGCCGAGCAAGTAGCAGAACAGAAGAGGTGGGAAGAGTTTAGTAGTGTTACGCCATTTAATGGACTGGGTAATACTAGAACCAATCCACTACTTAGAGAGCAAGTTAGAACTTACATTAATCAATTTACCAATAATGAAAAGGGGGCATACCCAAGTACAGAAGATATGCGCCGTATTAATACCGCAGCCGTTATACGTAGGCGACAGTTGCTACCCTCTGCTAATAATGCTCCGTTCATCCCCGAGGTTCAAGCGAGCTTTGGAGAGGAACACTTTGAAAACGAATTTGCTATACCTTCTATGATTATGAATAGAGGGAGACCTGCAGGTAAACAAGTTGGAAACTTTGTGATTGCCGATTCTAACTTGCCCAATAATAAGTATAGTACGTGGTTCAAGCCCGACATCTATCATCCTGAGTTTCAACTTATGAAATACAATACAGACTTATCCGCGAGTGGGCGACTTACTGGACCTTATGCACGGGATGCACCGTATGCATACACTCAGAATTCTATAGATAACGTATCATCATTAGATAATATAGACGATAGACCCCAGTACTACTCGCACGACACAAAAGAGTACTTAGGCAAAACAATGAGCAATAACTTCGGGAGCAGAGAGAATTTTAATAGCACAATAAATAAAAACAATTTAAGCGGTGTTGGGGCTTTACCTCATCCAAGTTTGACGCTGTATGATTCGAATACTATTAGACAGATTAGTGCTAGGCGGCGGGTGAGGTGATAGTAATTAATTTTTAGTAATTTAATTGACAATATATACAAAACAAGTTTTTGCAAATTAATTTTTAGTAAGTAATCTGTCTAACAGTATTCAAATCGGCAATCACAAAGTTTCCAAAACAATAAATAAAGTATATGACGGCTGCGAAACCAGACTACGCCATAACACCGATAGATAGCGATAAAAATGATATACCCCAAAGAAAGTGTGCCAAAGATGGTATAATGCCTAAGTATCCATTTAGTATGATGCTTAGTGGTTCCAGTGGAAGTGGAAAGACTGTATTAGCAATGAATATACTGACTAAGCCCAGTCTATATGGTAAGTTCTTTCACTACATAATTGTATTTAGTCCTACTGCTGGAGACTACGACGACACGTATAAATGTTTGAAGTTGCCACCCGAAAACTTCATTAGCAAGTTTGATGGTGAGATGCTCGACAAGATTATTGAAGTAAGAAAGAAGCAAATCAAAGAAAAAGGTATCTCGTGGGTTGCCAAGAATAGTCGAATGCTAATTATAATGGATGACTGTATAGCGGACCGGCAGTTTTTAGAGAGTCCAGATGCGCTTAAGATGTTTGCACTGCTTCGCCACTACTTAGTTTCAGTAATAGTTATGATCCAAAGTTATCGAAAACTACCTAAGGCGCTTCGTATAAATTGTAATGCTGTAATGGTATTTCCTGCGTTAAGAGCGGAATTAGAAGTCATTAAGGATGAGTGTTGCCCTGCCGAGTATACAAAAAAAGAATTCGAAGGTGTATTGCAACACTGTATGGAAGATAAGCACTCGTTCTTTTACATTAATAGACACGCAGAAGCAGGTAAGCGCGTTAGGAAGAATTTAGATGAGATTCAGGATTTCAACGAATTTAAGCGTAAATAGAATCATTAATGAAACTCTTATTATTAGTATCGGTTCCCATAATAGCGTCGTAATCAGGTGGTAAGCCGTCATCACCCATTAGCGCCGTACCGCTTTTGTCTACATGGGGTACGGGGACTGGTGCAGGCGCGGTGTTCTGTACGCCCTTAGGTTGATACATTGTTATTCTACTGTAATAACTACTACGAGCTTTTTGTAAGAGTGATACTTGATTACTCTCAGTTAAAGTAGATTCGGGGAGACCATATAGGAATCCATCATTACCAGCATAAAAGTTATCAGGTAGTGCGTGCAGAGGGTCTCTCTTTTTTCTAATGTTTTCTGGGTCAATATCACCGTCCTCCATAAAACCTTTTGGATCTTCGAGTTTGCCTGTTGGGTTTGAACTACTACGCGGCATAGCACTACTACCATCAGGTGTACCTTTCATTAGTATATTTTGGGTGTTTGAACCCTTACCCGTACCAATTCGCTTTACCGAGTTGTAGTATTGACTGGGAGATACATTCTGATATCTATTAGGAATCTCTGGCGGTTTTAACGAATTGGCGAGTTTATCATTTGAGGTTTGGCTGGCACTTGCTAAGTCCAGAAGCTTTGCGATTGATAGCGACATCTTCGATTTTATCTGCGTCAAACTTGGATGAGGTATACTCTCATAATTATAAAATTTACGATATTTATTTATTTAATTTTGCTAAATAAATATTGGTGATTATATACTAATCAAAGCAAACTAGTTTCCAAATTAATTCGTGCCGAAATGTTCCGCGAAGAAAAACAAGTGTCGACTCAAGTGTCAGATATGTCTGCTGATGCCTCCGTGTCAAGCGATATGCTCGTTAATAATTTAGTCTACAAGCAACCATCCGCTTTATCATTGGCTACCCAGCGGGCTTATACTCGTCATTTTCCCCAAGTCCAGACTTACTCTGCAGGACAAACAATGGTCTTCGATTTGACTTCTGGCTCTAGTTATATTGACCCCGAGAATTCATACTTAACATTCAAGATACAACTGGTTACTGCGGGGGGTGCAATTACAGCAAACTTTGCCAGTGGGTCTGCTATGAACTTAATTAGACAGGTTACGATTCGCTCTCGCTCTGGTACCGAGTTAGACCGTATTGAGTTGTGCAATATATGGTCTCGTCTCGAATCAATCAATACTTTAAGTGATGCCTATTTAGTGCGTCAAGGTCCCATGGAGGGCTGGGGTGCTACTCGCGATGGTGCAGATGCTGCTATACTTTCATCCGCATTCGAAGTAAGGTTCTGCATCCCTTTATGTAGACTGTCTTACTTGTTTTGCCCTGAGCAAAGAGGACAAAAATTACCCCCTCAGTTGATGTCTGGTCTGCATTTGGAGTTTATATGGGAGGATGTGCGCACTGCAGTTTTTCTGAAGTCTGGGTCTGCTGGAGACTTTGCTGGATATCAAGTGTCGGCTATTGCAATCGTTACTGATTCCATTCAGATGACGGATGATGTGCAGAGAACTATTAACAAGGAGAGCGCTGACTCTGGTCTTGAAGTGTGCTACAATAGAGTATTTACCGCACAGACTGCTATGGCTGCTGGCGCCTCTTCTGCTAACGTATCGGTTAGAAAGGCCGTGTCGCAGTGCAAGCTGGCATATACTGTATGCATCGATAAGACTAAGTTATTCGATGTTACTGCTGACTCCTTTAAGTCTGTTACATTTGACGCGTCTCGCTGGCAGTATCGCTTGGGTTCACTCTATTTTCCCAAGGAAGCGATTACTGGGGATGGAACGCCACTGGACTCGGCTGAGACCTATCTTAATCAGTTGCAGACGTGGAATAAGTTGAAGCATACACACGAAGAGAGTTCGTTATCATTTGCGGACTTCAAGCTTAAGTATGGAGTACTTGCGGCCTCATTTGAACGCGACCAAGAATTAGAACTTAGTGCATTACCTGTTAACAATAGTAGAACGGTGGAGTTAGATGTGCAGTTCGACCCTATTACATCTGCGGGACTTACTCGCCAATTGATTACGTTTCTACAGTATTGCGGAGTTGTACGGGCGTTCATTGACCAAGTTAGTAGCTCGATTTAAATTATTTAAATTCTAGTATTTTTGTAATTTGAAAACTATGTTTTCGGTAATATAGACACTTGAGCATTTTCCAATTGTATTTTTCAAAATGGAGATACAATCATCAACCCTTCGTTCAAAATTGGTCAGATTCAATTCGGCGAATCGAAAGAAGGACCCAGTTTACGGCTATACCAGTAGCAACTTTAGACTTGACTTCAATATGAACATCCCCGATCTAATTAAAGTACATAGCATTGTAATGAAATCCTGCTCGATACCCAATACCCAATATAACATCAATAGTAATAATAATAGTTTCGAATTTCTAATTGGAGGCGGCCCTACACCCACATCTACATCAATCTTTGTCCCTGTTGGCAACTACACTATAGACGAACTAATTAACGAATTGACGGGGTCAGGCGCAGGTACTTTCTACGGTATGCAGATTGTGATTGAGTTCCCATCAGGCAAACTAAATTTCACATTCAATACTACAGTGCAACTGCTCAATGCCGAACAAGGCAACTCAATGGCAAATGTGCTGGGGTTGCTGCTCAACTCTGGGCCGATTACGACTTATACGGCCGATTCCCTTCCAAATCTAACAGGGCTTCAGAATATCTACATAGTTAGTCAAACACTATCGGGTGGAACTGGTATGATTGATTCAACACTAAACCAACTTCCCGTCTTTGGGCATGTTAATATGAATGTACCATTTGGGCAGTATTTGCACTATACAACAAATGAGGAACAACAAGATGAAGTATTCTTTCCGTCAGATAGAACAATAGGCGAAGTGGACTTGTCTCTTTACAATGACAGAGGACAGATAATAGATTTGCAGGGACTTGATTGGAGTATGATTGCGAAGATTTACTACCATGTGACCAGTCAAAACTAAAGCAAACTTATAGCTTTAATTAAATTAAAACTAATATTTTTTTTAATGCTATAAGT